>SL_3KL_010_SEDDRAFT_10000319_pt1 | contig 37395 bp, 30 predicted proteins | sample SodLakKL_010_SED_2_FD_10381 | JGI IMG/M metagenome (IMG submission 10381) | reverse complement strand
AGCGAGCGTCCCCATCCACGTCCGCCGGCAGCCGGGGCAGGCAGCTTCTGGTGGTGGACGACGAGCCGGGAATCCGGCAGCTCCTCCGAACCCACCTGGAGCGACAGGGGCACCGGGTGGTCGTAGCCTCCGACGGGGAAGAAGCGCTGCGCCGGGTCCGTCAGACCGCCGCTCCCTTCGACCTGGTCATCTCAGACCTGCGCATGCCCGGGATTGATGGCGAGGAACTGTTCCGCCGTATCACCCGGAACCATCCCGACGGCGCCCGCCACCTGGCGGTGATGACCGGCGACGTCACGCATCCGGCGGTGGACCGGATCGTGAAGGAGTTGGGCGCGGAGGTGATCGGCAAGCCCTTCGACCTCCGGGCCGTGGATGCCCTGATCAACCGCCTCCTCGGTCCGGGCTGACGGCTCCGGACCGGCGCTGGCGTCAGCAGGGCTCCTGACCCGGACACCTGGGCACGAGTGGACGGTCGGTGAGGGCGCCCGCCACCGCGTCGTGCACCGCCCTCCGAAAGGGGATGTGGCGGCTATTCTCCCGGGTGGGATTCACCCGATTGGTCAGAAGGACCACCCAGACCTCCTGCTCCGGGTCGATCCAGATGGAGGTCCCGGTGAACCCGGTGTGGCCGAAGGAACGGGCGCTGAAGAAGTCACCGGCCGAAGAACGCCCCGACGGCGTATCCCACCCCAGACTCCGGGACGACTCCGCCGAGGCCCGCTCCGCCATTGCCGTGAGGAGGTCGGGGCCGAGCAGCTCCAAACCCGACGTCCGGGCCCGGGCGCAGGGCTCACCGGACGATGGAATGTGACCACAGGTGCCCACCGCGCCGCCCCGGGCGAGCAGATCCACGAAGACCGCCAGGTCCGCTGCGGTGGAGAAGAGCCCCGCGTGGCCCGCCACACCACCCAGGATCCCGGCGTTCTCGTCGTGCACTTCTCCCCGTATGTGCCGCATGCGTCGCTCCCGGTCCACCTCGGTGGGTGCGGTGCGGGGGTGCAGGCCCACGGGCGGATTGAAGAGGGTGTCCGTCATCCCCAGGGGTCCGAAGACCCGAGCCTCCAGGAACCGGTCCACTCGCTGGCCCGCCACGGCCTCCACCACCCACGCCAGCGTCTTGAACCCGATGTCCGAGTAGACGGTGGCGGTACCCGGGTCCGCATCCAGGGTCAGATCGAAGACCGCTTCCCGCACCGCATCCTCTCCGTCCATCTCCACGAAGAAGCGCCGGAAGGGCGGGAACCCGCTCCGGTGGAGGAGGAGATCACGGATGGTCACCTCCGCCTTCCGTGGATCGGTCCGGGCGAACCCCGGAAGGTGGTGCACCACCGGGTCGTCCAGCTCCAACCGGCCCTCCTGGGCCAGGAGGGCCACTGCGGTGGTCGTGGCCACTGTCTTGGTGAGAGAAGCCAGGTCGAAGAGGCTATGGGGGGTGACCGGCGCGCTCTCCGGAGCCCAGTCCAGCGCTCCGTACCCCCGCAGTCGTACCAGACGACCCCGGCGCCCCACGGCCAACGCCACCCCCGGCGCCACCGAGTCGGCGATGGCACGGTGGATGAGAGCATCCAACTCGGCCAGCGCCGCCGGGTCCATCCCCGAGGCCCGGGGATCGGACTCCAGCGGCGAAACGGTCAGCTCCAGCCAGCCCAAGGGGATGGGCGGACCGGCGGCCGGTGGGGGTGGAGGAGGCATCCGGGGGACTCCCCCCTGCACCGTATCCCCCTCGGGAGGGGTGGGATCGTCGTGGCGCAGGAGTCCCGCCTCGTCCAGGGCATCACCCCGGCGCTCGATGCGCTCCGCCATGACGGGGTTGGCCGCCCGTTCGATCCCGTCGCCCCGGGGGTGATCCGGAGGAAGGGAGATGGGAAGTCGCCCGGTCACAGGCACCGCCCCCGCCACCGCCCGGGCCGCCGCACGCTGACTCACCTCCCGCTCGCCCCAGGCCACCAGGTAGGTGCCCACGTCCGGAAGGGCCGAGAGGAGGTAGGGGTTTCCGAAGGACACCACCACCACCGGCACGGCGCCCTCCAGGCGGGCCACGAACTCCCGGAGCTCCCCGGGGAGTGCCACCGATCCGGCGCCGGCCCGGGGCGGGAGGTGGATCCCCAGGATCACCCGGTCCGCTCCCCTGGACCGATCCAGCGCCTCGGCCCACCCAGCCGCATCGGTGGCGGGTCCGGTGCGAAGCGACGTCACCGCCCCAGGGAGGAGGGCGCCCAGGACGGCGTCGAACTCCCGCCCCGCCGTCAGATCCTCGGCCCCGGCCCAGGTGATGGACACGACCCGATCCAGCTCCCATGGATCCGGGGGAAGGAGGAGGTCCCGGTCCCGGACCAGGGTCATGGAGCGCGCCGCCGCCTCCTCGGCCAGGGCACCGTGGGCCTGACTCCCCACGGTCCGGGTCACCCCCGCCATGGGGACGAACCGGTCGGTGTGAAGCCCCACCCTCGCCTTGGCCTCCAGGATCCGCCGAACCGACGCATCCAGGCGCGCCCGGGAGATGCGCCCTTCCTCCACCGCCGTCACCAAGGCCTCCACGGCACCGGGCACGCTGGCCGGGATGACGATGACATCGGCGCCGGCCTCGAAGGCCAGTACCGCGGCCTCGCCGGCGCCGTACCGCTCGGTGATGGCGCCCATGCGGAGCGCGTCGGTGTAGAGGAGACCGTCGAAGGCCATCTCGTCCCGCAGGATCCCCGTCATGAACTCCGGCGCCAGGGTGGCCGGGGGCGCGCCGGGGCCCAGGACCCCGGGGACCGCCACGTGGGCCGTCATGACGCCATCGACCCCCTCATCCACGGCGGCCCGGAAGGGAGGGAGCTCGACCCGGTCCAGGCGCGCCCGGTCGGCGTCGATCTCCGGGAGGGTCAGATGCGAGTCCACCCGGGTGTCGCCGTGGCCGGGGAAGTGCTTGGCTGTGGTCATGGCTCCGCCCCGCCGCGCCCCGCGGATGAAGGCCGCACCCAGCCGCCCCACCTCTTCCGGGTCCTCACCGAAGGCCCGGGTGTTGATGATGGGGTTCTCGGGATTGGAGTTCACATCCATCACCGGTGAGAAGATGACATGGACTCCAACCGCCCGCGCCTCCCGGGCCGTGGCCTCGCCGAAGCGCTCCACCAGCCCCGCATCGCCCACGGCTCCGAACCCCATGGTGGGCGGGAAGCTGGTGCCCCCTCCCTGGGGAAGGAGGGTGGGAAGGGCGTAGGTATGGGCGATGCGCATGCCAGGCCCTCCCTGCTCGAAGTCCGAGGTCACCAGGAGGGGGATGGAGGCCCGGGCCTGCAGGGTGTTCAGGCGGGTGGCGTAGGCCAGGGGCGTGCCGATGGAGATGACGACGCCTCCGATGGCCTCCTCCTCGACCCACCCCAGCACCTCCATGAGCTCCGGATCGTCATCGGCGGCGTATGCCCCGCTGATCCAGGGGAAGACGAGCTGCCCCACAGCCTCCCGGAGGGTCAGGGAGGCCAGCGTCTGGTCGACCCACCGGGCGCCGTCGGCGTCGGGCACCGCCAGGAGCGATGGCGTACCCACCGGGCCCGGGGGCTCCGGCGAGGGCAGGCCGGGCTCCGCCGTCCCGCACGCCGGCAGCAGGGCCGTGGCCAGGAGGACCCCCAGCGTCCAGGGCGTGTGGGGTCGGACCTGGGTCCCGCGCCGCATCAACGACATGCGCTTCCTCCGTCGAGACCCATGGGAGAGGCGGTGGTCGCTGGCCTGCCCGCGGTCACAGGGGTTCCCATGAGGATCCCGTCTCCGATACCGGCGTGGGGCGGGATCCGGGTGGGGGTGCGCCCCTGGATGGGGATCTCCCCGAAGAGGGCCTCCGCCGCAGCCGCCTGGCTCCACTCCGAGCCGCTCCACGCCAGGAGGTAGGCCCGAACGTCGGGAAACTCGCGCAGGAGGTAGGGATTTCCGAAGGAAACCACCACGTGGGGGATCCCTTCCCGCACCAGCTCCTGGACGAAGTCCACGAATTCGTCCGGGACCGCCACGCTCCCGGCGTAGGACACCGCTACCACGTGGAGCGAGACCACCACCAGGTCATGGCCCCGGGCCTCCGCAAGGAGACGGTCGTACCCCTCGGCGTCGGTGTCCCGGCCCACGGTGCGGGTCTCCAGGCGGGAATACGTCCGCCGCAATCGGGCGTCGAAGGTGCGGCCTCCCAGGAGGTCGTTGCCCCGGCGGTAGGTCACCGACAGGACCCGGGCCGTGCCGGTGCCCCGGAGGGGAAGCACGCCGCCCTCGTTCCGCAGGAGGGTGAGGGAGCGGTCCGCGATCTCCCGGGCCACCCGGGTGTGATCGGGGATCCCCACCGTACGATGGACTTCTTCCAGATCCACCGTCCGACGCTCGTGGAGCCCCATGGCCGCCTTGGCGGAGAGGATCCGCCGCACGGAAGCGTCGATGCGGGACTCGGGGATCCGGCCGGCCAGGACGGCCTCCATGACGGCCCGGATGGCCTCGCCCGGGTTCGGGGGCATGAGGAGGACATCGGCCCCCGCTTCCACCGCCCGCACCGACGCCTCGCCGCGGCCGAAGAGTCGGTCGATGGCGTTCATGTCCATGGCGTCGGTGAAGACCAGTCCGCCGAACCCCCAGCTCTCGCGGAGCAGGCCGGTGAGGACCCGCGGCGAAAGGGTGGCCGGAAGGGAGGGCTCGCCGGTGAGTTCGGGAATGGCGATGTGGGCCGTCATGAGGGCGCCCATTCCCGCCTCCACGGCACGTCGAAAGGGAGGGAGTTCCACCGCCTCCAGGCGGGCCCGGTCGGTGCGGATCACCGGAAGGGCCAGGTGCGAGTCGGTCTCCGTGTCGCCGTGCCCGGGGAAGTGCTTCCCCGTGGCGATGGCCCCGTGTTCCTGCATCCCCCGGATGAAGCAGACGCCCAGATCGCCCACCCGGTCCGGATCCTCCCCGAAGGAGCGGGTGTTGATGATGGGGTTGTCCGGATTCGAGTTCACATCCAGGACCGGCGCGAAGGGGACGTGGATCCCCACGGCCCGGGCCTCCAGCGCCGTGATGCGCCCCATCTCGTAGGCCAGGAAGGCATCGTCGGTGGCCCCCACCGCCATGAGGGCGGGGAAGTTGGTGGCTCCCCCCAGGTCGTGGAGGCCAGGGAGGTGCACGGCTCCCCGCATCCGGAACCCGGCGCCCGTCTCCAGGTCCGCCGCCACCAGGAGTGGAAGGTGGGAACGCCGCTGCAGGGTGTTCAGCTTGGTGGCCACGTCCAGGGGTGTACCCACCGAGATGATGACGCCCCCGATCTCGTCGCGGTCGATGAGACGGTGGATCCGCTCCAGCGCCGCAGACCCCTCAGGAGAGAAGTCGCCCATGATCCAGGGCATGACCATCTGCCCGACCTTCTGGCGCAGGGTCAGCTCGGCGAGGGTCCGCTCGACCCAGGAATCCGGGTCCGGGGCAGCGACGGACGACGCCGGCGCCAGGTCAGCACCGGAAACGCCCGAAGTGGGACGTGCCACGAGGGGAAGGGCCAGCAGCAGAAGGGGGACCGACAGGAGAATCGCACGCACGGGAAGGCGGGGCTGCGAGGGGAGGACGACGAACGGTTGACCCGGAAAGGCCGGCCGCGTGAGCTTCGGTCAGCGTCTTCCGGATCCGAAGCCAAGCTAGGGAGTGTCCAATGCCGCCACAATCCTGCCCTGCCTCGCCAAGGCACCCATCCCGGGTCGCCGCCGTGGCCACAGCGGTCATCCTCACCGCCGCCCTGGGCTGTGCGCCCGAAGCGCCGGGAGCGGAGTCCGCCGGCGCGGTGCAGCAGGTGCGCCCGGGAATCGAGGTCCTTCTCACCGACTCCATACACCTGGTGGCGGGGCGCCGAGCCGCGCTGGTGACCAACCACACCGGAATCGACGCCGAGGGGACCTCCTCCATCGACCGGCTCCACGGCCACCCGGAGGTGGAGCTCGTTGCCCTCTTCTCGCCGGAGCACGGGATCCGCGGAACGGCGGAGGCGGGGGAGTTGGTGGATCATTCCATGGACCAGGCGACGGGCCTGCCGGTCCACTCCCTCTACGGCGAGACCCGAAAGCCCACCCCGGAGATGCTGGAGGGGGTCGAGGTGCTCCTCTTCGACATCCAGGACATCGGCACCCGCTACTACACGTACATCTACACCATGGGACTGGCCATGGAGGCCGCCGGCGAGGCCGGGATCCCTTTTGTGGTCCTGGACCGGCCGAACCCGGTGGGAGGCGCACTGGTACAGGGGAACATCCTGGAGCCGGACTTCGCCTCATTCGTGGGGCTCTACCCCATCCCCAAGCGACACGGGATGACCCCGGCAGAGCTGGCCCGCCTCTACCGGGACGCCTTCGGGGTAGCTGTGGAGCTCCAGATCGCACCGCTGGAGGGTTGGAGGCGGGATGACCTCTTTCCCGACACGGGCCTCCCCTGGCTCGCCCCCTCGCCCAACATGCCGGATCTGGAGAGCGCCCTCCACTACCCGGGGACCTGTCTCTTCGAGGGGACGAATCTATCGGTGGGTCGGGGCACGCCACGGGCCTTCCAGCAGGTGGGCGCCCCATGGATCGATGGAGAGGTGCTGGCCCGCCGCATGACCGCACGGGGGCTTCCCGGCGTCACCTTCCACCCGGTCCGCTTCACCCCGCGGAATCCGGGAGACGGGAAGTTCGCCGACCAGGAGGTGGGAGGCGTCCGGCTGGAGGTGACGGACCCGGATCGCTACGACCCGGCCCGGACCGGGGTGGCCCTGGTGGTCGAAGCCCGGGCGCTCTCCGGGGATCGGTGGAGCTGGCGGAGCTCCCACTTCGACCGGTTGGCCGGTACCGACGCCCTCCGGCAGGGCGTCGAGGCCGGGCTGGACGAACCCGACCTCACCGGCGGGTGGGAAGCGGAGCTGGCCGGTTTCCTCCCCCTACGAGCGGCCGCACTCCTCTACTGACCGGCCCGGGATCTGCCGAACCCCCGGGGGATCTACCGAACGGCGACGGAACGGCACTCCCGGTCCACCATGGCCTGGAAGGCCTGGTGGAGGCGGCGCGTCACCGGACCCACTCTGCCGTCGCCCACCGGCCGCCCATCGATGCGGACCGTGGGGCGGACTTCCGTGGTGGTCCCGGTATAGAACACCTCCGAGACACACTGGAGGTCCCCCACCGCGGTGGGGCGCTCCTCCACCGGGATCCCTTCCTCCCGGGCCAGCTCCAGAACCAGAGCCCGGGTGATCCCCGGCAGGATCTGGTTCGACGCCGGGTGGGTCACCAGGAGGTCGCCGAAGACGAAGAACACGTTATTGTGCGAGCCCTCCAGGGCCAGGCCGTCCCGGACCAGCAGGGCATCGGCCTCTCCGGCATCCCGGGCCGCCTGCTGCGCCATGACCATGGGGAGGAGCTGCACGGTCTTCAGATCGGCGCGCCCCCACCGCTGGTCCGGTACCGTGACGGCGCCGAACCCCCGCTCCCACGCCTCCGGATCCAGACGCTGGAAGGGCTTGGCCCAGGCGTAGAGGGTGGGCGGTACCGGAGGGTCGGGAAAGGCGTGGGTGCGGGGGGCAGTCCCCCGGGAGAGCTGCAGGTAGACGGTGGCCATTTCCGCGTCCTGCAGACCGTTGCGCTCCAGGAGTTCCTGGTGGAGACGCTCGATCCCATCGGGAAATCCCAGCCGCAGGGTGGCGCACCCGCGCCGGAGACGTTCCAGGTGCCGGTCCAGGGCCAGGAAGCGGCCGCCGTACGCCGGCGTCACCTCATAGAGGGCGTCACCGAAGAGGAACCCCCGGTCGTCGGGGGAGATGCGGGCCTCGGCCCGGGGGATGAACTCACCGTTCAGGTAGACGATATCCGTCACCGTGGGCTCCCTGTGTCGTGGTTTGGGCTGGGGCGAAATGGTGGATGATCCGGAGAGTCGGGCCGAGGATCAGCGGGCGTCCCGGCGCTCGAGCCGATCGAACTCCTCCAGGAGCTCCGCCTCGCGGATCTCCGCCTCGCGGATCTCGGCATTGGTGCCTTCCCCGGCCGAAGCCTGGGGTTCGGCAGCGTGATCGGTGGAGGCGCCATCCCCATCCTCTTCCACCTCTCCGTCCTGGACCTCGCCGGCGGAGAGTTGCGGGCGCTCCTCCGCCGACGGCGCGATGAGCCCCATCTGCTGCTTCAGCGCCTGGAGGCGGCGATCCATGTCGTTGCTGCCTCCCCCGGCCTCCAACTGAGCGAACTCGTCTTCCAGGGAGTCCCCGCGAAGGGCCTCGGACACCTCGGCGGCGGCGAGACTCCGGCGCTCCGACTCCTCGATGCGCTCGGCCATCCGGTTGAACGCTTCGAAGGCGGAGGTGTCCGAGAGGCCGGACATGGTCTGGTGGATCCGCTTCTGGGCCTGGGCGCGCTTCTGCTTGGCGATGAGAAGATTCCGCTTCCGCTTCGCCTCTTCGATCTTGTCGTTGAGCTGACGGAGTGAGGCCTTGAGCTTCTCGGTCTCCTGGGACTGGGCCGACCAGGTGGCCTCCAGCGACTGGGCCCGCTCACCGTGCTCCTGCTGCCGGAGAAGGGCCTGCTTCGCCAGATCGTCCCGCCCCTCCTGGACCGCCAGCATGGCGCGCCGCTCCCAATCCCGGGCCTGCTTGGCCTCGTCCTCGACCTGCGCCCGGAGCTTCCGCTCGTCGGCAATGGCGGCGGCCACCTCCCGCTTCGCCTTGGAGAGCTGGTCCCGCATATCCAGAATGATCTGGTTCAACATCTTCTCCGGGTTCTCGGCCCGGGCGATGAGGTCGTTGATGTTGGAGCGGAAGAGGGTGGAGATCTTGTGGAAGATGCTCATGGGTTCAGCCTCCCACGGGGGCGGAAGAGACCAGTGACTTGATCTGCGCCATGTGCTCGGAGGCCGCCATGTGGAGGCTCTCCAGCGACGCCTGGAATTCGGTGTAGTCGAGTCCTTCGAGCTGCATGCTGAGTCCCAGGACCAACTCCCCTTCCTCCAATCCGTAGGCGCCGTGGACCACATCTGTGGCGTTCAGCTCCAGGAGGGTCCGGAAGAGGGCCTCGTGGGATCCACCGCCCTCGGGAAGATCCATGACCTTGAGCCGCAGGACCAGGAGGGGAGGGGAATGGTGCACCACAATGGGGAGCTTCTCTTCCCGGCTCCGCACCAGGTACATCCCCTCGGCGATCTCCTCGTATTCCAGATCCATCCGGATCAGGAAGCTTTCCAGATCTTCGCGCGTCAGCATCAGACCTCCCTGGGGGCTTGGGGGACCGGGAACGGTCCCGTATCAGGATCGACACCACGGTCGATTCGGCGAACCGGCTCCGCCGTCCTTCCCCTTCTACGGGCCGGACCCGGGGGAAGATTCAGGGCCGGGACCAGGTGGCCGAAGCGCCCGGGGACCCGACCCACAATGATTACACAGCCATGCGCCCGGCGCCACCACCTCGGGCGGCAGATGCCAGGCAGAGCGTCCCACCCCCGGTCAGACGGCCACCGCCACCGCATCGCCCAGGAGGGGCGCCAGATACCGCCCGGTGAGGGAGTCCGGATGACGGGCCACCTCCTCCGGCGTCCCTTCCGCCACGATCCGCCCACCGCCGCTGCCGCCCTCCGGCCCCAGGTCCAGGATCCAGTCGGCGGTCTTCACCACCTCCAGGTTGTGCTCGATGACCACCACCGTGTTCCCCCTGTCCACGAGGCGGTGGAGGACGTCCAGGAGCGCCCGGACATCCTCGAAGTGGAGGCCGGTGGTGGGCTCGTCCAGGATGTAGAGGGTATCGCCGGTGGCGCGCTTCGCCAGCTCCGTGGCCAGCTTCACCCGCTGCGCTTCCCCGCCCGAGAGGGTGGTGGCCGACTGCCCGAGCTGCACGTAGCCGAGTCCCACATCGGAAAGGGTCTCGAGTCGCCCCCGGATCCGGGGCACCGGATGGAAGAATTCCAGCGCGTCGTCCACCGTCATCTCCAGGACGTCGGCGATGTTCCGCCCCCGGTAATGGACGTCCAGCGTCTCCCGGTTGTAGCGCCGACCGCGACAGACGTCACAGGGGACGTACACGTCGGGGAGGAAGTGCATCTCGATCTTCACCAGGCCATCGCCGGTGCAGGCCTCGCACCGCCCTCCCTTCACATTGAAGGAGAAGCGGCCCTGGTCATACCCCCGCATCTGGGACTCGGGAAGCTCGGCGAAGAGCTTCCGGATGTGAGTGAAGACGCCGCTGTAGGTGGCGGGGTTGGAGCGGGGGGTGCGCCCGATGGGAGACTGGTCCACCTCGATGACCTTGTCCACCTGGTCCAGTCCCTCGATCCCGTCGTGGGGAAGGGGAAGGTCCCGAGAGCCGTGGAAGTGACGGGAGAGTGCCCGGAAGAGGGTTTCGTTCACCAGTGTGGACTTCCCGGACCCGGAGACCCCGGTGACGCAGGTGAAGGTCCCCAGGGGAATGGCGGCATCGACGCTCCGGAGGTTGTGCCCCCGAGCGCCGCGTACCGTCAACGACCGGCCCTCGGCCCCCGTTCGTCGGGCCTCGGGGATCCGGATCGACCGCTCACCGCGGAGGTAGGCTCCGGTGAGGGACTCACGACTCGCCTCGACCTGGGCCAACGTGCCCTCGGCCACCACCCGTCCCCCGTGTCGCCCTGCGCCCGGACCGAGATCCACGATGTGATCGGCGGCCCGGATGGTATCCTCGTCATGCTCCACCACCAGAACGCTGTTCCCCAGATCCCGGAGCGCCTTGAGGGTGGCCAGGAGCCGGTCGTTGTCCCGCTGATGCAGACCGATGGAGGGCTCGTCCAGGACGTAGAGAACGCCCACCAGCCGACTTCCGATCTGGGTAGCCAACCGGATGCGCTGCCCTTCGCCACCGGAGAGGGTCTGCGCCGAACGTCCCAGCGTCAGGTAGTCCAGCCCCACATCGCTCAGGAATCCCAGCCGATCCAGGACCTCCTTGAGGATGGGTCCGGCGATACGGGTGGGGAGGTGGCTGTCGCGGGTGAGTTCGCGGAAGAATGCCAGCGCCTCTCCGATGGCCAGGGCCCCAACCTCGCCGATGGAACGACCACCCACCGTAACCGCCAACGACTCGGCCCGGAGACGGGCGCCCCTGCAGGCCGAGCACTGGTGCTCCGACATGAACCGGGTCAGTTGTTCCCGTACCGCGTCGGAGGAGGTCTCCTGATAGCGACGGGAGATGCGTGCCACCACGCCCTCCCAGACCTCCGAATAGCTCCGGTCCTTCCCTTTCCGTCGGTAGGGAAACCGGATCTTCATGCGCCCGGATCCGAAGAGGATGGCCTTGCGGGTCTCCTCCGGAAGCTTTGACCAGGGGGTGCGGACACTGAACTCGTAGGCCTCCGTGAGTCCCGGGAGGATGGAGGTCTTGAGCTGTCCGGACGGCTCGCCCCAGGGGAGAACCACGCCCTCGGCGATGGAGAGACTCGGATCTCCCAGGAGGAGCTCGGCGCTCACCTCCTGGCGGGTACCGAGACCGTCGCACTGGGGACAGGCGCCAAACGGCGAGTTGAAGGAGAACTGCCGGGGCTCCATTTCCGGTAGGGAGGTACCGCAGGTCGCGCAGGCGTAGTGTTCGGAGTGGAACGAGGAGGTCCCGTCACTCCCCTGCCCTTCCAGGACCTCCACGACGCCGTCGGCGTGGCGAAGAGCCGTCTCGACCGAATCGGCGATGCGGGCCCGATCCCGTTCCCGGACCACCACCCGGTCCACCACGATGGACACATGGTGGTTTTCGTACCGGTTCAGCTTGGGTGGGTCGGCCAGGTCATGGATCTCACCATCGACCCGGACGCGGACGAATCCGTCCTTGCGCGCCCCATCGAATAGGTCCCGGAACTCCCCCTTCCGTCCACGCACCAGGGGAGCCAGGATCTGGATCCGGGCCCCTTCCTCCCGGGACAGGATGGCGTCCACGATCTCGGTGGACGACTGGCGGCGCACGGGATCACCGCACTCCGGGCAGTGGGGCGTGCCGGCCCGGGCCCAGAGGAGCCGGAGGTAGTCGTGGATCTCGGTGACGGTCCCCACCGTGGAGCGGGGGTTCCGCGAGATGGTCTTCTGCTCGATGGAGATGGCCGGCGAGAGCCCCTCGATGGCATCCACGTCGGGCTTTTCCATGAGCCCCAGGAACTGCCGGGCGTAGGCCGAGAGCGACTCCACATACCGTCGCTGGCCTTCGGCGTAGATGGTGTCGAAGGCCAACGACGACTTCCCCGAGCCGGAAACCCCGGTGAGGACCACCAGCCGCTCCCGGGGGAGGGCCAGGGAGACGTTCTGGAGATTGTGCTCCCTGGCCCCACGAATGATCAGCGACTCGGCATGACTCATGGAATCAGAAGGTCCCACGCAGATCGTTCAGGGCGGCGATCCGATCCTCGGTGGGCGGGTGCGTCGAGAACAGCTTGCCCATGGCTCCCATGGCCCCCCGGCCCCTGAGGGGATTCACGATGGCCAGGCTCGCACCGGCCTGATTCACATCCATGGGAATCCGCTCCGCGTATCCCTCCAGCCGGCGCAGCGCATTGGCGAGGCCGTCGGGCGACCCGGCGATCTCGGCGCCGGTGCGGTCGGCCTGGAACTCATTGGTACGCGAGATCATCCCCTTCACGATGAAGGCGGCCATGGGCGCCAGGATCATGAGAAGAATGGCCACAACCATGTTCCGATCCCGGTCCCCGAAGAAGATGCCCCAACGCGCCACCATGACGATGGCGCCGGCCATGGCGGCGGCCACGGTGGAGACCAGCATGTGCCGGTGCTTGATGTGGGCGAGTTCGTGGGCGATCACACCTTCAAGCTCCTGCCGATTCATGAGGCGCATGAGCCCGGCGGTCACACAGACCACCCCATTCTTCGCGTTGCGCCCCGTGGCGAATGCGTTGGGCTGCTCCTGGGGCGCAATGGCCACCGTGGGCATGGGGAGGTTCGCCTGCTGCCGGAGCCGGTCCACCATTTCGTAGAGGTCCGGGGCATCTTCCCGGGAGACGACCCGGGCCTTGTACATCTTCAGGACCATGCGGTCGCTGAACCAGTACATCCCCACATTCATCACCAGCGCTATGCCGAAGAAGATGAGGGCCATCTGCTCGCCTCCGAGCAAACCACCCACCAGGACCATGAAGACCATGAGCCCGGTCATGAGGAAGAATACCTTGGCCTGATTCATCGCTGATTACCCTCGCGTTCGTTCCGATCCGTATGGAGGTTCCGAACACGGGAAAGGAGGCCCGAAAGCCTCCTCTGGATTCCCATGCGTCGGATTGTCTTTGCCTTCCCAGGATACACCGGAATCGGCGGCGGGTGCCGCCGGGTCAGTATCCCCACTCCCGGTAGATGGAGAAGCCCAGGACCTTGTCCAGCCGAAGGCCCAACTGGCCGAATCCGGAGGCCGCTTCGCGGGCGAATCGATCCTCCACGAACCCTTCCAGCGTCCAGAGATCGGTGAAACGCCACTCCAGCCGGGCGCCGGGGAACTGATTCTGCCCCTGGGCGCCGAGGCCCGTGAGGGGACGGAGGACCAAGGCCAGGAAGAGGTTGTCGGCCACGTACTGCCCCACCTCGATCTGGGTCCCGGCAAAGGCCCCGGTGAATCCCGCCGCCTGCTCGAGCCCGCCGGCCTCGCGGGTCTGGGTGATGGTGAAGAAGTCGATGCCGAGCTGCTGGGCCACCACCTGCCCGAGCTGGGTGCCGATGACACCTACGCCGGCGCTGACCCCGACCCCGGCGGCTCCTTCCAGGAGTGAACTCTCCCCGGAGGCCAGGGCATACGAGGGCCGCCCGAAGACCAGGTAGCTGATGAGGTCCGATTCAGCGATGGGAGGTTGGGAATCGGAGGTGAGCTCGACCCGCAGGTTCATGAGCGTCCCGCCCAGATTGGCGATGATCTCCAGGGGCTCGCCCCCCTCCCGACGGAGGCGATGTACGGCCTCGATGTCCAGGGCCGGATCGACTCCGGGCGTTCCGGCAAACTCCACCACGCCCTCCCGCACCTGGAACTGGCGACCGAAGGCCGAATAGGCGCCCCGGATGGCCTCCAGCGTGCCCGCCATGACGATCTCCCGCTGGGCCCGGTCGAAGGTGACGGACAGTTCCCCACCCATCTCCACGTTCATCTCCTGGCTCCGGAGCCAGAAGTCCCGCTGCAGCAGCAGGTCCACATCGACCCGGAGATTCTGCATGAAGGGATTCTGGGCCGCCTCCAGCGCCGGTCGGGTTGAGACCAGTGTGGTGTCCACCACGTTGAAGAAGTCCGGGTCGGTCAGGTCCACCACCTCGGCGGTCCGGGCGAATTCCTCGATGAAGATGTTGCCCTGATCCACCCGGACGTTCCCGCCCACCATGGGGCTCGAGAACCGCCCGCCCAGCGTGACGGTCCCCCCGACCCGGGCGTTCAGGTCGCGGCGGTCCACGGCCTGGAAGTTGGAGGCCTGGATCCGGAGATCGAAGGCGGGATCCACCGGATCTTCCAGGGAGATGCTCCCCGTCACCCGCGCCGTGCCCCGGGCCCGGGCCTCGGCCTCCACCGACACCGTCCGATCCTCCCGGATGTCCAGGGTACCGGAGATCCCCCCGATCCGGAGCCCCAGCTCGGGAAGGGCCATGGCGCCGGAAGCGAGCCGGATCTGGCCCGATGGACGCAGATCCCCCGGCGTACCGCGCACCCGCACCTGCCCGTCCATCACACCGTCCACATCTTCCAGAACCTCGAGGAAGGCCAGGGCGGTGGCGGCTGGGAGTTGGTCCAGGTCCAGGTCGATCTCCAGATTCCGATCCGGGAAACGGTCTTCCACGGTCTGGAAGGAAAGATCCACGGGAACACGTCCAAGGGCCGTGAGATGTCGCCGTCCGTCCACCTCCACCGTCAACTCGGCCCTGGCCAGCATGTCCCGGTAGTCCAGCGAGCCGTCCAGTCGGGAGACGGATGTGAGCCCATTCTGGAACTCCCGCAGCTCGAAGCTTCCATCGATGGTGGGGGCGTCATGGGGCCCCGTCACATTCAGCGCCAGATCCAGGAATCCCCGAGGCGGATCGGTCATCTGGAGGATCCCGGAGAGGCGCTCGATGTCGGCGCCCTCCACCTCCAGGCGAAAGTCCGATTCCCCGTCCAGTGAGATCCGGCCCCGCGCCTCGATGCGGGCCTCGTCAACACGCCCATCCTGTCCGGCCAGCGCCGGCCGGGTCAGGCGAAGAATGTCCACCTCTCCTCCCCCCTCGTCCACCCGGATCCGGGCGGGCCCATCCAGACTCCACTCCGCGTCATCCAGCCGAAGCCGGAGCTCCACCAGATCGGCGGTAACCGACTGGGACTCCACCTGGAAATCTCCGGCCAGGCGGTAGAATTGATCCTCCGATCGGCGCAGATCCACCTCGGCATACCCCTGGTCCGGTTCGTAGCCCCCGGAGGCGGTGAGGGACTCGAATGCCAGTTCCCCGAAGCGGAGCGACGCCCCGTCCAGTCGCCCTTCCATGGACCAGGCATTGAGGCCCTGGAACATCCCGGTGAACTCGCCCTCGAGCTCGCCCACCGACACGTTGCCATAGACGGCGTCGTCGAGCCGGACCGAGGCCATCGCCGTGAAGTCGCGGGCGTTGCCTCGGAGCTGCAGCTCACCCCGGGCCCGGCCGTCCAGCGGCGTCGGTTGCGGGAGGGTGTCGGGGTCGATCCCCTGGAACTGCAGGTCGAGACGATCGATATCGGTGAGCGTGTCGCCGGCGGCTACTTCCTCGCCCAGGAGGATGGGTCGAAGATTGCGGATGGATTCCGCATCCCAGACAATCCGGACCTCTCCGTCCCCGGCGTCTTCCCGAAGGCCCAGCGAGCCGGTCCCGGCCATTCGGGCCAGGGGCGAATCCAGGTAGAGGGTGTCCACCACGAGGAGCCCGTCTCGCGCCTGCAGCCGGGCCGTGACGAGGTCCACCTCGGCCGGTCCCACCAGGAGATCCCGCAACTCGAGGGTCGCTCGCCCCTCCACCGTGTCCAGGGTGAAGCCACTTCCGGCAATCTCGAAGTCCCCATTGACCACTGTGGGATCCGGGGCGTCGGGAAGCAGGAGATGGAGCGCGAACTCCCGGACCTGCCCCTGCGCCTCCACCCTGGAGCTGGGATCCAGGGCGTTCACCCGGCCCTGGGCCTCCACCTGTCCCGCTACCGTGGTGAGGTCCAGCGTCACGCCCAGATCCTGGAGGACCCCGGCCAGGCGAATGGGACCGGCAACGTCCCCGGTAAGGGGCAGTTCCATGGCCAGAGCCGCCCCCACCCCATCCAGGGAGAGGGGATCCAGAAGACCGTCCAACTCGAGATCCCATCCCTCCGGTCCCTCCGCCACACGTCCGGACACGGTCACGCGGGAATCGGGGCCTGCCTCGAAGGGACGATGGGTGGCGATGGCGCTGAGGGTGAACCCGGCTTCCATGTCACCGGAGGCATCCAGAATCAGACTGCCGTCCCCCGCCAGAGGCAGATCCGGCAGGAAGGCGGCGAGGGTTCCGTACCGCAGGGGATCCACCGCGAGCTCCAGCTCCTGGACCCCGAAGGGCTCCGCCAAGGCCAGGAGTCCGTCGGCCTCCACCGTGGAGGCGGGAATCCCCTGGACCGGATCGTCCCAGGTCACCTGCCCGCTCACCCGAAGGGCCCGGAGGGGTCCCGACGCCGAGACACGACCGGCCAGGCGTCCCTGGATGGGAAGCGGTTCGGGCAGCCATGGCTCCAGGAGGGTCAGGGCGAAGGGGTCGGCCTGAAGATCCACATTCACGAAGCGGAGCTCCTCACCCAGATCCATCCCCAGTTGCCCCTGGACCCTCGACTCCCCCACCCGGAGGTCGGCCTGCCGGATCCGCCAGCGGGACTGGGCCAGGGGGCCGCGCACCTCCAGCGCCATGGCTCCCTCACCGTCGGGGATCCGGGGATCGAGCCACTGGAAGTCGGCCAGTTGCAGAACGGGGGCATCCATGGCCACATCCAGTTCAAGTCCGGCGTCGAGATCCAGCCAACTGACCCGGATCCGGCCGGCAAGCTCGGTCCCCGGCAGCCACAGCCGGTCCAGATCCATGGCCAGGGACGGCCCCGTCCGCTCGATGATCCCCCGGAGGTCGTCCAGGATGAAGGGCTCGTCCATCACCTGGCCCACCAGGGAGAGTCGGTCCACCTCGATCCGCTCTCCATCCACTCCCGGCCGGAGGAGATCCAGGCGACTGAACCGCCCCTGGATGTCCGAGAACTCAAACCGGAGATGGGTCCCTTCCACTCCGGCGATCTCCTCGAGGGTCCCGGCGGCGGGGGGAGTCTCGTCCTCCCCGTCATACGGGAGGCGAAGGACGAAGTGGCCGTCGTGGATGTAGAGATCCCGGAGGAAGACATCCATCCCCGACGGGTCCTCCTCAGGGGCGGGATCCGGCTCCACCTCCCCCTCCACCGGCTCCGGCACGAAGATCCGCTCGACGTTGGATCGTTCCTGACCGTGAAGCGTTTCCAACACCACCCGGGGACGCCACACCTCTACCGGCCCCACACCGACCCGGCCCGCTAGGAGGTCCGGAATCCGGTACCGGACCCGGAGGGAGTCCGCCTCCACGAAGGGTCGCCCGTCGGTGTCGCGGATGGTGACATCCCGCAGCACGAATCCCCGGTGGAGTCCGTCGGAGCGGAGACTACCCACCTCCACGCTACCGTGCAGGAAGCGGGGCGCCTGATCCAGGACGGTCCGGAGGACGAACTCGTGCCCGGGCCGGGTCTGGATCAGGAGGTAGGCCACCACTGCCACCAGAAATACCACCAGCGCTACGCCCCCGGCGAGCCAGGCGAACGCCCGACCGATCCTTCCCTTGCCGGTCTTTCGTCCCTTGCCGGTCTTTCGTCCCTTGCCGGTGTCCCGCCCGGTCTCCTGTGGAGATTCGCTCATGGTCAGAACGCCTGTCCAATGGAGAAGTGGAGTTGGAAGCGCCGCCAGGAGAAGCCGGGATCATCTTCCAGGCGATATCGCGGATCCAGGAGGGCGAGATCGGCCACGGCCACCCAATCCAGGGTCGTCCCGTCCGGGGCCTCAAGTCGGTCGCCGGGTGCATCCCGGTCGGGGTCGAAGGCCCGGAGTCCGGAGGTGATGACGGGAATGCGCTCGGTGCGGCGGGGCCGATAGGCCACGTCCACCCGCACCGGACCGATGGGGGTGCTGTAGCGAAGCCCAACGCCGGGTGTCACGGCCAGATCGCCCAGGGTGGCGTCGGAGCCCCCGTTCCATACCTGCCCGAAGTCCACGAAAGCACCACCGCGCAGATGCGGCTGGAAGACGGGAAATCGGAACTCGAGACTCCCTTCCACCAGATTGCTTCCGCCTCCAGGACGGGCGAATCGATCGTCCCAGGGCACGGCGGCGGCATCGCAGGAACGATCCGCCACTTCGGCCGGTGTACAAACCGGTTCAGCCCCCTCTTCCAGGGGAAAGATCAGGTCTTCCAGGGGAGGAGACCAGACACGGGGCCCCAGTTGGTTCTGGGCGTATCCCCGCACCGAGTTGGCGCCACCGGCGTAGAAGCGCTTCTGCGGGTGGGCAATGCGCGGCCGAGTCTCTCCCTCTTCCACGTCCAGTCCGCGGAAGGGACCGGCGTTCAACCAGCCGCCCCGGATCCGGGCCCCCAGAACCAGATTCTCGGTGATTTCGAAGAAGCGGGTGGTCTCAGCCACCACCCGTTCGTAATCGAAGTTCGAGCCCGTGATGGACGAGGCGTACTCCACATCCGCGGCTACCGAGTAGCCTCCTGTGGGCGAGAAGGCGCGATTCGTTCGATCCCGGGAAAAGGAGAGGCCCACCGGAGCCAGGAAATTGGATGATACCAGGACGTCGATCTCCTGGGGGTCACAGACCAGGAAGCTACTGCAGAAGAACACCTCCGCCGCCGCGAGGCTCGCGAGCTGCGGTCGGTAGAAGGCGCTGAGGGGTGTGCCCCGACCGATGCTCCGGGTAAGGGTCAGGTTCAATCCCAGCGCCTGGCGGATGAAGACGTCCTGCAGCGACTGGCGCTCGGCAAAGACCGAGGCGGAGAGTGCATTCCGGGGTGAGAAGATGAAGGGCTGGGTGAAGTCGGCCGAGACCACCCAGTTCAGTTCCCCATATTCGGCGCTTCCGGCACCGGAGCAGATGGAGTCCTCGAGGCGGAGCGCCGCCACGTTGGAAACGGCACCTCGCAGGACCATGCGCCGAGCTCCCCCCTGGAAGTTGCGGGACGACCAGCGGGCCTCGCCGGTGAAGCACTCGGCGGTGGTCCACCCCGCCCCGGTCCGGACCCGGTGCGTGTTCCCCTCGTTCACCTGCACCCGGAGGGGAATCAGGCTGTCCGGTTCATGCTCCAGATCCTGCGTGATGGACGCATGACGGAAGATGTCCAGGTTGTAGAGGTTCCGCTGGGCCTCGAAGATGAGGGGGGGGGGGGCAACATCCGGCGGATGACGCTCTCGGCCACCTCCACGTTCCCCTCCACCGTGATCTCGCCCATCCGGGTCAACGGGCCGCTGAAGACGTCGTACTCCACGCGCGCCTCGTACGTCTCCCGGTCGATGTCGATGTTCCGGAGCACATCGGCGTGGGCGTAGCCACGGTTCCGCATCCGCTGCGTCAGGGTATCCCGGGCGAAGTCCAACCGGTTCAGGTCGAGGGGCTCTCCGACGCGGATGGGTAGGTCCTGGCCCAGGTCGGCGGCGGGACGTCCCGCCCGCCCGTCGTAGCCCACCACGTCGAGTCCCACGATTCGGATGGGTCGTCCCTCCACGATCCGGTACGTGATGTCCACCCGGTTGTCATCCGTCCGCGCCATGGTGGTGTCCACCTGGGCCTCACGGAAGCCACGGACGTAGTAGAAGAGCTGCACTCGCGCCAGGTCGTCCCGGAAGGTCCGGGGCGTGAGGAAGGCCCGGTCCAGGGCGAACTCGGCTCCGCCCCAGCAGAAGGGCGCCAGGATGAAGGAACGGCAGGAGGTCTCCCGGGTGACGATGGCGTTCCGGAGCATTCCCCCCCCCCGAAGTGAGGTCACCTCCGGGCGGGTGGGCGTCTGGCCCTCGACGCCAACGGGGAGGATGGAAAGGACCGCCAGGAGAAGAATCAGGATCCCCGGCGGAACTCTCATGGCCGCCTCCCCGCCAGATCCACCTCTTCCGGTACGTGGGGGGCCTTGCTGAAGAAGAGCCTCGGTGCCCGGGGAAAGGAGTGGACGGAGAAGGGCGCGAAGCCCCCCGTTTCACGGAAGTGCATGTGATGAACCACCTCCAGGCGGTCTTCCCGGACCCGGATCAGGTTGAAGGTGGTCTTCGCCCGCTCACGCGCTCGTCCGCGTCGGGACGTGGTGGTCCCACTCTGCACGATCACCACGCCGCGACTCCGGTCCTCGCCCGGGTACACGTCCAGCGAGTTGCCGATATAGGCCCGATGGAGGTGTCCACCCATCACCATGTCGACCCCCATGGCCTCGAAGGCGTCGAGGATTCCACGGGCGCCGGGGAGCGGCCTGTCCCCCTCGTAATCCGGGGCCGGGGCCAGGTGATGATGGGACACCACCACCTTCAGGTCTCCGGCATCGGCCCGAGCGAAGGCCTTCCGGGCGAACTCGATCTGATGACCGTCCATCCGGCCGTTCACGATGGCCCGGCGAGGAGCCGCCGTGTTCAGGGATACGGCGGTAACCCCGGGGATGGAGGTCACCGTATCCAGCTCCGGGTGAATCCAGCGCCGGTAGTTCTCGAAGGGGCGGGTGAGACGCTCCCACACCCGATAGAGGGGAACGTCGTGGTTCCCGGGGGTCACCACGGTGGGGACCCCGGGGAGCCTATCGAGCCAGGACCGGGCGGCCTCGTATTCCTGGACCTTGGCACGCTGGGTAAAGTCCCCCGACAGCACCAGGAGGTCGGGGGACAGGTCATGGATGGTCTCCATGAACGTCTCAGCCGCCGCCGGGTCGTGGGGCTTTCCGAAGTGGAGATCGGAGCCGTGGACAATGGTGATCACCGGAAGCCTCCCACCCCTACCCTCTCAGGACCGGTTGCCGGGACCGAATCAGCCCGGGAAAGGGGAGGGCCGAGTCGGCATCCAGCGGGTCCTCGGCCAACACCGGCGCCAGGCCGGAAACGGAGCCCCCCTCGGTCCCAGGGCCATCCGGCCCTCGGGCCTCCAGGTGGAAGGCCGCCGCCCGGGCCACCATGGCGCCATTGTCCAGGGAGAGGCGAGGTGAGGCGTGAAGGAGCCGTCCGTCCGGCGCCAGGCGCCGAGCCAGCTCGGTGCGCAGGGGCCGGTTCGCCGACACTCCACCGCCCATGAGGACCCGATTGCACCCGGTGAGCTCCACGGCCCGCATGACCTTGGACGCCAGGGTGTCCACCACCGCCGCCTGGAAGGAGGCAGCCACGTGATCGCGCTCCCGCTCCAGCCGACCCTCCGCCTCCAGTTCATGGACCCGGCCGGCCACCGCCGTCTTGAGCCCCGAGAAGGAGACGTCCAGGTAGTCCGGATCGCCTGGCTGCTGGTCTCCCCGTAGCATGGGCCGAGGGAAGCGAAATCGGCCCGGATCACCCTTTTCGGCCACGCGCTGGATCTGCGGTCCACCCGGGTAGGGTAGCCCGAGGATCTTGGCCACCTTGTCGAAGGCTTCTCCCGCTGCATCGTCGCGGGTTTCTCCCAGGAACCGATATTCACCCCAGCGGGGGACGTGGAGGAGAAGGGTGTGACCGCCGGAAACCAGGAGAGCCACGAAGGGAGGCTCGGCGTCCGGATCCTCCAGGGAAGGCGCAAAGAGGTGGGCCTCCATGTGATGGACCGGGACCAGCGGGCGATCCAGGGCGAAGGCTACGGCCCGGGCCCAGCAGACGCCCACCAGAAGGGCCCCGATGAGACCCGGGCCCGACGTCACCGCCAGGGCATCCAGATCGTCGAGGGCCACTCCGGCCTCGTCCAGGGTGCTCCGGACCACGTCGTCGATGACGGTGAGGTGGGCCCGAGCCGCCAGCTCAGGGACCACCCCCCCATAGATCCGATGGATGTCCTGGGAAAGGATCACGTGCCCCAGGATCTCCCGCCCCCGAACCACGGCCGCCGAGGTCTCGTCGCAGGACGTCTCCATGCCCAGGACCAGGGGGCCGGAGTCCCGGTTCATGGTCCACTCCCGGGATCGGCGGCAGGCTCTTCGCGGCGGGTGATGGTGACCTCCTGCGGGTCCCACTCGGCCCGCAGCAGCGCTGAGACGCCTCTCAGCTCCAGCTCGGTGGTGCGCCGGTCTCCGGCGGATTCGGGAAGATCCGCCCCTGGCAGGGTCACACGGAGCACGACCTGGTCGGGATTGACGGCCTCCAGGAGGCTCGGTGCACCGGTCAGGGTGACCTGGGCCACCGAATCGGACAGCTCCCAGCGCTCTTCCCACCCGGACTCGGCCAGGGTGACAGGCACCTCCTCCAGAACCAGGACCTCGGCCTCCTCCACCTCGAATTCCACCTGGACCCGCTCAGGTTGGACCTGGAGCCCTTCCAGTCGACTGCGATCGATGGACACGGGCACCGGACCGGACTCACGGACATCGTCCAGATTCAGCACCTGCAGCCGAATGGAGTCCAGCTCCGTCACGCGGCTCCGGGGACCGGAAACGCGGAGCTCTCGCTCCCGGACCGTGGGTTCGCTCCGAAGAGCCAGCCCATCGGGAAGCTCACCCTCCAGGCGAAGGGCCGGGGGCAGGTCCAGGCGCACGATGGGTTCCAGGGACAGGGCCACCGAAGATGGCTGGATCTCCTCAACCACCACGTTGGGACGGTCCTGGACCCGCACCCACTCGGGGCGAATGATCACCGTCGTGTCCTCGGAGACCACCTGGTTCAGCGGAATCAGGATGGTGGGCCGATCCACCGCCATGCGGAGCAGCTCGCGGGAAGGACCACCGAAGCGCACCATCACCTCCGCCGGCGACGGATTCCCCAGGAGGGCCCACTCAGGGTCCGCCAGCGTCACCCGGACCGGCACGTTGGGGACGGTCTGCCGGCTGGGGGCTTCGACGCGGACGGAAATCCAGAGCAGAAGGGCGATGCCGAACGCCGAGAGCTTGAGGGTCCAGTTGCGGGTGAGGAACGCCGGAAGGCCGCGCACAGGCTCAAACCTCCTGGTCCAGGAGGCGCTGGATGAAGTCGATGTACTCGGGTCGATCCCACTCGGTGGCTCCGGCGACGCGCCGGTAGATCACGCCGTCGCGACCGATGAGGTACGACTCGGGCACGCCCGTGGTGCGGTAGCTCCGCATGATGCGTCCATCCGGGTCCCAGACGATGGGAAAGGTGAGGCTCAAGGAGTCTCCGAAGGCCCATGGGTCTCCCGCCGGCTGCCCCATCGGACCCGCTGCCCCCCGCTGGCGACCGTCCACGCTCACGGCCACGATCTCGAAGTCCTGCCCCTGGAACACGTCATAGAGGCGCTGCATGGACGGCATCTCGTACCGGCAGGGCGGACACCACGTCGCCCAGACGTTGAGGAGGATCACCTGATCCCGGTACGTGGCCAGCGTCACCGGTTCCCCATCCACCGTCACCGCCTCGAAGGGCGGCGCCGACGTCCCGACCCCGGGACTCTGGAAGCGGTCTCGCCACGTCCAGGCCGTCACGATGAGTCCAAGCGCCACGATGGCGGTGATGACGTAGGGCAGATTGGAAGGCTTCTTCGACATGGATCTTCCGTGAAATTCGAATCAATTCGGGTCAGGGTCCCGGAACAGGCCCCGGCGTCCAACTTCCAACCGGACCAGACTTCCCTGGGGCACTTCCTGACCGGCTTCAGGATGCTGACCCAGGACCTCTCCCTGATTGAAGCCGAAGCGGAATCGGGGCTGGATCTCTCCCACCATCAGGCCCAGCGAGTCCAGAATGGCCAGAGCCTGCTCCTCCTGCATCCCCACCAGGACCGGCACCTCCACCAGGGGTGGTCCCAGGCTGACCCGAAGGACCACGTCCGTGGGCACGACCACCTCTTCGCCCGCCGCCGGGATCGTCTCCACCACGCGACCGGCCTCCAGATCGGCCTCCACCGAGTCGACCTGGACCTGGAAGCCCGTCGTCTCCAGGACGGTGATGGCACGGCTCGCCACGAGGCGGCTCACGTCGGGGACCGGACGGCGTTCCGGACCCAGGCTCACCGAGAACTCCACCTCACCCCCCGGAAGTCCCAGTTGGCCGGGCAGGGGGCTCTGACCCACGACCCTTCCCTCCGTCACCTGAGGGTGCTGGATGCTGTCCACACGGCCCACCTCGAGTCCCGCGCCGATGAGGGCTTGTCGGGCCTCGGCCATGGCCATCCCCCGCAGATCCGGCACCCGGAAGAACTCTGCGGCATCCCGCTCGCCGGCGGGAAACACCACCTGGGTGGCCCAGAGATATCCGCCTCCCGATCCCAGCAGGCCCACCACCAGTGCCAGAAGGACGAGCTGTCCGAAACGGGAGGTGAGCCCCACACCGGAGCCTCCCCCCTCGGAAGAGCCACCCGTCCCCGAACCGCGGCCACCCCTCTTCCCAGGGGGTGGCGGACCGCCGCCGCGTCGGCGACGTATGGAGCTTCCCAGCTTCATCCGATCACGCGTCGACCCGGCCTCTCCCGGGCGGGTCGTCCACTGCAGGGTTCGTGGTTGCTCGGCTTCCAGCCGTCAGCGTCGACGGAGCCGTGCGGCGAAGGAGCCATCGGTACCCAACGCTCCGGGAAACACCTTCAGGACGTCGTCCCGGACGAAATCGGCGGGAACGCCGGCTCCCACCTCGACCATGAAGTCGTCATGTCGGCCGAGGAACGACTCAACCTGCGCATCATTCTCTTCGGGCTCCATGGTACAGGTGGAGTACACCAGCAGACCCCCGGGCTTTACCACCGACGCTGCGCCATCCATCAGTCTCTCCTGTACCCGCGACAGGACGGAAATATCCGCTTCGGAAAGACGCCAACGGCCGTCCGGATGCCGGGCCAGCGTTCCCGTTCCGGAACAGGGCGCGTCCAGGAGAACCAGATCGGCCGGAGCGAAGGGCGGAGCCTCGGCCGACGACTGAACCAGAGGAAGGGAGAGACCCAATCGTCCGGCGCTTTCCGCCACCAGGGCCAGACGCCGGGCAGAGAGGTCCGCTCCCGTCACCCGTGCCCCCGCCGCCACCAGTGCCAGCGCCTTGCCGCCGGGCGCGGCGCAGAGGTCCAGGACCCTCAGACCTTCCACATCCCCGCACCAGGTCACCACCCACGCCGCCGCTGGATCCTGGATGATGCCTCCCACCACCCTCAGCGCGGCCTCCGGCGAACTTCCCGGCTCCAGGCGGACCGTCCCACTTCCCGGCGGTCCGGGCTCCGCGACGATCCCCGCCGACACCAGCTCGGCGGCGGCCTCGACCGGCGATCCGCCGAGGGGTCGCAGGTAGGTGATGGGGATCCGGTTCGACGCCTCCACCAGGGCGGCGGCCGCCTCCAGGCCATGGGCGTCGATCCACCGCTTCACCAGCCACCGGGGATGCGAGCCCCAGTGGGTCAGGTGACCGACCGGATCCTCCGCCAGGCTCGGGAAGCGGGAGACGTCTCCGCCCTGCCGAGCCAACGAGCGGAGCACGCCGTTCACCACACCGGACAGGCGTGGGTACCCCAGGCGCCGGGTCTGCTCCACCGCCTGGGACACGGCGGCGTAGGCCGGTGTCCCACCCATGTGGACGATCTGGTGGGCCGCCAACCGGAGGACAGGCAGGAGCGGGGCCGGAAGGCTATCGATCCCCTTTCGGAGATGAAGGTTCAGGAGGTAGTCGAGCCGCGCCCGGAAGCGGACGCTGCCGTAGACGGCTTCATGTACCCAGCCCCGATCCTGCAGGGAGAGGAGTGGTGCTTCCTCGGCCCACGCCAGATCCAGACGCCGTCCCCGCTCCACGGCGGCGAGAACCCGGAGCGCGGCGCTCCGCCCCCCGGTGACCGCACTCAGTCCAGCATCCCACGGGTAGGGGAGGACGGCACCGCGATCTCACGCCTCGGCATCCGCCCGGCCAGATAGGCCAGGCGGCCGGCCCGCACCCCGAGCCGCATGGCCTCGGCCATGACCGCCGGCTCGTCCGCCGCGGCAATGGCGGTGTTCATGAGGACCCCATCCACGCCCTGCTCCATGGTGGCGCAGGCGTCGGAGGCGGTGCCCACCCCGGCGTCCACGATGACGGGCACCTCGAGTCGCTCCTTGATCTCCCGGATGTAGAACGGGTTCACCAGCCCCAACCCGCTCCCTATGGGGCTCGCCAGCGGCATGACCGACACACACCCCGCGTCCTCCAGGCGAAGCGCCATGATGAGATCGTCGTTGGTGTACGCCATGACCTTGAACCCCTCATCCACCAGGACCCGCGCCGCCTCCAGCGTGGCCTGTACATCCGGGAGGAGGGTCCGCTCGTCCCCGATCACCTCCAGCTTGATCCACTCGTTGAACCCGGCGGCTCGCGCCAGGCGGGCGTAGCGAATCGCTTCGTCCGCCGTGTAGCAGCCGGCAGTATTGGCCAGGAGGAAGAACTCCTCCGGATCCAGGTGGTGGAGGATGGCCTCGTCCTTGGAGCGGTCCAGATCCACCCGTCGCACCGCCACCGTCACCATGTCGGCGCCGCTGGCTCGGATCGCCGCCACCATGGAGGCGTTGTCCCGGTACTTGCCGGTCCCCACGATGAGGCGGGAGCGGAAGCTACGATCACCGATGACGAAGGGGGTGTCCCCGGCGGGGGAAAGCTGGGGATCGGTCGTGGTCGACATGGGATGCATGGGGTTGAGGGAGAGAGGCGCAGAGCCCCTATCCAGACAGAGGGGAATTCAGACTGCGGTGTCCGGCGGCGTGGTGGAGAAGGGTGACGACGAGTCAGCCGCCTCCCACGAAGTGTACCAGTTCGAGCCGATCTCCCGGCTGGAGTTCAACCTCATCGTACTCCTTCCGGGGAAGGATCTCCCGGTTGTACTCCACCACCACCATGCCGGGTAAGAGATCCAGCTCGTCCAGAAGCCCGCGGACCGTGGCGCCCCGGGCGATGTGGCGATCCTTCCCATTCACGACCAGGGGAATCGTGGCGTCGGTCAAGGGGCCTCCGTGGTTTCGGGATCGGCCGGGAGCTTCCTCCGGTTGGCCAGGGCATCCTTCCGGATCAGATCCAGATAGGCCTCCACCGCCCGCCCGGGATGGGTGTGGTCCCACACAGCGCGGAGGAGCGCGACACCGTAGGCTCCCGCCCGCATGACGGGCTCCACCCGATCCAGGGAGATCCCCCCGATTCCCACCACCGGCACCTCCGGATTCAGCCGCCGGATCTCCGAGATGCGTCCGGGCCCCGCGCCCACCCGACCCGGATGGGAAGGAGTGGGATAGAGGGTGCCGGCGAGGATGTAGTCAGGGCGCTCCTCGTCCGGGAGGGCCAGCGGATCGTGCATGGACCGCCCCACCACCCGCGTGTCCCCCATGAGCTTCCGGACCGTGGGCAGGGGCAGCCCCCGTTCGGGAAGGTGGACCCCATCCAACCCCAGGAGGCAGGCCACATCCACCCGATCGTTCACCACCAGCAGGCTCCGGGCCCGGACCGCTTCCGGGCGGAGGGCCAGCGTCCGCTCCCATAGAACCCGTCCCCCGGACCCGGGGCCCCGGATGTGGAGGCAGATCCGCCGCCCTCCCGCCTCCAGCACCTCTCCGGCCATGGTGAGAAAGCGTGGGAGGGCCAGCACCCGGTCATTGGTGATGAGGTGGAGAGACGGAATCATCGGAAACGGACCTCCGGTGGCGATTCACCCCGACCCCGGAGCCAGTCCGAGGCGGCCATGCGACGCTTTCCGGGGGGCTGGATCTCATCCAGAGCCACCCGTCCCCCGGACCCGGTGGCCACCACCAGGCCGCGCTCCGGGTCAGACACGAGGATCGTGCCCGGTTCCGGAAGCCCCTCCGACCCGGCGTCGCCGAGCGGGGCAGCATCAAGGACCCGGGGCGAGAAGAGCTTGACCGGCTCATCTTCCAATGTAGTCCATGCCCCCGGCACCATGTCCATCCCCCGGATGTGATCCGCCACCTCCCGGGGAGAGCGGGCCCACTGGATCCGGGCCGTCTCACGATTCACCTTGGGCGCGTAGGTGGCGGCGGCATGATCCTGTTCGCGGGGCTCCAGGATCCCGGCCTCCAGCGCCGTCAGGGCCTCCACCAGCGCCTGGGCCCCGAGCTCCGAGAGGCGGAGATAGAGAAGCGTGGCGCTGTCGTCCGGGTCGATGGGGCTCTCCCGCTGCAGGAGGATGGGTCCGGCGTCCATCCCCTCGCTCATCTGCATGACGGTCACCCCGGTACGTTCGTAACCCCGGACCACGGCCCAGTTCACCGGCGCAGCCCCGCGCAGACGGGGCAGAAGCGACGCATGCACGTTCACCGATCCCCGGGAAGGGAGCTCCAGGATCCCCGGTCGCAGGATATGTCCGTACGCCACCACCACTGAGAGCTCCGGNTCCAGCTCCCGGAGTCGGGCCTCGAAGGCCTCTCCCACGGGCCGATCCGGCGTGAGGACGGGAATCCCCTCGTCCTGAGCCAGCTCCTTCACCGGGGACGCCCTCAGTCGCCGACCCCGACCGGCGGGGCGATCGGGCTGGGTCACCACTCCCACCACATCGTGCCCCTCGCCCACCAGCGCCCGGAGCGATGGGAGGGCGAAATCCGGCGTGCCCCAGAAGAGAATGCGCATGGACGCTAGGCCTCCTTCTCCCGGAGCTTCCGGTACCGCTTCAGGAGGAGGCGCCGCTTGAGGGCGGTGAGGTGATCCACGAAGAGGACCCCGTCCAGGTGGTCGATCTCGTGCTGCAGGGCCCGGGCGAAGAGTCCCTCGGCTTCCACCCGGACCGGCTCGCCGTCCGGGGTCCAACCCTCGACCACGACCTGGGCGGGACGATCCACCACCTCGGTGACGCCGGGGATNCTGAGGCATCCCTCGGGCTCCCGCTCACGCTCGTCCGAGGCCTCCGTCACCCGGGGGTTCACCAGGGCAACACGGGCATGCTCGCCGTCCACATGCCGAACGTCCACCACGCACACCCGTCGGGACACGCCCACCTGGGGCGCGGCCAGCCCGGCCCCCTCCGCCGACACCATGGTGGCGAAGAGGTCGTCCACCAGTGCCTTCAACTCGTCGTCGAAGGCCTCCACCTCCTGGGTGGCTTCCCGGAGCACCGGGTCCCCGAGGAGGACGATCTCACGAACGGCCACGCTCAGGCGACCTCCCCGTCGTCCACCCGACGGGCCACGGAGGCCCGGTCCACCAACAGGCGGGTGTTGTCGGCGGTCTTGAGGGTCAGCTCGTCGTCGGTGGCGTGGACGATGGAGCCGATGATCCCCCCGTTCATGACCACCTTGTCGCCCTTCTTGAGCGCCTGGATCATCTGCTGGTGCCGATCCCTCTCCTTCCGCTGGGGTCGGATCAGGAGCCAGTAGAAGATGAGGAAGATGAGGGCGAAGTTCAGAAGCAGCACGAAGAGGCCGCTCCCGCCGTCGTCTCCGGGAGGGGCCAGCAACAGGGCGATGAAGGGGTCGATCACTGCGCGCTCCGTCAGGTGGAATTCAGGTTCGGGTACAGGTCAGGTGCAGGCGCTTCGGCGCCGCCGTCAGCTCCGGGCCGCCCGGTAACGGTCAAGCCAGCCCCGGCTCCAACTCCCGAAGCTGCCCTCGGGAATCCGCCGCCGACTCTCCTCGGCCAGCCGGATGAGGAAGCGGATGTTGTGCATGGACAGCAGGCGGTGTCCGAAGGCCTCTCCAGCAGTGACCAGGTGCCGGAGGTAGGCCCGGTCGAAGCTGCGGCACGCATAGCAGTCGCACTCCGAATCCAGGGGCCGGGTATCCATCCGAAACCGGGAAGCCTTCAAGTTGACCTGACCTTCGGGCCAGGTCCAGGCCGTCCCGTGTCGAGCGTTCCGCGTGGGCGCCACGCAGTCGAACAGATCGCACCCCCGCGCAATGGACTCCAGGAGGTCGTCGGGATACCCCACACCCATGAGATACCGGGGCCGGTCGGCCGGAAGCTCCGGATCCAGGACCTCCAGCGTCGCCCACATCTTGTCCTTGGGCTCGCCCACCGACAGCCCTCCGATGGCCAGGCCGTCCCAGTCGGCCATGGCCCGGATCGTCCGCGCCTGCTCCCGCCGCAGATCAGGGTACACATTCCCCTGGAGGACGGGGAAGAGGGTCTGGGACGGCACCGCTCCGGGATCCTGGAGCTCCGGCACCTCCGGAAGCCCCTCCTGCCCGATGGCGTGGAAGCGCTCCAGGCATCGGTCCAACCACAGAAGGGTTCGCTCGTTGGCCGCCTTCGCCGTGCTTCGGTCGCACCCTCCCGGGGGGCACTGGTCGAAGGCCATGATCACATCGGCCCCCAACGTCCGCTGGATCTCCATCACCGACTCCGGCGTGAAGAGGTGCCGGGATCCATCGATGTGACTCTGGAACTCGGCCCCCTGGTCGGTGATCCGGTTCATGTGGGCCAGCGAGAAGACCTGATACCCCCCGGAGTCGGTGAGGATCGGTCCGTCCCATCGCATGAAGGCGTGGAGCCCGCCCAGCGCCCGGACCTGGCCGTGCCCCGGGCGCAGGAAGAGGTGATAGGTGTTGGCCAGGATCATGGACGAACCGATCCCGGCCACCTCCAGGGGCGAGAGGGTCTTCACCGCCCCCAGCGTACCCACCGGCATGAAGGCCGGGGTTTCCACCGGGCCATGGGGGGTCTCGAAGACACCGGTGCGGGCGGACCCCTCCCGGCTGTGGAGACGGAAGCTGAAGGCGTCGTTCATGGGCCATGCTCCGGCGAGGGAGGCCCGGGCGAGGNAGACCGGGAGNGAGGGAAGGATGGCCATGGCGTCACCGTAGGAATAGAAGCGGTAGGACCCCCGGATCGCCTCCTGGTAGGCGGACATGATCGTCTCGTATCCGGCCAGCGCCGCCACCAGCATGAGAAGGGTGGATCGGGGAAGGTGGAAGTTGGTGATGAGGGCATCCACCACCTGGAACCGGTATCCGGGAGAGATGAAGAGACGGGTCTCGCCGCGACCGGGCGGAAGGGATCCGTCGGGCCCGGCGGCGCTCTCGAGGGTGCGGACCACCGTGGTCCCCACCGCCCACACCCGTCCTCCCCGGCGGCGGGTCCGGGCCACCGCCTCCGCCGCCTCCGGGGGAACCTCCCAGCTCTCCGAATGCATGGCGTGGGCATCGATGCGGTCCGTCTCCACCGGCCGGAAGGTACCGGGCCCCACGTGGAGGGTGACCCGGGCCACCTCGATCCCTTCCGTTTCCAGGGTAGCCAGGAGCTCCGGGGTCAGATGGAGCCCTGCCGTGGGGGCCGCCACCGATCCGGGCACCCGGGCGTAGACCGTCTGATACCGTTCCCGGTCCAGGGGCTCGGCTTCGCGCTCCAGATAGGGAGGAAGTGGGAGTCGGCCGAACCGCTCCAGCGCTTCATCCACCGCCAGGGAGGTCTCCAGCTCCACCACCCGACCCCCGTCGGGAAGTCCGTCCACGATGCGCACGGCCAGTCGGTCGCTCACCTCCAGGATCCGGCCGGGCTTGAGTTTGGAGCCGGGTCGGACCAAGGCCTCCCAGCGGCGGCGCCCGTCGTCCAGGGGACGGAGGAGGAGGACCTCGCCCCGGGCACCGGTGGGCTTTCTTCCCAGGAGGCGGAGGGGGAGGACCCGGCTCTCGTTCAGGACCAGGAGATCCCCCGGCGCCATGAGATGGGGAAGGTCCCGGAAGCGACCATGGGCCAGGGCCGATCCAGCTCCCCGGGGGACCACCAGGAGGCGGCTCTCGTCCCGGCGATCCACAGGGTACCGGGCAATCCGACCCTCGGGCAGATGGTAGTCGTAGGCGTCGGTACGGGAGAGGTCCGGCAGCGTGCCGGCGTGTCTCCCGCCCGCCCGTTCCCTCGAATCAGCCATCCCCGAAGAATCAGCCATCCCCGAAGAATCAGCCATCCCCGAAGATGGACGCCTGTTCGTCCAGGCCCGCGGGAGGGGTGAAGCCGAAGCGCCGGTAGGCCCGGGGGGTGGCCACCCGTCCCCGGGGCGTCCGCATGAGGAACCCTTCCTGGATGAGGAAGGGCTCGTAGACCTCCTCCAGCGTGCCTGTGTCCTCGCCCAGCGCCACCGCCAGCGACGACAGCCCCACGGGTCCACCGTCGAACTTCTCCAGGAGGGCCCGGAGGATGCGGCCGTCCATCTCATCGAGCCCGTACTCGTCCACATCCAGCATGGCGAGCCCGGCATGGGCCACCTCGGCGTCGATGACCCCGTCGGCACGGACCTGGGCGTAGTCCCGGACCCGACGCAGGAGCCGGTTCGCCACCCGCGGCGTCCCCCGGGCCCGACGGGCCAGCTCGGAGGCCCCCGCCGGCGTCGTCTCGATCCCCAGGAGCCGGGCACTCCGGGCCACGATCCGGGCCAGCTCCTCCGGGGGATAGAAGTTCAACCGCTGTACGATCCCGAAGCGGGCCCGCATGGGCGCGGTCAGGAGCCCGAAGCGGGTGGTGGCACCCACCAGGGTGAAGCGGGCGATCTCCATGGTCATGGTCTGGGCCCGGGGACCCTCGGAGAGCCGGATCTCCACCTGGTAGTCCTCCATGGCCGGATAGAGGAATTCCTCGATGATGGGCCGGAGGCGGTGGATCTCGTCGATGAAGAGGATGTCCCCTTCTTCCTGGTTCGAGAGAAGTCCCACCAGATCGGCGGGTTTTTCCAGCACCGGGCCGGAGGTGGTCCGGAGGGTCACGCCCATCTCGTTGGACATGAGCGCCGCCAGCGTGGTCTTGCCCAGCCCGGGCGGACCGTGGAAGAGGACGTGGTCCAGGGGCTCCTTTCGCTGCCGAGCCGCCTCGATGGCGATGGAGAGGGACTCCTTCACCTTGACCTGGCCCACGAACTCATCCAGTCGCTCCGGGCGGAGACTGGGCTCCACCTGGACATCGTCGCCCAGAGCGGCGGGAGTCGTGACCTCGTGACGTGCGCTCATGGTCTCCGGAGGGCTCGGCGGATCAGTTCATCGGGCTCGTCGTCGGGCGCCCCGTCGTCGAGGGCGGCGCGGACGGCCCGCTCGGCATCGGCCATCCCCATCCCCAGCGCCGTGAGGGCCCGGACCGCAGCCTGGGCCCCACCCTCGGCGGGAATCGGGTCCGAGGGATCGTGGAGCGCCAGATCCCGAACCCGGTCCGAGAGCTCCAGCGCCAGGCGCTCCGCCGTCTTCTTCCCCACGCCGGGCACCTGTACCAGGACCGCCACCTCCCGATCGGTGAGGGCCCGGACGAGGCGGGCGGGGGAGAAGGTGGAGAGCATGGCCAGCGCCAGCTTGGTACCGACACCCGAGGCGCCCAGGAGGCGCTGGAAGAGGAGCCGCTCCCCCACCTCCATGAACCCGTAGAGGGCCACCGCATCTTCCCGGACCACCTGCAGGGTTCGAAGCTCCACCGCATCACCCGTCTCCGGGAGGCGCGGCACCACCGAGAGGGGGATCTCCACCTCGTAGACCACGCCACCGGCCGTGGCCACCTCCACCCGTCCCTCCTCCCGGGAGAGAAGGGTGCCCCGAAGCCGGCTGATCACGACCCGCTCCGGCGACGGGCGAAGCGGTGCGGAAGGGCGCCTGCCATGGCTCCGGCAACCCCCACCGTCAGGTGACAGAGGGCGGCGGCCACCCCATCGGCGGCGTCGGAAGGTCGGGGCGGCTCCTTGAGGCGCAGGCGCTCCTGCACCATGAAGCCCACCTGCTCCTTGGTGGCCCCGCCGTTCCCCACCACCGCCTTCTTGATCTCCCGGGGGGAGTATTCGGCGATGGCCAGGTCCCGGAGGGAGGCGGCCACGAGCACGGCCCCCCGAGCATGCCCCAACACCAGGGCGCTCCGCACATTCTTCCCCTGGAACACGGCCTCCACCGAAACCACGTCGGGGGTGAAGCGCCCCAACACCTGGTCCACTCCCTCGAAGATCTCCCGGATCCGCCGATGGAGGGGGGCCTTGGGCGTGGGTCGGAAGACCCCGCACTCCAGGAGGGAGAGGCTGCCGGACTCCTGTCGCACCACCCCGTACCCGGTGGCCGTTGTTCCGGGATCGATGCCCACCACGATCAAGGAGCTCAGGAGAGGGCCTCGGCCATCACCTTCTCGTCGATGTTGGCGTTGGAGTACACCTTCTGCACGTCGTCGTGGTCGTCCAACGCATCCAGGAGCTTCAAGAGAGCCTCGGCTTCGGCACCCCCCACATCCATCTCGATCTTGGGGATCATGGCCAGCTCGGCGTGGGAGAACTCCACACCCCCCTCCTTGAGCCCATTCTGGACCTGGTGGAAAGACGAGACGTCGGTATGCACGACGAACTCCTCCTCTTCCCGGGTCATGTCCTCGGCTCCGGCCTCCAGCGCCGCCTCCAACACGGCCTCTTCGTGATACCGGGAGGCGTCCACGAAGATCTGGCCCTTCCGGTCGAACTGCCACGCCACGGACCCGTCGGTCCCCAGGTTGCCTCCATTCTTCTCCAGGGTGTGGCGAACCTCGGCTACCGTGCGCTTCAGGTTGTCCGTGGTGGCGGTGATGAAGAGGGCCACCCCATTGGGTCCGTATCCCTCGTACGTCACGTCCTGGTAGTCCACCCCCTCGAGCTCACCCGTACCGCGCTTGATGGCCCGCTCGATGTTGTCCAGCGGCATGTTCTCGGCCTTGGCCGTATCCACTGCGAGCCGAAGCCGGGGATTGTAGTCGGGGTCCCCTCCGCCCTCCCGTGCCGCCACGCTGATCTCGCGGATCAGCTTGCTGAAGATCTTGCCGCGCTTCTGGTCGTTGACCGCCTTCTTCCGCTTGATCTGGGACCACTTGTTGTGACCGGCCACGGGATCCTCCTGCCGCCGGGACGGGGTGACCCAGGCGGACGCGGCTCCGGCGGGGACTACGCCGCGTCCGTGGAACTGTTGAGTCCGGAGCGAAGAGATCCCGGCACTCCACAGGCCCCAATATAGGAAACCGGGGCGATCCCCGTCACCCCAGCCGCCACCTTGCCCCGCCGGCCCACGCCCGCCCACACTGGCCCCATCTCCTGGACCCTCATAGGATCCAGGATCCACGAATCGGTTCCCACAAGCACTCCACCTTTCTGCCGCGCCGGCAGAGACGGACCCGCGGTTCCGACCCCGGTCCATCGTCCGCGTCCCCGACCCCCAGCCGGATGGTCATCCCATGCCCTCACCTCGACCCGCGCTCCGCCGCCCGACCCGCCGCGCCGCGCCATCTCGACCCGCGCCACGTCGACGACCCGCGGTGCGCCGCCCCGCGCTCGTCGCCCTGTATCGTCCGGTCCTCCTGGCTCTGCTGGGGCTCACGGTGAGCGCCGGCCACGCCTCCGACGCCGGCGCCCAGGAGCGGCCCGACGCCCAGCCGGCCTCGGCGGCGGGTCAATCGGCGGTCTACGCACCGCGGGGAGCGCTGGCCACCAGTCACCCCCTGGCCACCAGCGCCGGCCTCCGCGTGCTGGAAGAGGGCGGGAATGCCGTGGACGCGGCGGTGGTGGCCGCCATCGTCCTCACGGTGGTGGAGCCCCACATGACCGGGCTGGGAGGCGACCTCTTCGCCCTGGTCTGGCCTTCGGACGAAGGACGCCTCTTCGGGCTGAGCGCCCACGGTCGCTCCGGGTCGGGAATGACGCTGGAGGCGCTCCGGGAGCGGGAGCTGGAGCGGATCCCCATCCGTGGCCCCGAGGCGGTGACGGTCCCCGGCTCCCTGCAGGGGTGGGTCGACCTCCTGGAACGCTTTGGCACCCTCTCCCTCGCCGAAGCGCTGGAGCCCTCCATCCGGCTGGCCGAGGAGGGTTTCCCCGTCTCGCCGGTGGTGGCGGCGGACTGGGCCGGGGAAGCAGAGGTGCTCCAGCGGGATGAGGGGGCCCGGGCCACCTTCCTGGTAGATGGCGAGCGGGCCCCGGCGGCCGGGGAGTGGTTCCGGAACCCGGACTACGCGGCCACCCTCCGACGCATCGCCGCCGAGGGCCCCGGGGTCTTCTACGGGGGTGAGCTGGGGCGGGAGGTGGCGGACGGCCTGGCGGAGCTGGGCGGATTCCTGACCCTGGACGACCTGGCCAGGCACGAGTCCCGCTGGGTGGAGCCCCTCTCGGCGGACTTCCGGGGCTACCGCCTCTGGCAGATCCCGCCTCCGGGACAGGGGATCGCGGCGCTCCAGATGCTCCGGATCCTGGAGCCCTTCCCCCTGGAGCGCATGGGGCACAATTCGGCCGAGTACCTCCACCACCTCATCGAGGCCAAGAAGCTGGCCTACGCCGATCTGGACGGACACATCGCCGATCCTCGCTTCATGGAGACCACTCCGGAGCAACTCATGGCCGACGACTACATCGACGGCCGCCGGGCCCTTATCTCGGCCCATGAGGCCATGGACGCGCCCGATCCCGGGGACGCCGCCACCCGGAGCGAGACCATCTACCTGGCGGCGGCGGACGCCCACGGGAACATGATCTCCCTCATCAACTCGGTCTACTACGGGTTCGGGTCGGGGGTCGTGATACCCGGCACCGGCTTCCACCTGCAGAACCGGGGCGCGGGCTTCACCATGGAGCCGGACCAGCCCAACACGGTGGCACCCGGGAAGGAGCCCTTCCACACCATCATCCCTGGATTCGTCACCCGGGTCCAGGACGACGGGACCGACGAGCCCTGGCTCTCCTTCGGGGTCATGGGCGGCGCCATGCAGCCCCAGGGGCACGTCCAGGTCCTGCTGAACATGGCCCTCTTCGGAATGGACCCGCAGCAGGCCGCCGACGCCGACCGATTCCGCCACTACTCCGGGCTGCGGGTGGGGATCGAGGCGGGGGTGGGAGAGGAGGTGCGGCGGGCGCTTCGGGCCCGGGGCCACGATGTGACGCTCATCGGGCCGGGCGCGGTGGGCGGCGCCCAGATCATCCAGCGATTGGAGCGGGGCTGGGCCGCCGGGTCGGACCCCAGGAAGGACGGGCACGCGGCGGGCCACTGAGGGGGGGCGTGCCCGTCCCGCCGTGCGCCACTGCTCGGGGAAGGACGATCCTGTCGCGCGCGGAGCGGACTGTTGCGCGCGGAGCGGGCGGAGCCGAATGGGCAAGCCCCGAAACCCCTCCGGACACCCCGTGCCCCTTCGTATACCCAGTGCCCCTCGCCCCACATGCCCTGGCTCTCCCATGGCCTGGCTCTCCCACGGCCCTGGCTCTCCCATGGCCCTGGCTCTCCCACGGCCCTGGCTCTCCCTTGCCCTGGCTCTCCCATGCGCTAGCTCTCCCACGGCCTGGGTCTCCCATGCGCTAGCTCTCCCACGGCCCTGGCTCTCCCTTGCCCTGGCTCTCCCTTGCCCCAAAACTAGAATCAAGATTCTAATTTTGGGCCGTGGGAGGCGAGCGGCCACGCGTTCCTGCCGCCCCGTGCTG
>SL_3KL_010_SEDDRAFT_10000318_pt1 | contig 37405 bp, 26 predicted proteins | sample SodLakKL_010_SED_2_FD_10381 | JGI IMG/M metagenome (IMG submission 10381) | reverse complement strand
GTTACATCAAACCCCTGGGAAGTCATTACAGATGCGACAATTTCGCTGTCTGAGAAATTCATTTGACAGCCGTAAGTTTCGATATATATCTTTTTGTCCATTTAAGTCAAGATTGGCAGAAAATCCCTGGCAAAAATACACATTTTCTGTGGTTGAAGAACCGTATGTGCTGGTAACATTTGACCATCAACATGTTAAATTAATCCAAACAGCCAATTGATTTCATTAAAAAACTTTCATCCAAGATTATTTTATTACTTTTGCCCTCCAAAACAAAAAGCTATGGCGAAAAATCTGGTAATTGTTGAGTCACCGGCAAAGGCGAAAACAATAGAAGGTTTTCTTGGTAAGGAGTTTACGGTTAAGTCCAGTTTCGGACATGTTCGCGACCTCCCAAAGAATACAATTGGTGTAGACATTGACAAGGGTTTTGACCCTGATTATGAAATTCCTGCGGATAAGAAACCGGTTGTTGCCGACTTGCGAAAACTGGCTAAAAATGCCGAAACAGTGTGGCTTGCCACCGATGAGGACCGGGAGGGAGAAGCCATTTCATGGCATCTGGCAGAAAGTCTTAAACTCGACCCAGGGCACTATAAACGCATTGTTTTTCATGAGATTACAAAAAATGCCATTTTAAACGCAATCAAGCAGCCCCGGAGCATTGACCAAAACCTCGTTTATGCTCAGCAGGCAAGGAGGGTTTTGGATCGTTTGGTTGGTTTTGAATTGTCACCGTTGCTGTGGAAAAAGGTCAAACCTGCATTGTCAGCCGGTCGGGTACAGTCGGTAGCTGTTCGGCTTATCGTGGAAAGGGAGAAGGAAGTGCAAGGATTCAACGCCACAAGCAGCTATAAGGTCTCGGCAATGTTCCTGGTGGAACACAATGGTGACACAACGCCGCTAAAGGCAGAATTGCCAAAACGTTTTAAGACCAGGGAAGAGGCAAGGGCATTTCTTGAAACTTGCAAGGGTGCTACATTTAAGATAGAAGACATTGAAAAGAAGCCGGGCAAAAAGTCTCCGGCCCCGCCATTTACAACTTCCACACTGCAACAGGAAGCGAGTCGCAAGCTGGGTTTCTCCGTTAGCCGAACCATGGTTGTTGCACAAAAGTTGTATGAGTCTGGCAAGATCACATACATGCGTACCGACTCTCATAACCTTTCAGGTGCGGCTATGGCTATGGCCAGGGAGGAGATCGAAAAAAACTTTGGGGCTGAGTTTGTGAAACTCAGGAAATATGCCACAAAATCGAAAGGGGCACAGGAGGCTCATGAGGCCATCCGCCCAACCTATATTAATGTTCACAATGCAGGCAAAGATGCTGCCGAAAAGAAACTTTATGAACTGATATGGAAGCGCACCATTGCTTCACAGATGAGTGATGCATTGCTGGAGAAAACCAATATTACCATCGGCATCTCAACAACAAAAAAAGAAAAGTTCATTGCTTCGGGAGAGGTGATCAAGTTTGAGGGTTTCTTAAAGGTGTATCTTGAATCAAGCGATGACGAGGAGGAGGAAAATGGAACCGGTTTGTTACCCCCTTTGAAAAAGGAGCAGGTCTTACCGCTGCAGGAAATGACAGCTACTGAAAGGTATACAAAACCGTTGCCCAGATACACCGAAGCCAGTCTGGTAAAAAAGATGGAAGAGCTTGGTATCGGGCGCCCATCCACATATGCGCCTACCATCAGTACAATACAAAAACGCACCTATGCAATCAAAGAAAGCCGGGAGGGTGTAAAAAGAGCCTATAGTCAATTAACCTTGAGCAAGGACAAGATCAACGAGAAAGAGATGTATGAGATAACCGGGGCCGATAAAAACAAACTGTTCCCCACAGATATTGGCCAGGTCGTCAACAGTTTCCTTATGGAACATTTTGCAGGGATCATGGACTACCATTTTACCGCAAAGGTGGAAAGGGAGTTTGATGAAATTGCAGAGGGTAAAAAACAATGGTCGTTGGTTATCAAGGATTTTTATTGGCCATTTCACGATAAGGTCGAGCAAACGCTAAAGGAGTCGGAAAAATACAGTGGCCAGCGTTTGCTGGGACAGGATCCTGCAAGTGGCCGGAACGTATATGCCAGGATCGGTAAATTTGGATCAATGATACAGATTGGGGAACCGGACGACGTGGACAAACCCCGCTTTGCCAGCATGAGAAAAGGACAAAGCCTTGACAGCATTACCCTGGAAGAAGCGCTTGACTTGTTTAAACTTCCGCGAAAGGCTGGCGAGTATGAGGGCAAAGAACTTGTAATCGGGGTGGGACGTTTCGGTCCGTATATCAGGCACGACAACAAGTTTTACTCGTTACCAAAGGAGGAGGATCCGCTGGCTATAACCACCGAAAAAGCGGTTGAAATCATTGAGGCAAAAAGGGAAAGTGACCGGCAGAAAATCATTAAGTCTTTTGATGAGGATCCCGAAATACGTGTCCTGAAAGGACGTTGGGGACCCTATATTGCATCCGGAAAAAAGAACTTCAAGCTTCCAAAAAACCTGAACCCGGAAGAAATAACCCTCGAAGAGGCAAAAAAAATTATCTCCAGCGGAACATCTGACGCAAAATCCCGTAAAACCAAAAGAGCAACTTCGTCAAAAAGGGGTAAATAATATGATTTTTTGGTATACATATGGATATTGCGGATTTTTTTGAAGCCATTGACACAGCCGTCATTGGGAAAGGGGTTAAGTTACACCCCTTCATGTTGGCGAATTTTTTTAAAATTAACCTGGAAAACAAGGGATTTCCCGACCTGGAGGGTACTGATATTGCTTTAATTGGTGTCAAAGAAGACCGCAAAGGCAATAATGGGTGCTCCATTGCACCAGACTACGTGCGCCAATATCTTTACCAACTTTTCAGAGGCCCCCATCCCGCCAAAATTGCAGATCTTGGTAATATTAATGCCGGAGATAAAGTCACCGATACATATTTTGCAGTAAAGACAGTTGTTGCCCACCTGCTTGAAAAAAACATCACACCAGTGATCATCGGGGGAAGTCAGGATATCACCTATGCCAATTATCAGGCTTATGAGTTGCTCGGACAGATCATTAACATTGTATCTGTGGATGCTTCTTTTGATATTGGTACAAAGAAAGGGGAAGCCCTGAACAACAAGAACTTCTTAAGTGCCATTTTAACCAATAAGCCTAATTATCTGTTTAATTACACGAACATTGGGTATCAGACTTTTTTTGTGGATCAGGATGCCATAGAGCTCATGGACAAACTGTATTTTGATGTTTACCGGCTTGGACATGTCCGGAAAAACATGGAGGAGGTGGAACCTATTGTCAGAAATGCTGACTTGATGAGCTTTGATATATCTGCAATCCGGCAGTCTGACGCACCGGCCAATGCCCATGCCTCTCCCATGGGACTCTATGGCGAAGAGGCTTGTCAGATCGTCAGGTATGCAGGGTTGAGTGACAAGTTGAGTTCGATTGGGTTTTACGAGCTTAACCCAGCTTTTGACAATGCTGAACAAACAGCTCACCTTCTTGCTCAAATGATCTGGTATTTCATTGATGGGTATTACCACCGCAAAAATGACTTTCCGGACAAAAACATTAAGGATTCTGATGCTTTCATTAAATATGTAGTCTCAATACGGGAATTTCAAAATCATATCAATTTTTATAAAAGCAAAAAGAGTGACCGATGGTGGATGGAGGTTCCCTGTCCGCCCGGCTTGCAGCAAAAGTATGACCGGCAGTTTCTTGTTCCCTGTTCATACAAGGATTACCAGGAGGCATGTCAGAATGAGATCCCGGAAAAGTGGTGGCAGGTTTATCAGAAGTTTGTTTAACATGAATATTACTGCATGATCATTATTACATAGAATTTTATTGTATTTTTGTCAGTTATTCTTGTTTCGTAAAGTAATACGATTATAGCAGTTTTTTCGTTATCTGAAATGTAAACATAAACCAAGCAAACAAAACCAGGCCCTATTCAATGCCTACTTATAAAACCATTTTATTGTTCACCCTTATCCTGACAGGGAGTGCGGTTTTTGCGCAACAGGAACCTCAGTTCAGCCATAACATGTTCAACAACATGGGAATTAACCCCGGGCTGGCCGGTTTACGCAATGCAATTTGTGCCACAGGCCTGGCGCGTCAGCAATGGGTAGGATTTCGTGATATTGAAGGAAACAGGGTGAACCCAGAGACCTACAGCCTGAATGTGGATGCGCCGATCCCTCTTTTAAGAGGGGGCGTTGCTTTGGGCTTTTTGCAGGATCAGCTGGGTTTTGAGAGAACAGTAGGGGTAAAAGTTTCCTATTCATACCATTTGGACATGTCGATGGGAAGGCTTGGAATTGGCGCACAGTTCGGTTTTCTTGACAAGCAGATAGATTTTTCCTCACTGAACCCGATCAACACAGGAGATCCGGTTTTNATCGGAGGAGAGGAAAACCACATATTTTTTGACTTTGCCCTGGGTGCTTTTTATTTACTTGAAGACGAACTATGGGCAGGGTTATCGGTTTCGCAGCTCAGACAGGCCCGCGGACCCATAGGCGACAGTGATTACAGCCTCAGAAGACATCTGTACCTTTCGGGTGGGTATCATTTTCTTCTGCCGGGCAACACAAGTTATGAGATCAGCCCTTCTGTGCTGCTAAAAACAGACCTGGCGTCATGGCAGGTCGACCTGAATACAATTGTTACATACAATAACCGCTTTTGGAGCGGCGTTAGTTATAGACCCCAGGATGCCGTGGTTGTGATGCTTGGGGTAAAATTTGACCAGATAAGTGTGGGTTACTCTTATGATATCACCACTTCCTGGCTCGGGTCAATGGGAAGAAGCTACGGCAGTCATGAAATATTTCTGCAATATTGTTTTGATCTTGATATTGATAGAATAGAATCTGTGCAAAGAAATATCAGATTTTTGTAATTTTGCAGTCCAAATAAATTATTAGCCACATAGTTGGCTGAGTTTTGTTACAATTGAGAGAAAGGTTATAGCCAATTAAAGATATCGTTATCATGAAAAGACTGATTCTGCTCGCATTGATTGCAATTTTGCTGACCGGCTGCCCCGGCAGGGACAGAGGACACCTGATTGGTGTTCAGGACAGACCTTCGTCAGTTTACGCGCCCCCTCCGGGCATGGTACTCATTCCAATGGGCAGTTTTGTTATGGGGCCCTCCGATCAGGATATGGCTTACTCCCACAGTGCCACCTCCCGAACGATATCAATGTCAGCGTTCTACATGGATGAAACTGAAATAACGAATAACCAGTACCGGCAATTTGTTAACTGGGTGCGTGATTCAATTGCCAGGAAAATGCTTGCCCAAGAAGCCATGGCAATACCGGAACTTGAACAATATGGTATCCTTGAAGATGATGAAGGGTTCCTTCTGGATGAACCGCTTATCCGTTGGCCAAGGGAAGGTGGACCCAGAAGAATCCGCTGGGATGGTGAAGAGGAAAGAGAGATTCTTGCAGACATGTATCTTCGCGAAGAGGAACGTTTTTTTGGGAGACGGGAGTTCGATACAAGAAAGTGGATTTACTCCTATTACACCATTGACCTTCAAAGAGCTGCCAGAGACCGTGATGTTTTGCGACAGGATCTGATTACACGGCATGAGACACCGGTTTATCCCGACACACTTGTGTGGATAAGGGATTTTACTTACTCTTACAATGAACCCATGACAGAAATGTATTTCTGGCACCCCACTTACGACCACTATCCGGTGGTTGGTGTTGACTGGAATCAGGCAAAAGCATTTAATGCCTGGCGAACCGAGTACCTGAACAGCTACCTTGCCAGTGAAGGCGATCCTTTTGCACATAAGTTTGAACTGCCATCGGAAGCACAATGGGAGTATGCAGCACGAGGAGGGCGACATTTGAGTCCTTACCCATGGGGTGGCCCTTATGTCTGCGAACCAGAGGGTTGCTTCCTGGCAAACTTCAAACCACAAAGGGGCAGATATGCACTTACCGGTGGCCTGTATCCCGTTATTGCAGGATATTACCCTCCAAATGATTACGGGCTTTATGACATGGCCGGAAATGTAGCGGAATGGACCCGGACAGCCTATGATGAATCTTTCTATTATTTCATGCCCGATATGAACCCCGATTATCAGTACAATGCAGATCCAAACGACCCCCCGTCGCTGAAGCGAAAAGTTATCCGGGGCGGATCATGGAAAGATATTGGATACTTCCTGCAGGTTAGCACAAGAGCCTATGAATACCAGGATACGGCTACATCCCATATCGGTTTCAGGAGCGTTCAGACTTTTCCCGGCCGGGGGCTGGATCCAGGTCGCAGGGGCGCTGAATCAAATGTATATTAAAGAACAAAAAACTTTATCACAATCTAAACACGACAAAAATGAAATTTGCACAAAACAGAACCTGGAAACTATTCATGTCCAGATTATATGGATGGGGTGCATCGCTGGTGATCATTGGCGCCCTGTTTAAGATTATGCACTGGCCCTTCGCCGATGTGGCACTCGTTGTCGGTATGGGTGTAGAGGCCATTGTGTTCTTTTTCTCCGCTTTTGAAAGTGCACCTGAGGAATACGACTGGAGCCTTGTTTATCCGGAACTGGCCGGACTTGAGCCTGAAGAAAGGATTGCACGGGAAAGAACAATGGTAACCGGTGGCACACAAAACATTACCCTCTCATCCAACCTTGACAAACTGATGGAAGAGGCAGACATTGGCCCCGAGCTGATCAACAAACTGGGTCGCGGACTACGCAACCTCAGCGATAACGCTGCCCGGCTGGCAGATCTCTCCAATGCAACCGTCGCAACCAATCAGTACATCCAGAATATGGAAGATGCGTCCAAGTCTGTTCTGGAGTTGAGCCAGTCTTATAAAAACAAGGCTGAATATCTGAAGCAGGATCTTAGTTTGTCTGAGGAATATAACTCCAGCCTGAAGAATGCCGTGCATTCACTGAACGATATCAGTGACTCTTACAAGGAAACCGCATCTAAAGCAAAAGACAACATTTATGCCTCCGAAGAAATGACAAAAAGCCTTACTGCCCTGAATACGGCGTACGAGCTTCAGATGAAGGCCACAAACAATCAAACAGAGGTTTCCAAAAGGCATGAAGAGGCTGTTGGCGCAATAACCGATCAGCTCAGCAGTTCCGCCGCATCAGCACAACAGTACAAAGAAGAAATGGAACAGCTTACTGAAAACATTAAAAACCTCAACAACGTTTATGGCAATATGCTTTCAGCAATGAGTTTTAATGTGAACAGATAGCGGCTTTATTCGTTCCGCTGATTTTATGCACAATTTCATTTGATATAAGATACATTCCAATATTATGGCAGGTGCAAAACAAACCCCCAGACAAAGACTGATCGGACTAATGTATCTGATCTTTCTGGCACTGATGGCCCTCAACGTATCTGTGGAAGTCCTTGACTCATTCCCTTTGATTGACAGAGGGATTCAGGACACAAACAGAAACTTTGAGATGAAAGTTGATATGATTTATGATGACTTCAACGCACAGGTTCAAAATTTCTCTGAAGAACATGTCTATCCCTTTCACGGACAGGCCCTATACATTAGAGAACTTGCAGACTCCCTGGTCAATTATGTGATGACCAACCGAACGCTTATGATTGCCATGTTAAACAACATTGGTTTTGAAGAGGCAGATACACTTGACCTGATTGACTTAAGGCAAAAAGACAATTACAGCCGTTCAACCAGGTTCTGGATGGAGGAGGGAGGCAGTTCAGGAGGTCCAGGCACTCGGGCATTTACCCTCAGGGAAATGATGGAAAACTTCAAGTTCGAAGTAGACAGCATCCTGGCATCACACGACCAAAACATTACACTTGGACTCGACACAGAAGGCCCTTTTTACAGGGGAGACACCCGGGTAGACTGGCAAACTTATAACTTTGACCGGGTTATTTCCGTAGCTGTGGCCACAAACCTTAGCCGGATGGTTACCGAAATACGCAATGCTCAGTTTGATGCCATCAGCATGCATGCTTTATGATCTGATCCATGCCGGACAGTTTCGTTTTGATGAGGTCACCGCAAGAATTGTACCCGAAAGCAGGATCGTAATGCAGGGCGGACGGTTTGAGGCTGATGTATTTGTTGCAGCAATAGATACAAGGCAGGATCCTCAGGTTTTTGTTGATGGCATTGGCAGAATACCTGTTAGCGATGGCGTAGGTCGCCTGCGCATGGCAGCAAGCTCCCCCGGCACACATACCATTAATGGCAGGATCGTAGTAAGATCCCCCGCCGGTGTTGAAACCTCACACCCATTCAGAACACAATACACCGTAGAGTCTCCGATGGCAACGGTTTCCCCAACGCGAATGAATGTTTTTTATGCCGGGCTCGACAATCCTGTTTCAATTGCAGCAGGAGGAGTCCCAACAGAAAGCCTGGTGCCCGAAATATCAGCAGGAGGAACCCTGACCAGAAGATCTGACGGCAGCTATATTGTTACCGTTGATCCTGATGTTCGTGAAGTCAACATAACAGTCCGTGCCAGAGTTGGTGACCGCCTCGAAACCATGGCTGTTTCACCTTTCAGAGTGCTAAGAACACCGGATCCAACTGCATACATTGCCGGTCAAAGGAGCGGAAGAATCCCCAGGCAGCTGCTCACAAGACCTCAAACCATTATCGAGGCAAGAATGGCTGAAGACTTTGTCTTTGACTTGCGGTATGAGGTAGCACGCTTTGAAATGTTAACCGAAAGAGCCGGTGAGATAAGACGGGAGAGGCAGGACAACGGCAATATGCTGACCAGCGAAATGATCTCGCTGATCGCTAATGCCAGAAGTGGACAAACAGTAACATTTACAGACATTTGGACACGGCCGGGACCCGATGGACGAGAAAGAAACCTAGGTGCCCTGTCGTTTACTATTGAATAATCATTTTTAATCCACGGAGGATATCCATATGATAAAGTATTTGATCTTATTGCCCATACTCAGTATGTTGATGATCCCTCAGGTTCACAGCCAGGTGCAACCTGAAGAGGCACCACCGCCACCCAGAGACGGTTTCTATGAGCGGAGAGCAATTCATGAAAGGAGTCCGATAGAACTTCCATATGTAAGAGAGGCCGATATCCTTTGGTCACTCAGGGTATGGCAACGCATTGACCTGCGCGAAAGGATAAACCAAAGACTTTACTTTCCGGAAAGTCCAAGCGGTGAATTTAAAAGCCTGATGCAGGTTTTGAAAGATGCCATCATTGACGGCAAAGTCAGGGCATATGGCATTGATGACGAAAGCTTTCAGGGGGAGCCACTGGATCCGGAAAGACTCTTTGAAGACCTTGCCAGACCCTTTACGTTTACCGTTGAGGGGGAAGAATTTACCGAAATGGTGCCTTTCTCAACAACAGATGTCTATATTTTCAGAATTAAGGAAGAGTGGTTTATTGACAAAAGAAGAGGTAGACTGGACGTACGAATCATAGGCATATCACCGGCAATGCTTGTAAGGGACGAAGACACCGGTGAACTCACAAATGTACAGGAGCCTATCTTCTGGATCCCTTTTGAAGAGGCCAGACCGGTGCTGGCAAGAGCACCTGTTTATAACTTGCACAACAGCAGCCAGATGATATCATTTGACGACCTCTTTATCCGTCGTTTCTTTAATGGCACAATATACCGGGAGGACAGACCCGACAACAGGGCCATTAGCGAATATATTGAAGATCCTGTCGAACGACTGATGGAAGCGGAACGGATCAAAGAGAGGATCAGGAATATGGAACTTGACCTGTGGCATTATTAATTGATTATAACTTAGATTATATAAAAGGGGCGCTTGCCCCTTTTTTTATATCATATCGGCAGGGCTGACCCATTTATCAAAATTCTCTTCTGACACGAAACCAAGGGTGATGGCCGCTTCTTTTAAACTCAGGTTCTCTTCGTAAGCTTTCTTTGCAATTGTTGCCGCCTTATCGTACCCAATGTGCGGGTTTAGCGCCGTTACGAGCATCAGCGAGTTTTGCAAATGCTTGCCGATTTGCTCCCTGTTGGCTTCTATACCTGCAACACAATGGTCGGTAAAGCTGTTGCAGGCATCCGCTATCAACTGCGCTGATTGCAGCAAGTTGTAAATCATCATTGGTTTGAATACATTCAGCTGAAAATGTCCATTCATTCCACCCGCTGTAATCGCCGCATCATTTCCAATAACCTGGGCTGCAACCATGGTTAATGCCTCAGGCTGAGTTGGGTTAACCTTTCCGGGCATGATCGAACTGCCCGGCTCATTTGCCGGAAGTATGATCTCTCCAATTCCGCAGCGCGGACCTGAGGCCAGCATCCGTATGTCGTTTGCAATTTTCATTAACGACACTGCAATTGTTTTTAAANCACCACTGCTTGCAACGACAGCATCATGTGCCGCCAGGGCCTCGAACTTATTGGGTGCTGTAACAAACGGTTTTCCGGTTAAGGAAGCAATTTCAGCGGCGACAGCCACGTCAAAACCCTTTGGTGCATTGATGCCCGTACCCACTGCGGTGCCGCCGAGGGCCAGTTCCCGTAAATGGTTCATGGTGTGTTGCAAATCACGAATGCCATATCCAATCTGAGCCACATAAGCAGAAAACTCCTGCCCCAAGGTAAGTGGCGTGGCATCCATCAAATGGGTCCGGCCAATCTTCACAATCTCCTTAAAGGAATCTGATCGTTCCTGTAGTGCTTGCTGAAGCTTTTTCAGCGCGGGTATTGTTTTCTGCTCGATCAACGTGTAAGCGGCTATATGCATCGCTGTCGGAAATGTATCATTTGATGACTGTGACTTGTTGACATGATCATTGGGATGAACCTTTTTTTTATTGTCATCAAGGTTTCCTCCAAGCAGTTCATGTGCGCGGTTGGCAATCACCTCATTAAGGTTCATGTTGCTCTGCGTGCCACTGCCGGTTTGCCATACCACCAAAGGGAAATTATTGTTCATTTTCCCTTTGAGGATCTCATCGCAAGCCTGGATAACTGGTTGGACAAGCTTGTCTTCCAGCAACCCCATTTTGCTGTTTACAATCGCTGCAGCCTTTTTTAACAATGCAAAAGCATGAATCACTTCGTCAGGCATTTTTTCCTTACCGATGCGAAAATTTTCAATTGACCTCTGGGTTTGGGCACCCCAGTATTTGTCAGCGGGAACCTGGACCGGTCCCAGACTGTCGTATTCCGTTCTATACATAACCTCTTTCTGATCTTTCATGATTTGCGTTATTGATGGCTTAATTTGTTTTCCGGATTAACAAAGCTTGCTAAAAACAAAAAAACCCCGGCAAGCTACCGGGGTAAACACGCATTGCGCTTGATATGTTCAGTAAAGGCTATTTCATGCTGTAGAAGTCATTGCCTTTGTCATCCACCAGGATGAAGGCCGGAAACTTTTCAACGTGGATTCTGTAAATGGCTTCCATCCCAAGTTCAGGATATTCCAGCAATTCAACGTTTTTGATATTCTCCTGGGCAAGGATGGCCGCCGGGCCTCCAATGCTTCCCAGGTAGAAACCTCCATGTTTATTGCAGGCATCGGTTACCGCCTGACTCCGGTTCCCTTTGGCAATCATCACCTTGCTTCCTCCGTTTTGTTGAAACGGCCAGCCGTAGTTGGCCCAAAGGAGCCTGATGGCAATCCTTCCGGTGTCTTGGCAGGACCAGCATAATAGATCGGATGGTTTTTGATGTAATCGGGTAAACCTTCACCCGAATCAAGCCTTTCTTTCAGCCTGGCATGCGCAATGTCGCGGCCAACGATGATTGTTCCGTTCAGAGACAGGCGTGTACCTACGGGATGCTTTGTAAGCTCAGCAAGTATCTCCTCCATCGGTTTGTCAAGGTCGATCTCAACAGCACCGGCGGCATCATCGGTGGCTCGTAATTCTTCGGGAATAAAACGCCCCGGGTTGTCTTCAAGTTTTTCGATCCAGATCCCCTCTTTGTTGATCTTTGCCTTGATGTTTCTGTCTGCCGCACAAGAAACACCCATTCCAACCGGACAGGATGCACCGTGTCGTGGCAAACGGATCACCCGTATATCCAATGCAAAATATTTACCACCAAACTGCGCACCAATGCCCAGCTTGTAAGCTGCCTCCAGCACCTTTTGTTCCATCTCCTTGTCACGGAATGCCTGTCCGTGTTCATTGCCTTTGTCAGGCAGGTTGTCAAGGTATTTGGCAGAAGCCAGCTTAACTGTTTTCAATGTAGCCTCGGCCGAAGTGCCCCCCACCACAAAAGCTACATGGTAAGGTGGACATGCGGCCGTGCCAAGCGATTTCAATTTGTCGACGAGAAAAGCCTCCAGCTTTCCAGGATTAAGTAAGGCCTTGGTTTGCTGATACAGCGCGGTTTTGTTTGCTGAACCACCCCCTTTGGCCAGAAACAGAAACTCATATTCCTCTCCATCAGTGGCATAAAGATCAATCTGTGCCGGCAGGTTTGTTCCTGAGTTTTTTTCCTTATACATGTCCAGCGGGATGGTTTGGGAATAACGGAGGTTTTCTTCGGTAAAAAGCTTGTAAACCCCTTTGGAAAGTGCTTCTGCATCACCACCACCGGTCCAGACCTGTTGTCCTTTCTTTCCCACAATTGTTGCAGTTCCGGTATCCTGACAAAAAGGCAAAACCCCTTTGGCAGATATTTCCGCATTGCGCAACATAGTTAGCGCAACATACTTGTCGTTTTCACTTGCGTCAGGATCGTGCAGAATGGCAGCAACCTGCTCAACATGTGCGGTGCGCAGCATAAAAGATGCGTCACGCAAGGCATTCTGGGCAAGTTTTTCAAGCCCCTCCCGGTCGACCTTTAACATCGTTTTGCCAAAGACTTGCTCCGTAGAAACATGATCTTTGGTCAGCAGGTAGTAATTGGTTTTGTCAGCACCCGTTGGAAAAGGATCCTGGTAAAAAAAAGCCGGTGTTTTCATAAATGAATGGTTTTGGTTGAAGGAAAATGGTTTTAATTCGCAAAAATGGTTTTCAGATGCCATAAATATAACATAATCCAATAATATTTCCAAATAATCCTTAAAACAACAGGACGTAATACCATTCGACATCCACATCAAAAATCGTATCTTTGCCCTTATGGAAACAAACAGACAATTACGCATCTCCCGGCTGATACAGAAAGACCTGGGGGAAATATTGCAGATAACCGGCAGAGACTGGTTTCCAGGAGCCATGGTAACCGTCACAAAAGTTTATGTAACTGCAGACCTGTCCATCGCCCGGACATACCTCAGCATTTTTGGAAAAGACGCATCTGAAGTAATTAAACTGATTGACATGAAGCGCAACGAAATCCGCCGCCAATTAGGAATACGGGTTAAAAACCAGCTGCGCCACGTACCAGAGCTTCGGTTTTTTATTGACGACAGCCTCGACTATATCGAAAACATAGAGAATTTACTTAAAAAGTAACCTCAGAGCATGCATTACGACCCCATAAAACAGTTTTTAAGCAAGCTGTTCAACCGCCATGCTTTTACCAGGAAATTGTTTTATTTTCTTTTGGATGTATTGCTTTTAAGAAGCTGGCATGTTAGAAAAGCTTTGAAAAAACACCGGTTATCAACAAAAGGGAATCAGGAGCTGCATGTACTTGATGCCGGAAGCGGACTGGGCCAGTATTCATGGCGGATGGCAAAAAAGTGTCCTTCGTGGCAAATAACCGCCGTTGATATTAAAGAGGATGAAGTAGCGTCATGTAGTGCTTTTTTCAAGCAGCAAAAGGTCGAAAATGTGCATTTCATGTCCGCTAACCTTGAGGATTACGTGCAACCCGACAGCTTTGACATAATCCTATCTGTTGATGTAATGGAACACATTGAAGAGGACAGGCAGGTTTTTAGGAACTTTTTCTCCTCAATGAAGGCAGGCGGCATGTTGCTGATCAGCACACCATCAGATCAGGGAGGAAGTGATGTGAAGGACGAGGGTGACCAGTCGTTTATTGGAGAACATGTGCGGGATGGTTATTCGGTGGAAGAGATCCGGGCCAAACTTTTTGATGCCGGATTCAATGAAGTGGTCACAAAGTATACATATGGCAAACCGGGAAGTATGGCGTGGCGAATTTCCATGAAATATCCTGTTTTAATGCTTGGAAAATCGCGGGCTTTTTTATTTTTGTTGCCATTTTATTATGTGATTGTGATGCCTTTTGTGCTGCTACTCAACCTTTGGGACGTTAAAAAAGTACATGATAAAGGAACCGGTCTGTTGGTTCAGGCCTGGAAAAACCCTAAAGTTTAGCAAATTGCGATTCCCATTTTACATAGCGTGGCGGTATCTGCTCGCCAAAAAGACGCATAATGCCATTAACATCATCACCCTGGTTTCAATGATTGGCATTGGTGTAGGCGCCATGGCGCTTGTGGTGATCCTGTCGGTTACAAACGGACTTGAGAAACTGATCATTACACAATTCAATGCTTTTCATGCGGATATTGAGATCACCCCGGCAAAGGGAAAAACCTTTAAAATTTCGCATTTCCCTCTGGAAGAGGTAAATTCGGTTCAGGGCGTTCTCCGTTCAGGGGCTGTTCTTGAAGAATCAGGAATGGTCAGATATCGTGATCGACAACATCTGGTCAGGTTAAAGGGTGTTGACTCAATGTATCACAAAATTACAGGTATTGATACGCTGCTCGTAGAAGGGATATATGAGGTTGAACAGAACGACCGTAACATGTTAGTGCTAGGGAATGGTGTTGCCTCGATCCTGAACGCTAGCATTCAGAGATATTTGTTCCGGCAAGGGGGCGAACAGCAGGATTGACTCCTGCCCAGGCATTTCGGACTTCATCAAATCATGCCAGTGGTATTTTTGCGGTTCATGCGGAAGTGGACGCGGAATATGTTTTACTTCCAATTCGATTGATGCGACGCCTTCTTGAGTACGATGACGAAGTGTCATCAATAATGATTGATGTAGAAGAGGGGTTTCGGCTGTCAACAGTACAGCGCCGCATCTCAGAAATTGCCGGTCCCGGGTTTGTAATCAGAACCCGCATGCAACAGCAGGAGTTTCTCTACAAGGTGATGCGTTCAGAAAAATGGGCCATTTTCTTTATTCTGACATTTATTTTGATGATTGCGGCTTTCAACATTGTTGGCTCACTGACCATGCTGGTGCTTGAAAAGCGTAAAGACATATCTGTCCTGAGAAGTATGGGGGCGTCACGAAAGCTGATTGAACGGATATTTTTGCTTGAAGGTGTCTTGATCAGTATGGGTGGTGCCCTGGGAGGTATCCTCCTTGGCGGATTGGTATCCTGGTTGCAGATGAGATACGGAATTATTGGCATCCAGGCAGAAGGATCCTTTATCATTGATGCCTATCCTGTGGTGGTTAAAACCTTTGACCTGGTACTTGTAGCCTTTACCGTATTCAGTATTGGACTGCTTGCGTCGTTGTTGCCCCTGACAAACATGTGGAAGTCAATGGACAAAGCACCGGGCTAAATTGGCTTACCTGAAATGCATTTCTTAAACAATTGTCAGCGAATGGCAGCAGACAGCTTCTGTTCAAAAGCTTTTGTCAGCTTGTTCATTACCTTATCAACCTCTTTGTCGGTCAAAGTTTTATCGGCTTGAAACAAAAAACTGACTGCATAAGACTTCTTGTTTTTCCCTAGTTTTTCATCCTGATACACATCAAAAAGATTGATCTCCTTTAACAGTTTTTGCTCAGTCTGACTGGCAATTGTTTCAATGTCAGAGAAAGAAATATCTGAATTCAGCAACAGGGCCAAATCCCTTCTTACGGCAGGAAACCTGGGAACTTCTTTGAAAACAAGAGTTTTTCCTGATCCAATTGTCAAGATGCCTTCCCAGTCAAGCTCGCCATAAAAAACATCCTGCTTCAAATCAAAATCCTTCAAAACCTTTGGATTAACCTTTCCTATCTTACCAATTTGACGATCATTAACAAAAAGGGCAGAATAAAAGGCAAAAGGAAATTCTGAAGCATCCTGCCGGATTGTTATCAGGTCAGAAGAAATGCCCATCTTATTCAAAACGGCAAATGCCGCATCTTTCAAGTCAAAAAAGGTATGAACTTTATCCTGAACATACCAGTTTTCCATGTGCGATCGACCTGTCATGAACATTGCAAGGCATGGCTGTTCGATATATGGCGGCAATGCAACACCAGGCTTTTCAGAGTCCCGAAAATAGGTGTTTCCAAACTCATAAAGCTTCATGTCGTGCACTTTCCGATTCAGATTGTAAACAAGGCTTTCCAGACCACCGAAAAGCAATGTTTGCCGCATTACGTTCAGGTCCTGGCTGAGAGGGTTCACAATATGCACAAGTCGTTCCGGACGAAAGTTATGTTTTGTGTAATATGCTTCTTTTGTCAGGGAATTATTCATGATTTCGTTAAACCCCCTTGCCGACAAAAGGTCTGCTACCATGTTCTGCAACAATTCCTTGTCAGGTTTTGGTGATATAACGATGGATGCATTCATCTTCCCCGGTATTTCCACATTGTTGTACCCGTAAATGCGCAAAACCTCCTCTACCACATCGGCAGTTCTTGTAACATCCACCCTGTAGGACGGAACGGAAACATGCAGCAAACGCCCATTGTCCGAAAGTATTTCAAAATCCAGATCTTCCAGGATGAATCGAATCTCTTCTATGGGTATCTGACTGCCAATGAGACGGTTTACATCTTCAACATGCAGGTCAAGTTCAACGGGGTTTCGCTTTCCCGGATAAATGTCACTGATCCTTGAAGAGATTTCACCACCGGCAACCTCCTTAATTAACAGTGCCGCTCTTTTCAGTGCATAAAGGGTAATTTCAGGATCACTGCCACGCTCAAAACGAAATGATGCTTCGGTTTTTATGCCATGGTGCTTTGCAGATTTTCTTATCGTTACCGGGTCAAAACAAGCACTTTCAAGAAATATATCGGTTGTTTTCTCTGTTACGCCTGATTTGATTCCACCCAGGATACCACCCATACACATTGAATCTTTTGCATTACAGATCATCAGATCATGGCCGGTGAGTTTCAGCTCCTCCTCATCCAGGGTTTCAAAAACAGTGTTCTTTACGGGCTTCCTGACAACAACTTTATTTCCTTCAATGGCAGCCACATCAAAAGCGTGTAATGGTTGGCCGACCTCCTGTAAAACATAATTGGTAACATCCACCACATTATTAATGGGTTTCTGACCAATGGCTTTCAATTTCTGTTTGAGCCACTCAGGGGACTCCTTAACGGTAACACCACTAATTGTCAGGCTTGAATACCTGGGACACGCCTCAGTATCCTCTATGGTAACGGGAATTGTCAGTTTTTCATTATCGGATTTGAAATGGCTTGTATCGGGCCATTTTATTGAAAGTTCTCTCTTTTTTTTCTGATGATTGATCACTGACACGATATCACGGGCGGCGCCGATGTGCGATGCGGCATCGATCCGGTTGGGTGTAAGGCCGATCTCATAGATCCAGTCTTCATAGACATCAAAGAGTTCAGCCGCAGGGATTCCCACCGGGGTGTCTTCTGCAAGTACCATAATGCCGTCGTGAGAATCGCCAAGCCCCAGCTCATCTTCGGCACAGATCATTCCGCGCGATTCTGCGCCACGGATCTTTACCGCTTTGATGGTAAGCTCCTCTTTGTTAAAATATAATGTGGTACCTTCCAGTGCAACAAGCACTTTTTGCCCGGGTTTCACATTGGGTGCACCACAAACAATGGGCAGGGGTTCTCCGTCTCCTGTGTCAACGCGGGTAAGTGTCAATCTGTCTGCCTTTGGGTGTGCCTCACAGTTTAAAACATGACCTGTAACAACTCCCCTGAGACCTCCCCTGATGGATTCATACTTTTCGAGGCTTTCCACCTCCAGACCACTATCTGTAAGCAATACAGCCAGTGCTTCCGGGCTAAGGTCAAAATCCACATAGCTCTTCAGCCAGTTATATGAAATAAGCATTTATATTCAATTTTTTGTTAAAGGTTAGCGCAGTTCAAATGCCGAATCCCCCAAGCGGTATTCGTCAGTATACAGTGAGATGTCATAAATACCTGGCTCAAACTCTGCTATACGTTGCCATGTAAGACATTTTTGCATTTGTCTGTTTTGATAGTCGATGGTGCCTTTTACCGAATATTGCAAAGTGTCTCCGTGATGGATAAAAGAAAATGCTAAGTCATCACTAACCCTGAGGATCTCACCGTATGGGTCAGCAATTCGCATATAAACATTATGCTCTCCTGAAGGGGTAATTGGGTTTTCTCCAATCAGGAAACAAACACGAACCTGTTCCACCCTTCCTGCCCTGTCGGTTTCAGCTTCTCGTCCGCGGCCACGCAAACGAAAGGGGAAAGCATCAATCTGATAAGCACGCAATTCGGAAGCCACCTCTACTTTTGTTTCCAGCTCTGCCTTATTTTGTGTCAACTCTGTGGTTCGTCGCTGTACCTGAAGAATCTCTTCACGCATCTGTATGTTTTCAGCTCTTAACACCTTATTTTCAGTATAAAGACTGTCAATTTCCTTTACATAGTTTTGGGTTACCTCCCTTAGCAAGTTCAGTTGTCGACGAATCCTGTTATAATCAGCCTGACGGGCAATAAGACTCTGAATCTCCCTGGCATTGGCCTGGATGATGCTGTCTTTGTCAGCAAGTATGCTGTCGTATTCCAACTTCACCATGTAATACTCGTCCAAAACCGAATCAAGTTCAAGTTGCAGCTCTTCTGTAAGGATCATAGCAACTTCACGTTCATGAGTCACCTCTTTTAACGTTTGACGACCCGTATACCACAATATCGCCAACAACAAGACCAATACACCCAAGACCGCAATGGTTATGCGGTAGATGTTCTCATTTTTACCGGATTTTTCAGGCATCCGGGTTTCTTGATTTGATTGCGTTTCCATTTTTGACAAATTCTGTTATCGTGTTTCTGTTTTTTTTTCGGAGCGCACAAAAGAAAAAAACAACCAATGGCCAATAATTTTTATGTTCTGTGTTTATTTCTTGCGCCTTTATTGTTATTTTTAATCAACTTAACCAGATGCTTCTTGATCATCAGGAATAAAATATCGACATTTTTCCTGATCGAATGATTGTGCGCTAATAAAGTGCGACAAATTTACACAATTTATATCATTTATGAACCTCTCAATTGTCATCAGGGTTTATGTAAAAAACTTCATTTCCCTGGTTTATCCCGAAACATGCTGTGCATGCAGCAGATGCCTGATGACCCGCGAAAAACACTTATGCACAATATGTCGCACATTGTTGCCACAAACCCGGTTTCATAAGCACAAAGACAACCAGCTCTCCCGAATCTTCTGGGGCCGGCAGAACATAGAAACCGGGACGGCATTATATTTCTTTCAAAAAAAAGGGAAGGTACAACGTGTTATCCATCAATTTAAATACAAAGGCAACATTGAGCTGGGTTATTTCCTGGGAACAATTCTTGGACACAACATGGCCCATTCCAATCTTTATCATTCTGTTAACTGTGTAATTCCCGTGCCATTGCATATGGACAAAGAGCGGAAGCGCGGATTTAATCAAAGCGCGGTTATTGCACAAGGGATCGCGAAAAGCATGAAGATTGAATTCCGTAAAGATTTGCTGATTCGAAGCACGCACACCGAAACGCAAACCAGGAAAGACAGATTGCAGCGCTGGCAAAATGTGTGTAATGTGTTTGATACACCAAACCCTGAATTATTGGAGCACAAATCAATTCTTCTTGTTGACGATGTGATCACAACCGGGGCAACAATGGAAGCCTGCATTGAAAAGCTGCTTCAAATAAATGGGGTACGTGTATGGGTTGCCACCCTAGCCATCACCGACTAGCCTCAAAAAGAACCCGCAAGAACTGCAGTTCCTTTAAAGTTTCTCACCGAGCCCTGTTTGTTAAACAGCTCAAGGTGTATAACATAAACACCAATAGCCGCTTTCAGGCCTTCATCGGTGGTGCCGTCCCAGGTAAACACGCCGGATATCGCAATTAACTCCGCTGTTGCAATTTGACGAACCATCCGGCCCCTGCTGTCATATACACGTACGTTGGCAACATATCCCGGTTGCTCCAGTGCATAGTGAATGTGCAATAGGTCATTGCTGCCACTTCCGTCGGGCGCAAACACTTTGGGCATAATCTCAAACTCAAACCCGTCAGCCTTATGATAATTCGCGTACTGAGAGTTTCGATAAGCGGGCGTTCCAAATCCTGAAGAGGTTGAAGCTGAGTGCCAGTTAAACCTGTCTGCGGTTGGCCTGTCAGGATGAATACGTTCCAGGGCAACTCCTTTTACATTCGTTAGCATTGGCAAGTGCATGGATTCATTGTAATGCATCTTGTCAATAATTTGGTGGCTATTGTTTGCCAGTACAATGATCCCTTCAGCGTTGGTCATTCTTGGCATGCCCTCCAGTTCAAGAAAAGCATCCGTATCGGGGGTTAAAAAAGTACGCTTTACCGCTTCTGTATCGGCTGAAAGGACCAGGTAGTCACCGGGGAAAAGCAAATAAGAACCATTGCTTATGGTCTGAAGCGTAATCAGATGGTTTTCAACAGTATCCTTGGATGCCAATAAATAATCGGACATATCAAAAACCTGGCCCGACCGATTATAAAGTTCCACATAACGGGATCCAAAATAGGGGGGATTAAAAAGCACTTCATTGATGATGATGTCACCTTTCGGGGCTTTTTTCGGAACCGCAAGCCGGGCGATATTTCCACTAAGCGTATTGCCGGCACAATCAGCAAACATCTCGCTTACTTTAACGGTGTAAATAACATCCTTTTGCAAAGGTACATACAGATTTAAATGAACACTGGAAAAGTCTGGTCCAACCGGGGTTGCCGATAAGGGATTTCCAATATGGTGGTCTATCTCATAAAGATTTGCCAACCATAGGTTTTCATCATCCATGGGTTCTGAAAACCATAGTACAACATTCAGACTGTCAACAAATCCGGCCCTCAGCAACCGGGGTGGCGACAGGTCAGGATTATCGGCCCTCACTGAGTTGGTCGTTCCCGGACTCCCCCCTCTTGGATCTTCCGAAGCGATCCAGTTTTCAGCACCCTGACAGAAGTTGTAAGGGTCTATTTTCTCCAAAGACCAGCCACCCGATGATTTGGATGGGTTGCGGTACCATTTATCTGTATATTTTACAAAGGATACCAGCTCCTGGTCAATGTCCCAAAGCACAAGTTCCGCACCCCCAATTGTAAGCGCATTGGCTGAAAGACCCGGAACAGCAACCACATTCCCATAAGCTTCCAAGTATGGATAAGCAGCCTCCGTGGTCAAAACAAGATAACTGCGCGGTGGAATCAGCGCTGCAGGCAGTTCACGCATCGTGGTTCCGTGTTGCAGTGTCCAGCCCTCAATGTTTATGGGCAAATCAGTTGTGTTATAAAGCTCCAGCCAGTCAAATGGAGGCAGCGAAACTACCGGCCTGCTGTTCACCATCAATTCATTAAAAACAATGTCAAACCGTTGCGAAACATAGTGTACAAACTCTCCCTCGTATGGTTCCATCATCTGGCCATCCGGACTTTGAACTCCTGATACCTGAATGGTATAGAGACGGTTTTCCTCAAAGTTATCAGCAAACAAGAGTCTGACCTTATAGGGGTGCTGATCATCAAATGCCGCAACAAGCGGATGTCCTGGTCCTTCATCAACAAAATAGTTTAGCGTGTTGCCTGCTGAGTTTCCTGTTACGATGCGGGTAAACACAACATCCAGCGTATTTGGAGCCACTACCTGTATCCGGTGAACGCAAGGCGGGTCTTCGGGGATGACCTCCCCTACCCTGAAATCATCAAAATAAAAACGGTTGCTGTTGCTGACGGTATAAGTGCACCGGATACCAAACCAACCAGTAACGGTATGCGTGTTGTCAAATGCCTCTCCTTGCGGAATGAACATCGTACCTCCTGCCGGATCGGCAAAAAACTGCCAGAAACCGGCATCGTCACGCAGCACCCGAACACGCAGTATGTTGTTGTTGCCGGTGGCAATGTTCATGCTACCAGACATCAGAAGGCTGGTCTCAGCTCCATCCTGGCGGTAAAAATAAAGTCTTTTATTATCTCCGCCAGTTTTCCCAATCTGCACAAAGTATCCCTGAAGTGGAGCCTTAAGGTCCCCGGTGTTACTTGTGAGGTATATGCGTGGATGATTATTGTTTGAGGGGGTAAACGCGATACGGACCCAGAAATCCCATTGCGTGTCATTCATTACCCCACTCTCTGTGGCCAGATAAGCCATACCTGCCTCCGAATCATTTAACCTAAGCAAGCCATTTTCCACAATGAACTTATCGCAGTCTCCTGTCCAGGTGGGGTTATGCGTGAAATCCCCATCACTGAAATCATCAAAAAACTGACCCAAAAGAACTACAGGTGCGAAAATCCAAATTAAAAAGATTATTTTTCTCATTTCTTACGTTATTTTTGTAACAGATCATATTAATGTGTAAAAGTATTAATCCTGACTTATTTGTTTTCTGTTTTGTTTTGTTTTTTTCGTATTAGGTATAAATTTTTGTATAAATGGTCTTATCTTTAGTGGGTGCCACCGGTTTGGTTGGTCAGGTCATGGTAAAAGTGCTGGAGGAACGGAACCTCCCAGTTTCAAGATTTATCCCTTGTGCATCTTCGCGTTCTGTAGGACGTGAGGTTATGTTTCAGGGAAAGGTACACAAACTTGTTTCTGTAGAAGATGCCCTTGAGGCATCCCCTGACGTAGTGCTTTTCTCTGCAGGGTCTGGTGCATCCAAAAAATTTGCACCCTTATTTGCCGAAAAAGGGAGTTTTGTCATAGACAATTCCTCTGCGTGGCGGGGCGACATAAATGTTCCCCTTGTGGTACCTGAAGTAAATGCGCACACCATTACGGAACACACAAAGATCATTGCCAACCCCAACTGCAGCACCATACAGATGGTTTTGGCACTGGCCCCCATCCACAAGGCTTTCGGCATCCGCCGCCTTGTGATCGCCACTTACCAGTCGGTTACCGGAACAGGTGTGAAGGCTGTTCAGCAATTAAAAAACGAGCGTGCCGGCATTCATGGAGAAATGGCTTACCCCCATCCTATTGACTTAAACTGTTTTCCGCATGGCGGAACTTTTCTTCCCAACGGTTATTCGTCGGAGGAGATAAAGCTGGTGGATGAAACACGAAAAATATTGGACAGTCCGGGGATAAAAATCACAGCCACCGTTGTCAGGATACCTGTAATCGGCGGCCACTCGGAAGCGGTAAATGTTGAATTGGAAAAAGAGTTCCAGCTAACCGACATCAGGAAGATGCTCAATGAAGCAGCGGGAGTAGTTGTTGAAGACAACCCGGAGGAAAACATCTATCCGATGCCAAAGTTTGCAGAAGGGAGGGATGAGGTGTTTGTTGGAAGACTCCGGAGAGACCCCTCTGTTGCTTATGGCCTGGATATGTGGATCGTTGCAGACAACCTGCGCAAAGGGGCGGCAACCAATGCCGTACAGATTGCACAATACCTGATGGATAACATTTCAGCTTGATGTTGATCTATTTTTCGTAATTTTGCAGCTTGCAAAAAACAAGGTTTGTTGTTTCTCTTTGTCTTTTGCTTTATAAAATGGCAATTATGAAAGAATGGCTGGCGATCGTGAACCCCAACGCAGGGATTGGAAAAGTCCGCAAAGACTGGGGGCGCATTTCTGAACTTCTGGAAAAGCACGGAATCGATTTTTACGCCGTTTTCACCAAAGGACCGTTGGATGCAATAGATATTGTCGAAGAACATGTTGCACTTGGGGTTCGGAAAATTATTTCGGTGGGTGGAGATGGCACAATGAATGAGGTGGTTAACGGAATCTTTAAACAGCATTCGACTCCCACAACCGAAATTACCCTTGGTGTGATCTCCGTTGGCACTGGCAACGACTGGGTAAGGACCTACAACATTCCGCTGGATTACGACGCAGCCATAAAAGTCCTCAAAAAAGAAAAAACACTCATTCAGGACGCCGGAACGGTAAAGTATTACAACAGCAACCGTGAAAAGATGCGTTACTTCATCAACATGGCCGGGTTGGGGTTTGATGGTCTTGTTGCCCAAAAAACAAACGCTGACAAAATCCGGGGCAAGGGCAATCCGATGCTTTATCTGAAAAACCTGATCAGTTCATTGTTTTCATATAAGTCTTGTGGTACAAAAATCATCGTTGACGGAAAGGTGATCCGTGACAAGGTTTTCAGCATCGGGGTTGGGATCGGACAATACAATGGCGGTGGGATGCGACAGGCACCTGATGCCAAGACCGATGATGGATTGTTTGACCTTACCGTAATCAAGGATTTGACAAAGCTTTCCGTTGTTGCCAACGTCCGAAGGCTTTACAACGGCACAATCAAGAAATACAAACGTGTAGAAAGCTTTCTGGCAAAACACATTGTAATTGAATCAGACACACCCATTTTGCTTGAGGCCGATGGTGAATCTCTCGGACATTCGCCTTTCGAATTCAACATTGTTCCGAAAAGCATCAGGGTAGTCGTCAACTAAACATCTAAACAACTAAACTTCTAAACACTTCTTTTAATGGCTAATGCAGAAGACCGTTTTAAAAAGATCATTGCACATTGCAAGGAATATGGTTTTATTTTTCAATCGAGCGAGATCTATGACGGATTAAGTGCTGTTTATGACTATGGTCAGAATGGTGCTGAATTAAAGAATAACATCAAGGAATACTGGTGGAAATCGATGGTACAGTATCATGAGAACATTGTAGGCATTGATTCGGCGATCTTCATGCACCCTACTGTATGGAAAGCCTCCGGGCACGTTGAAGCTTTCAACGATCCGCTGATCGACAACAAGGACTCCAAGAAACGGTACCGCGCGGATGTCCTGATCGAAGAACATGTTGCCAAGCTGGAAGAAAAGATTGAAAAGGAGGTTAGGAAAGCAGCAAAACGCTTTGGCGACAGTTTTGATGAGGCAATGTTTCGGAAGACAAACCCAAGGGTTCTTGCAAATTCTGAAAAAATTGCCGACATTAATAAGCGGTTTGTTGAAGCTCTTGAAACAGATCGCCTTGATGAGATCAAGGTCCTGATTGAAGAACTGGGCATTGCCTGTCCCGTTTCAGGTTCTCGCAACTGGACCGATGTGCGTCAGTTTAACCTGATGTTCAGTTCCCAGATGGGATCCCTGAACGAAGGCGCCTCCCAGGTCTACCTGCGTCCGGAAACGGCCCAGGGAATTTTTGTCAACTACCTGAACGTACAGAAAACCGGCAGGAAAAAGCTTCCCTTTGGGATTGCGCAAATAGGCAAGGCTTTTCGCAACGAGATCGTGGCCCGTCAGTTTATCTTCAGGATGCGTGAGTTTGAACAGATGGAGATGCAGTTTTTTGTAAGACCCGGAGAAGAAAAAGAATGGTACGAATACTGGAAGGAAGAGCGGATGAAATGGCATCTGGCACTCGGGATTCCGGCCAAACACTTCAGGGTTCATGAACACGAAAAGCTGGCGCATTATGCCAATGCCGCCGTTGATATTGAGTTTGAGTTCCCATTTGGATTCCGGGAGCTGGAAGGCGTCCACTCTCGCACTGATTTCGATCTGGGTGCGCATCAGAAGTTTTCAGGCAAGAAGTTGCAATATTTTGATCCGGAAACCAATGAAAGTTATGTTCCCTATGTTGTTGAAACTTCGATTGGTCTTGACCGGATGTTTCTTGCAATCGTAAGCCATGCTTACAACGAAGAAACACTGGAAGATGGCAGCCAGCGTGTTGTCATGAACATCCCGCCGGCACTTGCACCGATTAAAATAGCTGTTTTGCCGTTGATGAAAAAAGATGGCCTTCCAGAGAAGGGCAGGGAGATTTTTGACGCCCTTAAGTACGATTTTCTTTGTCAGTATGAAGAGAAGGATGCCATTGGCCGNCGNTACCGCAGGCAGGATGCCATTGGAACGCCTTACTGCATCACGATCGACCATCAAACCCTTGAAGACAATACCGTAACCATAAGGGAAAGAGACACAATGAGCCAGGAAAGGATCCCTGCAGATAGGATATCAAGCATTGTTGCCGGTCGAATAAGGCTGCGGCCGTAAATACAGCAACCTGTTCAGGGTTTCACAACAAAAAGCCCGGAAATTTGTTTCAATAAGTAAGAACAACTAAGTTTGCAGCAGGAACCATTAGCACATGACTACACTGAAACAAATAAAGGAGCCGGTTGAAGCGCACATTAAGACCTTTGAAGCCCGGTTCAAAGCGTCTCTGAAAAGTGATGTTGGCCTGCTCGACAAGATCACCCGCTATATTGTAAAACGTAAAGGGAAACAAATACGGCCGCTATACGTGTTTTTCTCAGCAGGAATCTTCGGTGAGATTTCTGAACGCACCTATCGCGCTGCCACACTCATTGAATTGCTGCATACCGCAACCCTGATCCACGATGATGTGGTTGATGATTCAAACGAACGCCGAGGCTTCTTTTCGCTGAATGCGTTGTGGAAAAACAAAATTTCAGTTCTTGTTGGTGATTATCTCCTCTCCAGGGGGCTCTTATTAAGTCTGGATCATAATGATTTTGACCTGCTTCAGATTGTTACCGAATCTGTTCGCGAAATGAGCGAAGGGGAGTTGATGCAGATTGAAAAGGCCCGAAGCCTCGATATTGGAGAAGAGGTTTACCTGGAGATCATTCGCAAAAAAACCGCATCGCTGATCTCTTCATGTCTGGCGTGCGGCGCAGCATCAGCAGGGGCATCCCCTGAGGAAATTAAAAAAATGCACCTTATTGGCGAACAGGCGGGAATTGCCTTCCAGATCAAAGACGACATTCTGGATTTTGATGCAGGGGCTACCAAAGGGAAACCCACAGGCACCGACATCAAGGAGCGAAAAATGACGCTGCCCCTGATATANNTGATTAATAATTCATCTTATATGGAACGGCGCAGAATCATTAATACTGTCAAAAACCACAGTCATGATGAAAAGAAAGTAGCTGACCTTATCGAAATGGTTTATGCCAAAGGGGGTATTGAATACGCTACCAAACAGATGAACGCTTTCAAGACAGATGCATTGCGTTTACTCCATGAACTTCCGGAAAGTCCCGGCCGTAGATCGCTCGAACAGCTCATTGAGTTTACCGTTAAAAGAAACAGTTAAACAGAGTTGTGGCTTTCCAATCTCCGTCAGCAAAGCACTATTAATCTGCCTCTGCGTCTTCCTTCAGCAATGCCTTTATCTTTTCCTCGACAATCAGCGCATGCGTCCGCATATAGGTATAAAAGGTAACATACATGAAGTGATGACCCTCGCTGGTCTTTACGATCTGTATACCGGGGGCCGGGCTTATCACCCAAGGCATTGCCATAAGGTATTTATACACCTTTTCTTTGGTTTGTTCCGAAGCCTGTTTGGGTAACAGGGGGATTTTTGCCTGATGTGGCAGGCTGTCTTCATTTTCAGGAGGAATGATGAAAAGCTGATTACTTAGCCTCGAGTAGGGTACGTTAACGGTTTCGCCGGCTTCATTTACAAGTTCAATGTTTCGGAACCCCATCGACTTGATCTTTCCCTCAACGATTGGTGTTTTGATTACCTGTCCGGGGTACAATGCCTTTTCAGATTTTAAAAGGACGCCGGCAAGGAAATCACGAAACACGAACCACGCCAGTCCGAAGATCACCAGTACTGCAAGCAACACAACAATCAGGTCATAATACTGATGCTGTCCAAAAAGCACCAGTACGCCCCAGAATGAAAAGGCCACCCACACTACAAGTTCAACCACAGGCAACACCCTCAATAACGCGCTGCGCAACTGCCTTTTTCCAACGAAGGCCTTGGCAATCCTGTTCAACAACCTGAAAAGCAAAAGTATAACAAGACCGGTTATGGCAAAAATCAACAGGTTCATAATCTCTTTTTGTTTTTTAATTGTTCTGCAAGGTAAAGGTCCAGACCCGATCTTATGGCAAAAACACCCTCAAACCTTTCCACAAGAATACCGGTTCGCATAAGCTCGCGAACATCCCCGGCTACATCCGCTTCCGTTCGTTCAATATTTTTTGCAAGCTTGGCAACCGTGAATCGGCGATTGTATAAAAACTGCTGGATGTAGAACCATTGTGGGCGTCAGCACCTCAAAAACATTTTTATCAGGTAGCTTAACCGTGTCCAAAACAATGGTTTTTCCTGATACCTTTTTGATGGAAGAGAGCCAAAGCCTGGCTGCCAGTCCGGGATTGCCCTTCGATTGGTCAAAAAGCCGGTTGAAAAGACGGGCAAAGTCCCATGCAGACATCCGGCTCTCCTCTTTTTTGTGAATCTGGAACTTTAGACCACCTGCCTGATGCCTGAGCATGATCATCTCTTTTAGTTCCCTGGCATCGAAAGGTTCACATTGCACAGTGGCCAGCGCATAGCTGCTTAGTTTCGTTTGTTTGTCAATCAGGTTAAATGCGTAGGCGTTCACATTAATAATGAACAGGCACTTGTTTCCAAACCGGTCAATCAGATTCAGGATTGTTTCCACCACCACATTGCCACCCGGCCGACGCTCCCACCAAAGTCCCAGGTCATGAATAATGATCACCTTTCCGGCAGGCATAGCCCTGAACACATCCTCCACACGTCTGTTTCTCGCATTCAATGCGTCAAGTAATTTTAGTACAAACAGATCAGCATCAGCTGAACAATCCTGGGGTGCCTGAACGGAGTGAATGTGCTCCATGCTAAAAAAGCGTTCTGCTACTTTTTTTGAAAGGCTTGATTTTCCTGAGGTTCGTGCGCCGGTGATCAGCAAGGCCCCGGGGAAGCCCGCCTTATACCTTTGGACAGCCTGCACACTGGCTTGAATCTCAGCGTCCATTCCAATCCAAAAATCATCTCCCGTGCCCGATTGTCCGGAGAACAGTGAGGTGTAATAGAATGGCAATTCCTTTATGATCGCCGGGTCAGGTGTAATGGTCTCGGCAAAAGTCAGGACATCCCTGTTGGAGTTGTTCAGTTTGGCGTCAGGCTGTTCAAAATGGCTGATCCAAAGCTGCCCCTCACTTTTACTGTATAAAAGATCCACAAAGCGATTGCGGGTAATTTCCCTGAGTCGCTGCCACTGGCGTTGCAAACTACCGGAAAGTTCAGCCTGCTCCGCTTCCCTTGACCTCCTCCTGACGGCAAGACTTGTTTTGTTGATTGTAGCAGAGGAAAGCGGATCAAAGCTCTGCTTCAGTCCGGCAGCAAAGGCATTTTCAATGTTTGCAGCAAGGTGTAAAATTTGCTGCCTTTCAAGCACCAGCTTATCTAAAAAAGATTGAATCAAAACCAGGGCCTGGCGATCACGGTCAGCCTGTTCGGCAGCCGCATCATCTTTACCCCGGTTGTCAAGACTGAAGTTCAGCAATCGCACCATGTCCTTTACAGATGCAAGATGCTGCTTTAGCTCCTGCTCTATATCAATACATTTCTTGTTGCTGAAGTCGATGAGTTCGGTGCTGACATAGTATTCCACAGTCTTTCTTAAACTGACCATCAGGCGTTCCGCCTCCGTAAAGGCTGTTTCCTTAAACTTTTCACCAAGTTGCTCTGCGGTTACTTCAATTTTGTCGGGAATGTCATTCAGCAACTCACCGATTTCAGAATAAAGCCCATTGAAAACATGGGCAACCGGAATCGCTTTCAGGTGTTCATGTTCCAAACGGGGTGTTTTGGAGAGGCCCGCCTCTTTGTCTGCAAGCAACTGCTGAACATTGCGTTCAAATTCATCAAGATGCCGGATCAGTTCACTGTTAAGGAGAAGTTTAAATTCGTAGTTGTATTTTTTAATTTTGGACTGGATTCGGCTTTTGATCGAAAGAATGTAATAATCAATAATAGCCTTGTTGATGAAAAGGGACAGGTTTTTGGACCAAACTTTTGCAAATTGCTCAATATCGGCAACGATGGCCGGATCCTTTTTGAAATATGGATAGAAGTTGCTGCTCAGAATGTTTGCACCGGTGCTTTCGAGTGTATGGCTAAACTCTTGCAGGTCAGCCAAAAGTGCTTCATGCATCTTTTGTCCCGCATTTAAGTAAAAGTTTTTGCTATCCTCCTCCACAACATCCACTTTAGCAGCCAAACGACTTCGTTCCAGCTTGATCATTTCAAGGCTTTTGGCTTTGTTACCCTCTTCCAGTCTCACTTTCTCGATAAGTTCATGGATGGCATTGAAAAGTTTGCCCACCTCTACCATTTCCATGAACGAATGTAGCGCAAACTCCACCATCAGCTCATGGATAAGCTGAATCCGCTTGTGGTATAAAAAGTAACGGGCTGAAGGGGTAACACGGATTTTATGTGTTACCGGCTTTCTTAAGATTGCAGACAGCAGCCTTTTTCTTGTCTTATAAAAGCGGGTTCTGAAACGGTCGTGATCCTTAATGGCAAATTCTTTCCCTGAAAGCTTGATCCTGATATGCTCCGGCATCACGTTTATCATCGCACGTAGCTCGTCCAGGTAACTTATATTTGCCTCTTCAAGATACTGCTGAATGTTTTGCACCCTCTGTTCGCGCAACATGTGGATATGTCGCTGGGTGTGAAAAGAAAAATCATTCAGGATAACGAGAAAGTTTTTGTCGCGGTCAGCTCTTTTCGAGGTACTAACCGAACGCTGTAATGTGTCAATGGTTTTCAGCGTGAAGTTTAGCAATTCCGGGAAGAAGCGCAGATCGAGCCGGTGAATTCTCTCGGGGCCATTTTCATAGTATTTCAGGGCAAATTTACTTGCTGTCTGTGCAATATTTACCACCTCATTCGTAATGATTTCCCTTGAAGAGGGCTGAAGGTAACTGACCACGTCAAAAGTAGCTCGCTTTATTACATCCGGTCCTTGCTCCCGTTCCGGAGGCTGTGTTTCATCAATGATGTTAATGTCATCAAAAAAGGTGGATGCGGAAACAAGTAGGGCAGTCGATACACTGTCAATCAGCAGGTTTGCCTTTTTCAACATATCCTGAGGTTCTTTGGAGTTAAACTCCGGCAGCTCCATGATGCAAAGATCTGTCTCCCTTGATTCGGCACGGATGATCTTTTCCAGGGGAAGCTGTTCCACGGCATTGTTAATGACTTTGACATCAGCTTTCAGCCTGTGATTGTCGAGAAGCTGGTTGATGAGGCTATATAACGGGTCAGTTTTTGAACTGTCGGAGTGAACCACAAAAACCCGAAAGCTGGCAGCTCTCCATGCACTCCCTGAGGTGAAGAATTTCATCAGGTAGAGTACGAGCGAGAGGGATCGCCCTTTACCACTCCACCAAAAATCGATCTGTTTTTTCGTGCCAAACCCCTTTTCCTTATCATAACTCAGAAACAAGTTGTTATAGTCCTGGCGTTTCAGGTTGTTCAACAGCTTTATAAATTTCTCCGGGTTCCGGGTGTTTCTCCCCCAGCCCATCAGGATTGTGTTGGGTTCAAATCCGGCAAACCCATATACCCTGGAGATTACATCAATGCCTTCGTAAATGTCGCGACAGGTATGTTTTCGGGTGAAAACACCCTTCTCTTGTTTTTCCCCCACAAGACCTGGCGCATCCTTCAGGCCAAAAAGAATCTCCCCTGAAGGTTGCTCTGTCAACTCAAAGTTGGTAAACACACCCAACTTTCCTACGAGCGACTTACCCATCTCAATAAGATGTGGCCTGTGTTTTTCACCACCGCTGAACAGCATCACATTCGGCCGCCAGGTACGTGCCATTCGGGTACTTTTACTCAGCCTTCCCAGCCCCGTCTTAACAAGTGATGACCAGATGCCGGTCCAGGTATCCCCGCTTTGCAGGGAAAGCTCCTTTCGTTTTAAATATAGGAACAGCAAAATAAGCAAAACAGAAGCGACAACAAGCGCCAGAACATCAAGCTGTATCATCACCACAATGCTTGCCAGCGCTCCTATGATCCCAACGAAACGGGGGATTCTGAATGTTGGGCGAAAATCGCTGCTGGCCCAGCTTTCCGCAACATAGGTGATGTTCAGAAAGCCATAGGTGATAATAAAGAAAATGGTGACAATTCGTGCGATGACATTCAGTTCGCCAATCAGGATGCCTGTCTGTGCGATGAGGTAGGTTACAATAAGTGCGTTGCGCGGTTCATCAGCAGATCCGTATCCACGCGAAAAAAAGCCGGGCAGGATCCGGTCAATGGCCACCGCCTTGAGTATCCTTGGTGCACCCATAATACTGCCCAGAGCCGATGACAATGTGGCGGCAAAAATCCCTGCTACCACCAGTTGGGGAATCCAGGAAATCGCAAACAACACGTTGGGGTCACTGGCCAGCAAGCTTCTGTCAACAGTGTAAGAAAGAAAAACTGCCAATCCCGCATAAATAACCAGGCCGGTTAAAATAGCCATGATGGTGCCAGCAGGGATGGCCTTGTGCGGGTTTCTCAAGTCGCCAGACATCGACACACCGGTATTGAAGCCTGTAACGGCCGGAAAAAATATCGCAAACAAAACAATCCATGGCAATGATCCTTCAAGTGGACCGAATATGGGTTCCACAGGTTGCAAACCGTGGCTGCCAAAAAACACCGACACCAGGGACAGCGCCAGAATTGCCAGGATCAGGTATTGCACCCTAATGGCCAGAGAGGTGCTTATGAAAGTAACAATGGTAACCAGCAGCAAAATAATGGAGCCGGTGATTCTGATTGTGTAAAGGCTCTTTTCAAAACCAAAATAGGAGAGAAAGGTTTCGGCAAAACCAATCAGGTACAAACTGATGCTGAAAGAAAAGCCAACAAAAAGAGCCAACCCCAGTGTTCCGCCAATGGGAAGACCAAGGCTGCGTGAAATGATGAAATAGGCCCCGCCGGTCTCTACCCGTTTGTCTGTGGCAAGTGAAGAAATGCTCAGTCCGGTCGTGATGGAGATGACATGGGCAACCAAAATGATTCCAAGGGTTGACCAAAGACCTGCCACCCCAACGATCCACGGCAGACGGAGAAACATTATTACACCAAGAATAGACAACAAGGACGGTACATAAACCCCGCCAAAAGCACCAAACTTTTTCGCTTTTCCCACGCTTTTCAGGTTTTGTAATTCATCCAAAGATAAAACTTTTTAAATAATGTTTGTATGTCCTAGCAGGATTCTGTATTTTTACGACGACATCGCAAAAATCTTGTCATGAAAAAGCATTTAACGCATTTTATTCTGATTATTTGTTGTCTGGTCATTGGGATTTCTCCCGTTTTATCTTCTGAAAACCAAACAACAGACCTCCCATTCACCCAGGAGGAGATCCGTCCGGATGTAAGTACACCCTATCACAGTTTGCAAACCCATCTGCACTTTCTTCAGCCTGGCAATTACGAACCTGGGAAAGCAGCATTGCCTTTTTTCCAACCTGGCCTGACCCCTGAGCAGGCCGAAGAGTATGCCATCAAGCTTAAACAGGTATATGATGGAAAGGGCTATTTCATTGAACTGGATCAGGCACCCAAGGAAGCAAACTACATTGATACGGTCAGTGGTCATCAACGGTATACCCCAACCCGTCATCTTCCGGAAATATATCTCGAAAAGCAGGACAACCGATGGCTTTACAGCCAGGAGAGCATAGCAGCCATTGACAGACTTCACCGCGAGGTGTTTCCATTTGGGCCTGACCTCCTGATCAACATTTTACCGCAGGCGGGAACCTACACATTTATCGGGTTATACTTGTGGCAGCATCTCGGCATCCTGTTGCTGATCCTTTTAAGTTTTCTCATTCATAAGCTTTTGACGTTTCTCCTCAATCGCGCATTATATAAAGGGGCAAAACAAATTGGGTACGACAGCCTGGTAAGACCATATCTGCTGCCTGTTGCCAGACCGCTAAGCCTTTTCATCGTCTTTTTGTTTGTGATAGTGATGTTTCCNTTGCTGCAGCTTCCTGTTGAAGCAGGAAGGTATTTTACCTTCGCCTTCAAGGCTATCCTGCCCTTTTTCGCCACCTTGGTTGTTTACAAGCTTGTGGATGTCTTTGCCCTCTACCTCGACAGGGTGGCCGGAAAGTCCGACTCAAGTCTCGACAATCATGTCGTACCCTTGCTNCGCAAAGTGCTTAAGGTCTTCGTTGTCATTATCGGGGCGTTGTTCATCCTGCAGAATCTGGATGTTAACATTACGGCCCTGCTTGCAGGGCTGTCAATTGGTGGTTTGGCTTTGGCACTGGCGGCACAGGACACACTCAAGAATCTGTTTGGTTCACTGATGATCTTTATCGACAGGCCATTTTCTATAGGACATTGGATCACCAGCGGTGAGATCGACGGCACGGTCGAGGAGGTAGGTTTCCGCTCCACACGAATCCGTACTTTCAGAAACTCCCTGCATTATGTTCCCAACGGCCGGCTTGCCGATTCAAGTATTGACAATCATGGTCTAAGGGAGTTTCGGCGCTTTTTTATGCATATTGCGATCACCTATGACACGCCACCTGATCTGATCGAAGTATTTGTTGAAGGGTTGCGAAAAATTGTTGACAACCATCCCAATACACGCAAGGATTTTTACATCGTCGAGTTCAATGAAATGGGAGACTTCTCTTTAAGAATCATGTTCTATATCTTTTTCGCCGTACCAACGTGGCCTGAGGAGCTCAAAGCGCGTCATGAAGTACTGATAGAGATTGTTCGACTTGCCGAGCGGCTGGGTGTGCGCTTTGCATTCCCAACCAGCACACTGCACATGGAAAATTTCCCTGAAAAGAAAAGCATGACACCCAGGTATGACATGACCATGACCGAATTCCGTCAGCAAATGGAAGGGTATTTCTCTGGCAAGACCGCCGGAAAACAGTAAGTGGCAAACACGCTTGATTTAATGGTTAGGCATCCCTCAGTCTTTAATGCAACGGATGCTGTATCCCTCTTTACGTGAATAGTTGTTGCGATAAAAAGTGTCGGTGTTGTAACTCATGTACCAAATCCAGGCCCTTTGAAGAATTTCGGACGGTGTGGGTGTAGCAGACCAGAAGTAGGTCAGATCATTCATCCCTGCAAAGTTACCATTGGAAAACCTGCCTCCGGCCGGAAGTGCAGAAAACCCATACTGATCGATAGCTCCTGTATTTGGTGGTGACCACAAGCCCCCTTCCCATCTCCAAGGGTGCCGGTCGCTTTGATCTTTCCTGCAGCGTTGTTGTCGTTGATGCTTCCATTGGGGTCCAGAAAATTCATAAAGTCTTCCAATTCCTCATCAGAAGGCACCCGCCACCCTTGCGGGCAAAGCCCTCGTTCGTCATCTACAGCATACCAGTTGTAAAGAATTCCATAAGTTTCTATATGATCGGGATTGTTATTGTAGGCCACATAAGCACCCGTTTCAAGGGCAGCCCAGTCAGCATTGGCAGTTACATTCGGGATGGGGTCACCATTTCGGTATGTAATCACTTTCAGATTCTCAGCCATCCACTCAACACCGTCAATTTCAACAACCTGATACACATTTCCGTCAATGTCTGTTACGGTATTTCCCGGATCGTGTGCCAGATCAGCCCACTGTATCACCCCGTCAAAAACGGACAGCACTTGCCCCTCTTCACCTATGGGTATAGATTCCCAATTCTCTCCGGAATAAACCAACATGTCTCCTTGTTGTGGGTTTTGCAATACAATAAAATTATCGAGATCCGGCAAATTATCCAGGTCTTCATAGCTACCACTAAAACTGTCGGCAGAGGTGGTTGCATGCAGAGCATAAGGCACACTTAGCAGTTGACTGGTACCCATCTCGATAAAATTTGAACCCCCATCCGGATCAATATGTATCTGAATAAAATAGGGTCCCTGAGACCAGTCAATTTCCTCAAAGCTTCCATGAAGCACACTGCCGTTTCCAACAACAATATTGATCAGCCCAAACTCATTGGTTAACGGAAAGAACACCTCCCGGTAAACGGCTTCCCCTTCACCGGATCCTTGTAAAATGTCAATTTGCAAACCAACGTCCTGACCAGAGAGTATCTCACCAGAAGCATCGCGGGCTACTGCCTGATAGTTGAAACCCTGAGACACCTGTCCATAAAGGCTGAGGCAGGCAAAGAGTGCCGGCAGCATCAAAACAAAAGCTTTTTTCATGTTTAATAATCTTCGTTAATGATGGAGTTTCTTTTTTATTTTTTGATAATCAAAAAGTTCTTTACCGGTGTTTGTCCTCTCAAGACTTTCATCAAGTAAATGCCTGGTCTTAAATCATAAACAGGGATTCTGGTGTTGTTCGATGAAAGCTGTGCCGAACGGAGCCTTCCGCCGCTCATGTCATACAATGCATATACCATTCCTTCCGGATCGTTGGCATGCAAATGCACGTAATCGTAAGCCGGATTGGGATACAAGACAACCTGACTTCCCAAAAAATCAGGATCTTCTGTGTGAACCGGCTGATCTCCCCACACATCCCCAAACACAACCGGACCCGAGACAACTGCTGTCCGATTTGGCTCACCCTCCCATTCTCCGTAATCCCATCCCGGCTGTGCATCCAAAATAATGGCATTATCATAAAGGGTTTCCGCATTATCGTAAACCTGATCAACTGCCATAACGTGCAGTTTTTCCCTTATACTGTCCGGTTCACTGTGGGTAAAGCCAAAAAAGGTCAACCACTGAGCTGCCGGATCATCGAAATTTATCTGTGGTGTGATAAGCCATTCATTGGCCTGATAATTTGACTGATAGCCTTGATATGCACGAACGGAAAAATCGCCATCATAAGAATAAAAATCATTCTGTTGCCAATAGGCTCCGGGCTCTCCATTAATGTACGACCAACCTGCCGGCGGAAACACCCCTTCCTCTTCAAAGGATTCAAAAAGGATAAGTTCACTCCAAGAGCCAAAAGCAGACCAAAAAGTGTCGTTTCCCTTGTTTTGTAACTGACAATGGGCGAGCCTGTCAGCAAAAGCCTTTAGCCCCGGTGAAGCAAGCAGGAAAAGCAGTGTCAGAACAGCAAACCTTTTGTTCATAATCATTTTCTTTATTGAAGAAAGTGTTAGAAGATAATCCCGATCTGGCAACAGTTCAAAGTTAAACAATTCCTTGCTATACTGACAGCAAACACTTCAATAATAGACAACTTTCGTTTTTGTTTAGGCCGGACAGCAAAAAAGAAGGAGGACTTATCAAAGCCCTCCTTGAAAACCAAAACCTATTGATAAAAAACGACTACTTCAGCACAAGCACTGCTGCAGGGTCAATCACCTGAAAGGTGAAGGACTCTGTAAAATAGAGCTGTACTGTTTTGTTGTTGTGAGACTCATAGCCAATGGACAAATCCTGGCCAAGCAC
>SL_3KL_010_SEDDRAFT_10000317_pt1 | contig 37417 bp, 24 predicted proteins | sample SodLakKL_010_SED_2_FD_10381 | JGI IMG/M metagenome (IMG submission 10381) | reverse complement strand
GCATCGACCAGGCAGGCGGCATTGCCGCCGAGTTCCATGACCACCGGTTTCTTGCCGGCCTTGTCCTTGAGCATCCAGCCGACCTTGTCCGAGCCGGTAAAACTCAATAGCTTGAGTCGGTCGTCCTCGGTAAAGCGCGCCGCCTCGTCGCGATGCACCGGCAGGATGGAAAATGCCCCATCAGGCAGATCACATTCGGCCAGTATTTCGCCCATCAGGATCGCACCCACCGGGGTCTTCTCGGCCGGCTTGAGCACGAACGGACAACCGGCGGCAATCGCCGGGGCCACCTTGTGGGCGACCAGGTTGTAGGGGAAGTTGAATGGCGTGATCAGTGAGACCGGGCCGATGGGCACACGTTTCCACATGCCCCAGAACTTCTCGGCCCTGGCCGTGATGTCCATCGGCAGGACTTCACCGCCGATACGCGTGGCTTCCTCGGCGGCAATCTGGAAAGTCTCGATCAGACGACCGACTTCGCCGCGGGCATCGGTGATGACCTTGCCGCCCTCGACGATCAGCACCTCGACCAGTTCGTCGTGGCGCTTCCTGAATTGCTCGACACAATGAAACAGTACGTCGCGTCGTCGGTAGGCGGGCAACTCGGCCATGGGCCGTCGCGCCTCGACCGCCGCGCTCACGGCCCGATCAACCTCGGCATCGCTGGCCAAGGCCACCTGGTAGGCGATTGAGCCGGTGTGCTTGTCGGTGACTTCAAGATCCTGGTTGGCGGCAATGGCCTGGTTGGCAAGGTAGTAGGGATAGCTCTTGATGCTCATGACGGTCTTCAGTTTTCAGGTGTCAAGGCGCGCGCACGCGCCGGAATGTTCTCGAACAGTTCGCGCTGGCTGTCCGAGTAATCAATCGGGCAATCGATAAGATGTACGCCCGGCTGGTCCAGACACTTCTTCAGCAATGGTGCAAGCTGGTCCGTGCGCTCGACCCGGTGGCCCTTGGCCCCATAGCTTTCGGCGTAGCGCACAAAGTCGGGATTGCCGAAATCCATGCCGAAGTCGGGCAACTCCATGTCCTGCTGCTTCCAGCGGATCATGCCGTAGGCATCATCACGCAGAATCAGCACGACCAGGTCCATGTTCATGCGCACCGCGGTTTCCAGTTCCTGGGAATTCATCATGAAGCCGCCGTCTCCACAAACCGCCAGAATCTTGCGATCGGGATGGACCAGGCGCGCGCCCATGGCAACTGGAAAACCGGCGCCCATGGTGGCCAGCGCATTGTCCAATAGCAGGGTGTTGGGCAGGGTGGTGCGGTAGTTGCGCGCAAACCAGACCTTGTAGAGGCCATTATCGAGCGACACGATGCCATCTTCGGGCATGGCCTCGCGCACCGCACTGACCACCCGGCGTGGATGGACCGGGAACCCATCCAGGTCGGCGCCGCTGTCGAGATCCTCGAGCATGGCCGAGCGAATGCGATGGGCGAAATCGAACTCCCAGTGTTCCTGGACCTCGACTTGCTCGCTGATCTGCCAGATCGCATTGGCAATATCACCGACCACCTCGAGCTGCGGAAAGTAGACCGGGTCAACCCCGGCGCTGGAAAAATTGACGTGGATGACCACCGGGCCATCCGATTGCATCAGGAATGGCGGTTTTTCGACCACGTCATGTCCGACATTGATGATGCAGTCGGCCTGCTCAATGACCCGGTGGACATAGTCACCCTCCGACAAGGCCGCCGTGCCCATCCAGCAATCACTTTCGCCGACCACGCCCTTGCCCATCTGGGTGCTGAAAAAGGGCATCGCGGTCTTGTCGACCAGTCGTCTCAACATGCGCGAAGTCATCTTGCGATTGGCCCCGGCGCCGATCATTATGAGGGGCCGACGCGCCTGCTCGATGGCCGCCACCGCCCGGGTCACGGCCTTGTCCTCAGCCACCGGACGACGGGTCTGGCAAGCCGGAATCGGTTCGGCCTCGACTTCTTCGCGCAGGATGTCCTCGGGCAGTTCCAGGTGAGTAGCGCCGGGACGTTCTTCCTCGGCCCGGCGAAAGGCCTCGCGCACCCGTGCCGGGACGTTGGCGCCGGAGACAACCTGGCGGGTATAGCGGGTGACGGGTCGCATCAGATCCACCATGTCGATGATCTGGAAATGGCCCTGCTTGGAGGTTTTGACCGGTTTCTGACCGGTGATCATCACCATCGGCATGGCGCCCAGTTCGGCATAAGCGGCCGCGGTGACCAGGTTGGTTGCACCCGGGCCCAGCGTGGACAGGCACACGCCCGGCTGGCCGGTCAGACGCCCGTGGCAGGCGGCCATGAACCCTGCGGCCTGTTCGTGGCGCGTGACCACCAGTTCGATCGAGGACGGACGCAACGCCTCGAGCAAATCGAGGTTTTCCTCACCGGGAACGGCAAAGATGCGCTTCACGCCCTCGGCTTCCAGGCATTGCACAAACAATTCAGCGGCATTCATGATCACGATCTTAGCAGCATCGACCGTCAGCTACGTGAGGCCAATCAACGCGATTGCACGGGCATAAGCTATGCTTGTGGGCATGCTTGAGCGATTGCGTGATCAACTGCCCGCACCGGCCCTTTACTGGGGTGGCATTCTCGGAGCGGCCACCAACAACTGGCTGCAAAGCCAGGCCTTCATCTATGCCGCGGCACTGGCCTTTTTCACGGTCTTTTCCATCGCCCCGGTAGTCATCGTGGTGGTGACCATCGTCGGACTGGTGCTGGGCGAGCGGGCCGCGCAAGGTGAGCTGATGGAACAACTCGAGGAGTTCGTCGGCCCGCAGGCCGCCGAAGTGGTGCAGACCGCTGTGGTCAACTCGCAGATTGATCAGAGCGGCATCTGGCCAACCCTGATCGGATTTACCGCGATTGTGGTTGGCGCCACCACCGTGTTCGCCCAGATGCAGATCTCGCTCAATCAGATCTGGGATGTCGCGCCCAAGCCCTCGCGCAACAGTTTATGGCTGTTTCTCAAGGCACGCGTGCTGTCGCTGACGGTGGTATTGGCCATAGGCTTCGTGCTGCTGGTCTCACTGCTTTTGAGCGTGGCCATGCGTACGATCATGAATTTCGCCGAGCAGTGGTTGCCGGTGCCGGGCTGGGCGCTGGTCGGCACGGAAATCTTCATCTCGCTGACCGTGATCACATTGCTGTTTGCCGCGATCTTCAAGATCCTGCCCGACGTGGTGCTGAGCTGGCGCGACGTGCTGGCCGGGGCATTGGTCACCGCCATTCTGTTTACCGTTGGCCGGTCGCTGATCGCCATGTACCTGGCCAACACGGCCACCGCATCGACCTATGGCGCGGCCGGCTCGCTGGCCCTGTTGCTGTTGTGGGTCAACTATTCGGCCCTGATCCTGCTGTACGGGGCATCCATCACCCGCGCCCACCTGGAAGCGCGGGGCAAACCGGTGATTCCGCGCAATACGGCCGTATGTGTCCACCGCGAACTCATCGAAGACTCCTGAGCGTTAGGGAGCCTCTGAAATCAGAGGCTCCTTAGACGTCATTGATGCGGTTGCGGCTCGACCCGATTGCGACCGGCTCGCTTGCCTTCGTACAGGCGTTGATCCGCTTTTTCCAGCACCTGTGCAGGTTCAACTTCGCTGGTGTCGGCGACACCGGCCGTAATGGTGACAATATCCAGATCATCAGGCCGATGAACATGATCAATGCGCATGCGCTCGACCTGACGACGCATGCGATCAATGACCACGGCGGCATCATCCACCCCGGTATTCGGCAACACCACCAGAAATTCCTCGCCTCCGTAGCGATAGATCTGGTCGGACGGCCGATTGAGTGACCGAACAAACGCCTGGGCGACGCTGCGCAGCACCTCGTCTCCTGCCGCGTGCCCGTGATGATCGTTGTAGGACTTGAAGTGATCGATGTCAATCATCGCCAGCGCGTAAGAGCGGTGATGATCATCGAGCGCGTCCAGGTCACTCTGGAGCTTCATGCGGTTGTAGACACCGGTCAGGGCATCGCGCTCGCTGCTCGCCTCGATCTCGCTCTTGGCCTTGGCGAGCATGCGATGGTCCTTTTCGAGTTGATACAACGCCGACAATTCCGCGTGCTTGCTGCGGTAGTTTTGAATGGTGACCACCAGGCCCAGGCCCGCGACCACCAGGCAATTGAAATACAGGGCCTGGACAACGGAGGGAGTCGGCGAGTCCATCAGGATATTGGCGCCGACGATGTAAATGACCACGGCCGAAGTGCAAAACGCCACAGCCATCACCGGGGGCATCAGAAACAGCGCACAGTACAGGAAAACCTTGAGATAGAACAACTCGAAGCTTTCCCTGAACTCGAGCAACAGGCTGGCGATGGCGATCAGCAGCAGACCGGTCGCAAAGATATAGGTCCGGGATATCCAATGCAACGCGCTCGGATTTTTACGATAGAGGAAAGCGAGCAACGCGAGCAACCCCATGGCAAGCATCGCGGCCAGGCGAAAGTTGACGACTTTCACGAAGGTTTCGGGGTGAACATCCTCTCCGAAATAATCGAATAGCTGCTCGGAAGTCGAGCCCAGGTAACCCAGTTCCTGGGTCAGCAGATACCCCAGGAGCGGCAAACCGATCAGAGTCAGGAGCAAAAGTCGCCGCGAATTCTGTCGGTCGATTTCCTGGACGACGCGAGGGGGAATGTCGTTGTACTCACTCATTGGCAAGGCCCTCTTGAGTGGACGAAATCAGCATGCCAGGTACTGATCTCCCCAAATCAGGCGCCCGCACCATCGCGTGCTTCGCCTCAAGCAAAGATGGCTCGAGCCGGGCGCCGCCTGGGACCTATTCCATCGATCAGGAATCCAGGCATTCGAAAGTCAATCCGGCATGCTCGACCAGGCGAGACTTGAGCGTTTCAGCCATGGCGGTGGAGGGGGTCCAAAACCCCCCGGGCAGATCATCCAGGCCGGGACCTTTGGCCAGCGTGAACGCGGCCTCACCCAGCATTTTCGCAGTCGAGCCATAGCCCGGGTCACGATCCCCGGCAACACGCACACGCATGGCCTCACCATGCTCGTTTCGTCCATCGAACAGCAACCGGTAAAAACCCTTCTCGCGCGCTTCGGGGCCGGGACCTTCACCCGGCTTGGGCAACACTCGACGCGCCAGCAACTTGCGTGTCGGGCCAAAGCTTGCGCCCAGGGCGAAACCGGCCAGCCCGAGGCCCCAGGTCCAGGCGCGTCTTCTTCCGGAGAAGCCGCGGCCGGTCATCATCGCCTCGTCGTACAGGAATTCATCTCCCCAGGGTCGCCCCTGCAGGGCGTGGGCACGGTGCACGATTCGCGTGTTGATGGCGGCCATGACGAATGGCGATAACCAGCTATCCAGGTGCTGATCGAACTGCGGTCCCTTGACATACGGCTGGCGCGGTCCCTGACGCATGTCGGGTGGACAAAGGGCATAAGGGTTCTTGGCGACCTTGGCGGTTTCGGAGTCTCGCCGGGTTTCCTCGATGATATTGATCATGCTGGCGGCCGTACCGCCACTCATGGTCCCGCGCATGCGCTCGACCCCCATGCGAATCCGGCTCATCGGACGTCCGAACCGCTCCATGGCCTGCTGCTGCAGGAACCATACCCCGAGATCGGAGGGGATGGAATCGAAACCGCAACAATGCACCAGGCGCGCACCACTGTCACGGGCGGTGTCTTCATGCTCATCGAGCATGCGCCGCATCCAGGGTACCTCTCCAGTCAGATCGCAATAGTCGGTACCGGAAGCCGCACAAGCCGCCACCAAATCCGAACCATGCAGCGCATACGGCCCGACCGTGGAACACACCGCGCCGGTGCGCTCGACCAGGGCATCGAGCGATGAGCGGTCATAACTGTCGGCAACGATCAGCTCCAGACCGCCGGCGTCCTCCCCCAACTGCTCCCGAACTTTCTTGAGCTTGTCCTCACTGCGCCCGGCCAGCGCCCAGCGCAATGAACCGTCGACACCGTGGCGGCCGAGCAGGTACTCGGCCAGCAACTGGCCTGTAAAGCCGGTGGCGCCGAGCACCACCAGGTCGAATTCATGCGAGTCGGTCATGGCGCTGCCTGAGTTGTTGTGGTTGCAGGCCTTCATTATGCCTGTCCGAAGTCCGCTTCATCCAAGCAATCTCAAACCACCCGGATGCAGGCTGACCTCAATGCGCACTGCCGAGCGAGAGATGATTTCACCATCGCCGTGGACCATGCATCCGGAGGGACAATCGATACCGATGCGTTCGACGCGGCCACCGTGCACCCCCGAAAATCGAAAATGGCCGCCGAAAAGGACGGTCGGAAGAATGATCAATCGCCGCAGCACCGAGAGCTCCTCGGCCCGGCACAGATCCAGCAAGCCGTCATCGATCTCGGCATTGGGCGTCAGTCGAAACCCACCGCCTGCGCTGCGACCATTGCCCAGCGCAATCAGAAACTGAGCGCCATCGATGACCTGATCGGCCATGCGGACCGTCATGCGAGGCGCTCGGTAGCGCCAAACATGAACCAGGGCTGCGACCAGGTAGCGGGAAAAGCCGCGGAAGAATCGGGCCCGACCCGCGCGCTCGGCCACCACGGCCTCGAAACCAATACCCAGGCTGTTGATGAAGTGGCTTTGCTCAATCCGTCCATCGGCATGCTCGATACGGACTTGTCCGACATCGCAAGTGCGCGGATGGGCATGCCTGAACCAGTCCAGCGCCGAGTCGAGCTGGCGCGGACTTTCGAGCATCCTGGCAAAGTCATTGCCCGACCCAACCGGCAGAATCGCCAGCAACGCTCGGCCCCCGACCAGCCCACGAGCCACTTCATGCACCGTGCCGTCTCCGCCTACCGCCACGACCACGTGACCGTCGCGCAGACTGCGCCGGCGAGCCAGCGACTCGGCTTCTCCCGAACGGGTGGTCGAAAGCACCTCGGCATCCGGCGCGAGTTGACCAATGCGATCAATCAGCGCACGGCTGCGACGACCACTGCGTTTGCCCGCGGCGGGATTGATGATGAAGCTGAACTGACGCATGACAGCGGGAAGTCCATGACAAGGCGCAAGCAGTATGGCCAAGGCATACTCAAGCTGCAAGCCAAGAAACTGACATCTTGCCCGCGGGCAATCTCGATCTGTCATGGTCCCGGGTTTTGGGCTAGAATTCGCTGCATGCGAAAGGCCGGTGCACTGACTCTGGATATCAAGGCCTCCCTGCTCGGTCAGGGCCTGGCGACTGTTGTGGCCGGCATTCTGCTGGCCGCGGTGTTCTATGCGCGTCCGGGTTTTATCATCTTCGTGATTGGGGCAGTGGTGATCTTCCTGCTCTGGGCGGTGTGCCTGCAAAAGCTCAATCGCCCACGCTGGCGACGCGTGGTGGTCTCCCAGAACGGCCAGCAGGTTGTCCTGTTCGGCAAGCGCAAGCAAAAACACAGTGGCAAGTTCAAGGGCAAGCTGATCGACACCCCCCTGCTGGTGGTCTTCAGCATGAGCGACGATGAGGGCAGCCACCGAGTCTGGCTGTTTGCCGACAATGCCGACGGCGAGTCTTTCAAGCGTCTGCGCGAGATACTGGCTTTGGCCTGATCTTCCGATCTATTCGCCGGCTACCCACCACGCTGGCACACTATTCGCTTAATCCACGTAGTTATGAGTTGAGGGATCATGTTCCCGCAACTACTCACGCGTTCCAGACCGTTCAACGAGGGACACAACATGACAAGACCTGGATTTATCGCATTCCTGATACTTTTGTTCAGCCTTCCGGCCAGCGGCCAGATCATGCCGCCGGACCCGGAGGTGGAAGCTTTGTGGAAGGATTTTCAATCGATCGAGGACGCAGCCTCGCAGCGCATGGCCATCGAGCCTGACGACCTGGTCCGGATGATCAACAGTGCCTTGAGCCTCCAGGTCGAGGCGGAATACGGGAAGCGTCAACTGAATCCGGTCGACAGCAGGCGTCTTGACGCACTTGTGGAACAGGCGCCGAAACTGGCCTTGTCCGAAGCAATGGCGACACAGGCCGAGCGCGACGACATTTCAGTCTCGGGCAGCATGGCGACCATATCGGGTACGGTCAGCGAGGCGGGTACGGGCACACTGGTGACCACCGGTACCGTAGAGGCCATCCCGTTCGGAAATCCCTTCAGGCCCAATGCCGCCTCCGGCCAAATTCAGGGCGACGGCAGCTATTCGATCGACCTGGAACCCGGTCATTACGTCCTGCACTTTACCGGCACAGCCGAATATATTCGCCAGGCCTGGCCGGATATCGAGTGCGTCTATCAAACAGAGTGTAATCACTGGTACGGGGGTGAACGCATCGAAGTCGATGCCGATGACGAGCTGACGCGCGACTTTTCCGTCGAGCGTGGCATTCGCATCCAGGGCAACGTGTCCGATGAAAACGGGGATGCCGTGGAAGGCGCAACAGTAAACCTGTCGGCACGCCGCGTGATCGGATCGGGTGTCGGCAACAATGTCACTACCGATGAATTCGGCAATTACGAGACCACCACCGCACTGCCGCCGGATTCGTATCGCATATTCGTGACCCCGCCTCCTGCGAGCGGTTTGCTCGGGCGTGTTCACGACGGTCAGCGATGTCTGAATGATTCCAATGACTGCGGCAATATATTGCCCGATTTGCTGACCATTGACGATACCAGCGCACCACAGACCTTCGATTTCAATACCGGTTCCGGGCTGCACCTGACCACGGGCTCTGGTCTGTCCGGGCAGGTATTCGAGGAGGACGGCTCCACCCCGCTGGAAGAGGCCGTCGTTCAAGTGGTCTCAACCGACGGCATGCGGTTGCTCCCCAGCACGACCAATGCCTCGGGCGAATACGAGTTCGAAGTGCTGCCCGAGGATGATTACTTTGTAGTGGCATTCCATCCCTCCCGCCTGGCGGTCATCCATCCGGATTTCGAGTGTTTCAGTCAGAGCTGTGATGTCGAGGTGGGCACACCTGTATCGCTGGGCGTGAGCGACGAATTCCTGGATTTCAGCCTGTCAGCCGGCGCAACGGTCTCCGGACAGGTGCTGAGAGAAAGCGATGGCGCGCCCCTGGAAGACGTGCTGGTCGCGGTGGGCAACTCCATCCAGGGGTATGCCAATGCGCAACCCAATGAAGATGGCGAGTTCACGGTGGAAGGCTTGCCCGAAGGTGTCTTCTACGTCTCGGCGGCGCCAGGCGGTATGGATCCCGACATCCTCGACTTGCAGATCACTCATCTCGGCGACATCACTTGTCCGATCAACTTTTGCCCCGACCATGGCCAGCCGATCAATGTGCCCGAGTCGGGCGATGTCACTGGCCTGACCATCCAGATGCCGGTCGGTGGCGGCCTGACCGGGCAAATGTTCGATGCCGAAACCGGATTGCCGCTGACAGCGATCATGGCCCCGCGCCTGGAGCTCTGGGTGGCATCGGGACCGTTCAAGGGCGAACTGGCCCAGACCATGGCCGCATTCAGTATAAACCCCGCAGAGGAAGGAATTTACACCGCCCGGGGATTGTCCCCGGGGGCGTACAAAGCGACCTTTGGCTCCAGCACTCACCTCGGGCTGATCGATACCGCCTTTGGCGGACAGCCGTGCCCGCGCGGTTCGTGCAATCACGATGATCTGCCCACGGTATTCGTGACCGCCGGAACCATGCTGTCCGATATCGGCGCCACCCTGCCGCGCGGGCCGATCATCAGCGGCCAGGTCCTGGATGCCGACACCGGCGAACCACCCCCGCCCCCAGTGGTCCACAGCGGTACCCGACTGATGAGCTTTTACGGTACTTCCGGCAATTACGCCAGTTTCAGCGATGTTGAAGGCGACGGCAGGTTTAGCAGCCGGACCGGCTTTCCCGCCGACACCTTCTTCGCCGCGACCTACACGACGAGGAACGACTGGTCATTTGAAGACGGCTACATCGACCAGGCCTATGATGGACTGGATTGTCCACGCCTCAAGTGCAACCTGACCGCCTCAGCCACGGCCATTGATGTGGTGGATACCGACATCGAAGGTATCGAACTTGCGCTGCGCCAGGGTGGTCGCATTAGCGGCACGATCACCGATGTCAATGATGCATCCCCACTTGCCGGTATCCAGGTCGAAGCCTATAACAGTGCCGGACAGGTGATCGCCGATGCCGTGACCAATCCGCTCGGTGAGTACACCCTCGAATCCCTACCCGGTGGCGAATACACCTTGCGGACCCGCAACCGCAGCGGTTACCAGAACCGGCTCTACGATGGCATTGCCTGCGCTCCGTTCTGCAACCCGGCCAACGGGACGCCGGTCACGGTGACCGAGGAAGAGACGCAGACCGATATTGACTTTGCCCTGGTTCGTGCAGTCTCGATTTCGGGCACCGTCACGCTGGACGGCACGCCGATTGAAAACATCACGGTCGAGGTCTACGGTGCGCTCGGCAATCTGATTGATGAGGTCATGTCGGCGTCCGATGGCAGCTACGCATTCACCAGCCTGTCGCCGGGCGAGTACCACCTGCGAACCCGCAACACGTTCGGGCATGCCGATACCCTGCACGAGGACAGACCCTGCGTCGGAGATGCCTGCCGCGTTCGCCAGGGTGACCGGATCCAGCTTTCGGCCGGACAGGAACAGACCATCGATCTCGATCTCATGCCGGGTGCAACCCTCAGTGGCGAGGTCCATGATCGCTCTGATCCGGACATCAAACTGTCCGGTGTCACCGTGCAATTGCTCGATGATCGAGGCGCCGTGGCTTTCGAGGCCACCACTGGATCTGGCGGGCAATTCAGCTTCAACGCCCTGGCCGCCGGTGAATACCACCTGGTCACCCGGCAGACCCCGGACTACATTGATCAAACCCTGGGCGGTGCGCCCTGCTCGTCGGTGTGCAATGGGCTGGGCGGTGATGTCATCACCGTGACGGCCGGGGACAGTCATCCGGGCAATGATATGGACCTGGCTCCGGGCGCGGCCATCAGTGGCAATGTACAGGCCGGGGGATCCCCGGTTGTCGGCGCCCAGGCTGCCATCTACAACGATGGCGGTCAGCCGGTGACCACCGCACCGACCAACGCCTCGGGCAACTTCGAGATCGGCAACCTGCCCGATGGCGATTACTTCGTCCGGGTCGGAAACGTCCCCGGGTTTGTTTCGCAGTTATTCGACGGCATTGCCTGCAGCGGTTTCTGCGACGTTCTCAACGGCGATGTTGTCAGCATCACCGACAATTCCGATGTCGGATCAATCAACTTCTCCCTGGTCCAGGGCGGCTCGATTGCCGGCACGGTGACCAGCGCTGGCTCGGCCCTGCCGGGCGTGGAGGTGGTCGCCTTTGACAGCGCCGGATTCATTGCCGGTCAGGCCGTGACCAATGCATCAGGGCAGTACACCATCCAGGGGCTGGTCGACGGCAGCTACCGCCTGCGCACGACCAACACGGGCGGATTCATCGACAAGGTCTACGAAGGTGACACTTGTTCGCCGAACGCCTGCGTTGTCAGTGACGGCAGCGGAATCGCCGTGGCCGGCGCCACCGTCGGTGGCATCGACTTCTCGCTGGAACCCGGCGCCAGCATTTCCGGCACCGCCACAGACCCATTCGGTAATCCGCTGCCCGACGGCACCGCGGTGCTGCTCGACAGCACCGGACTGCCCGTGACCAGCACGGCGATCAGCGATGGCCTGTGGTCATTCGACGGACTCTCCGAAGGCACCTATTACCTGCTGATCGAGAACAATCTGGGACTGGTCGATGAGCTTTTCGATGATGTGCCCTGTCCCGGCGGGTCCTGCGATATCACCGGCCTGGGCACGCCAATCACGATTGGTGACAGCGGATTGATGACCGTTGGCGAGCGCGGCGGCTCGCAGCCATCGATCGATGTGGTGCTCGACGAAGGCTCGGCCATCAGCGGCCAGGTCACCGATGCTGATAGCGGAGCTCCCCTGGTCGGTGTCGTGGTGTATTTCTTCGATGCCGACGGCAACAAGGTCGGCGCCTCCAGTCCGACCGATGGCCTGGGCGAGTACCAGAGCGCCGGCGGCCTGCCCGAAGGCAACTACTTTGTCGCCACGGCCAGCGGCAGCCAGCGCGGTTTCGGCGGCAACTACATCAACGCCGTCTTTGATGGCGGCACCTGCATGCTCGACTGTGATGTCACCCAGGGAACGCCCGTCGAGACCGGCTCCGACAACATCGACTTTGCCCTGTCCCAGGGTGCAGGTGTGCGTGGTCGGGTCACGGGTCCGGATGGCGACAATCTGGTCCAGGTCGATGTTCGAGTCTTCGACGCCGACGGTTTCCTGGCCGGAACGATCCGAACTGACTCGCAAGGCCGCTACCAGATCGATGGCCTGGCCGCCGGCGAGTATTTCGCTCACACGACCAACAATCTCGGACTGGATGACGTGTCCTTCGGCGATACCGCATGCGAGGATACCTGCCAGCCCCTCGAGGGAGATTCCTTCAGCGTTGGCACGAGCGGCTTCACCAAGGATATCGACTTTCAGTTGAAGCTCACTGACGAGCTATTTTCGGATCGCTTCGAACTGGATTGATCCACCCGCAACAGCGCTCCTCCCCGCCGGTTTCCGGCGGGGAGCAACATGCACGAGACTGGGCAAGGATGGCGCATCCTTCCCTCTATCGCGGATCAATGATGATCCTCGGGCTGTCAATCACGCCCGGACGCTGCGGCGTACCCACATTGATCACGACATAGCGACACCCTCGGGGCGCCCGGCAGACTCCATCACGGTATGGACGCACCTGGTACGGATTGGAGCCGGACTCAAGTTCCAACGTGTATACCGGATTGCCATTCTCATCGCGAAAAGCCGCTTCCTCGAATGACAGGATGGTGCGAACGTCCAGACCTCGGACTTCGTCAACCTCGAAGTCGACCTCTTCTCCGCCAACCACCCGGAACCAGTCGGGCGCACCCGGCCGCTGGCCGACCTGGGCCGCCAAGTCGATGGACACGGAGCAGGCTTGCCGACAGGGGTTGTGATCTGCAGGCGTCACGGCAGTGGCGGCGCACCCGGCCAGGATCACCAGGACTGACAGGCTTGCGATGAGTGCGGATATCGATCTCATTTTCGTTCTCCTACTGAGTGGAAGGTGAATGCGAATCCGAATCCTTGAGTTGCCGGAATCGGGGATGGTCATGCAATGGCTCGAACGCGGGATTGCGAGTCAACAGGAACAAGGGCAAGCCCTTTTCACTGGCGACCATGACATGCTCAATGGCCTGGTCCTTGTCGCCCAATGCCAGGTAAGTTTCGCCAAGGGCCCAGTGCGCGTTTTCGCTCAAGTGCGCGGCCGAAGACATCCGTTCGAGTTCAGCTTGCGCCTGTTCGATCTGGTCGGTCCTGGCCAGGTAAAGCGCCAGCGTGGCCCGATCCTCGTAAGCGCCCGGATTGACCTCCAGTCGCGACCGGGCAAGGTCAATGGCCTTGTAAAGCCTGCTTTCGATCTCCTCGTCGCTGCCATTTGCCATTCTCAGGGCATCGGCCAGGTAACCGTGCATGCGAAAGTCCGACGGGCTCAACGCCGCAGCCTCACGAAACATCTCCACGGCCCGGTCATATTCGGCAATGTAGAAGTAGTTGGTTCCCGCATTGGCGTAAGCCGAGGCCGATGGCCCCCGTTCGATCGAGGACCGAAAGGCTTCGGCGGCTTCCTGGTAGTTTCCCTTCAGAAAAAGAAACGCCCCCAGGTTCCAATACGCTCGCGGACTGCCCGGTTCCAGCGCAATGGCCTTCTCGATGCTGACAATGGCCTCGCTCAGATCACCTCCGCTGGCCTGGATTGCCCCGAGAATCGAGTAGTTGCGCCAATAGGCCGGATCAAGCCCCATGGCCCGACGCACCGCATCCTCGGCAGCGTCCAGATCACCGGCTGCAAAATGAACCGGCGCCATCCCGGCATAGGCTTCACCATTGTCCGGGTCGATCAGCAACGCACGCATGAATGCGGCACGCGCCTGCTCCAGCGCTCCAAGCCGCCGATGCAGATTACCCATGGCCACATGCGTTTCGGTGCGCCGGTCTCCGAAAAGCTCGGCCTGGCGACAGACCTCGAGGCTGGGCTCAACAATATCGGAATCCTGGGTAATATCGTAGCGCTGCCACATGGCCGTGCACAGGCCGGCATGCGCCAGGGCAAAGTGCGGGTCCAGTTCCAGAGCCTGTTCGAAATGAACAATGGCAAGCTCGATATTTTCCAGGGTGCCCAGGCTGCGAAGCTTGGCGCGTCCGCGCAGGTACTGCTCATAGGCATGACTGTCATCGGTGGATCGGTCGATCAGCCGCTGATCACCATGAATCTCCAACTGCATCACTTCGGCGATGGATCGGGCAATCGTATCCTGGACCTCGAAAATATCCTCGAGATCACCCTCGTAGGACTGGCTCCACAGACTATGCCCCCGGCGGCCATCGACCAGGCGCGCGCTGATACGTACCCGCTGGGCGGACTTGCGTACGCTGCCTTCCAGAACACTGTCCACCCCCAACTCACTGGCCACCTTGCGAACATCGGTCAGGCCATCACGAAAGGAAAATGATGAGGTTCTTGATATCACCCGCAAGCCCGGCACCGAGGCCAGGCTGTCGATCAGGGCTTCGGCCAGTCCATCACTGAAATAAGAATGGTCCCCATCATCGCTCAGATCCGAAAATGGCAACACCGCGATCGATTGCCCGGGATCGATCTCATCCGCTTCACGGTCGATCAGGACAAAGGCAAGAATGGCCAGCAAGGCGACGATCACCAGGTAATCCAGCCAGCGCCAGTTCCAGTGTGCCGGGATCGGGAAGCGCTCATCGGAAGGTGCATCCGCCGGGATCGTCCGCACGACCCCGGCCGGAGTAATGTCGTAGACCCAGGTCAGGATGGCCACCACCGGCAGACCCGCCAGGCCCAGTACGACCAGCACCGTCAGGACCCAGTCCGGCACCATGAGGGCAGGAAAAATGATTGCGGCCACTTGCAGGGTCAGCCAGGCACACACTGCATAGGCGCCGACCACCCGGATGACATGCCGGCGGCGCAGTTCCCCCAGGGTACGATAAAGCCGCGAAGATTTCTTCGCCACTGCAGAACCCCTGAATGTGATATGCATCACATTATGTGCCTACGCCACGAATTGTACTCCAGCAATGACCGGCTTGCAGTACAAACGTCCGGATGGCTTGAAGTACTCAGGGATCTGATCCACCCGCCCCTGCCACATCAGGTGGCGCGTTTCCGGACCTACCAACCCATCCAGTGTGCATAGGCCCCGACAAACTCATCGAAAATCTGATCTGCATCCAGATCCTCGAAAGTCCATTCACCGATCTGCCCTGTGCTCAGCAGGATCTCGGCACGCGGTTCGATGTCCTCGGGTTTGGAAACGATTTCGGTCAGGGCGAAACTGACCGGTTCGCGGACCAGCCCGTGGATGGTGAAACGAAACTCTTCGTGCTCGTTGCGCCATACCGTCAGACTGGCTCGATCAAGCTCGCGATCAATGGTGACCTGGCGATCATACTGCTCGATCTCGGCGGCGATCTGTTCGAAAGCCGGTAGCACGGTTTCGTCCAGGTAAGCCTGGATTCTGGGCAGGATCTCGGCTTGTCTTTCAGCCGCCAGACGAGAAAAGCGTTCATAACCCCAGATCACCGTCTTGAGGCGCTTTCGCCAGTCTTTCTGGCGTTCGGCAGCCGCCAGCGGCAACGGGGGTCCACCGGTGTATCCGCCCGGCGGAGTGGCACCAGCCAGTGGAGCTCCCGCCGCCGGTAGTGATGCGGTACTTTCGGGCTCGGCCAGACGGACCGGGCCTTCGGCAGCCAGGCGAAGCACTCGTTCACCACGCAAGGACTTGTACAACCCGAGACAGATCAGCAACATCACTATGGAAAATGGCATGGCGGTCGTGATGGCAGCGGTCTGCAATGCCGCCAGCCCCCCGGTCAATAACAACACCGCAGCTACCGCACCAATCATAACTGCACCCATGGCGCGCCGGTACATGGGTGGATCCGGATCGCCTCCGGCAGTCAGGATATTGACCACCAGCGAGCCCGAATCAGCGGAGGTCACGAAGAACACGGCAATTACAATCAGAGCCACCAGGGCGGTCAGCATGGCCAGCGGCAATTCCTGCAACATGACGAAGATGACCGTTGAAATATCCTCGCGTACGGCCTCCACCAGGCCGCCGGCTTCAGCCAGCTCCATGTGAATGGCGGTATTGCCAAACACCACCATCCAGAAAAAGATCAGCAGCGACGGCGCCAGCAGCACCCCGGCAATGAATTGACGAATGGTGCGGCCACGAGATACCCGGGCGATGAACATGCCGACAAACGGCGACCAACTGATCCACCAGCCCCAGTAGAACATCGTCCAGGCCTCCTGCCACTCGGTGCCGATATAGGCATCGGTGTTGAATGACAGCTCGATCAATGAAGCGGCATATCCGCCGATGTTCTGGACATAGGTACTCAACAGAAACAGGGTGGGCCCGCCGAAGAAAACCACCAGCAGCAAACCCAGTGCCAGCACCACGTTGAGCTGGCTGAGTCTTCGGATACCGCGATTGAGTCCGGAAGCGGCCGAAATGGTTGCGGCCAGGGTAATCACGGCGATCAGCAGAATCTGGTTGGTTACCGAAATGCCGGCCAGGCCAAGATGGTCAAGACCTGCATTGAACTGCATCGCACCCAGCCCCAGGGAAGTCGCCAGGCCGAAGATGGTCCCGAACACCGCGAGCATGTCAACAAAGCCACCCAGGGGGCCGTGCACCCGCTCTCCCAGAATGGGATACAGCGCCGATCGAATGGTCAACGGCAGATTGTGGCGAAAGGCAAAGTAGGCCAGTGACAAACCGACGATCACGTATATGGCCCAGGCGTGCAGACCCCAGTGAAAAAAGGTGATGACCATGGCATCGGCCGCGGCATCCAGCGATTCGGCTTCGGCGCGCGGCGGGTCGGCAAAGTGGGAAATGGGCTCGGCCACGCTGTAGAAAATCAGCCCGATGCCCATTCCGGCACTGAACAACATCGCGAACCAGGTGAAAAAGCCGTACTCGGGTGACTCGTCGTCACGACCCAGGCGAATGTCACCGTGTCGACTGAACATCAACCACAGGACGAAGACCAGAAAGAAGACCGCGGCCAGTACATAAAACCAGCCAAAGGTACTGACGATGAAGGCCTGGACCTGGGACACCGCCCGCCCGAACGGTTCGGTAAACAGCGCCCCGATGACGACCAGTATCGTCATCAGACCGAACGTGATCAGCAAACTCCAGGGCAAGCGTCGCGACAACATCAATGCCAACCCTACATCAAAACCTAGTCTCGAAAATTCTTGAACTGCAGGGGCTGACCCAGTTCGGCCTCCTTGAGCAAGGCGATGACCGCCTGCAAATCATCACGCTTCTTGCCATTGACCCGGACCTGCTCGCCCTGAATGGCCGCCTGGACCTTGATTTTCGAGCCCTTGATCAACTTGACGATCTTCCTGGCCAGTTCACTATCGATGCCCTCGCGAATGGTGGCATTGCGGCTGGCCGTCTTGGCCATGACGACCGGCTCGTCAACATCGACGCAATCGAGATCAATACCGCGCTTGGCCAGCCTGGCGTAGAGAATGTCGAGCATCTGTCCAAGCTGAAACTCGGATTCGGTCTTCAGGGCGATGACATTGCCGTTCAGCTCGTAAGTCGAATCAGTACCCTTGAAGTCGAATCGGGTCGTGACTTCGCGATTGGCCTGGTCGACCGCGTTGGCGATCTCGTGGTGGTCCACTTCCGAAACGACATCAAAACTGGGCATAATGGCACTCGATCCTTGGCAGTATTCTCATTCTACTTCAAGGCTCGGCCATTCGCGGAATGGTTACAATCACATCGGCACTCGCGTTGAAACACGGGGCATTGCGCATGAAACTGCCGGACGAGACAATGGGCGAATCAGCGGACACGGGACCGGCATCACCACCAATGCAGGAACTGACCCGGCAAATTCAAACGCTGGCCGAAATCGGTGAACTGTGCATGGAGGCGCGGTCACTGTTGCCGGCAGTCGCCCAGACTGCCGACCAGTTGCGACGCATGGGCACCTGGAGAACCATCATTCCCTTTCAGATGATCGAGGGCTGTCCACACGCGCTGGACCCGGCCAACCGCGACCATCATGAATTGATCCAGCACGTGCTCCATGCATTCGGCGAGGCACTTTCACGTCGCCACGACGAGCACAATCAGCCGGTATTGAGCGATGAAGAAACGCTTGCCGAAGTGGCTGCCCTGACCGAGGCCGCCGGCGTCGAGCATACCCGTGCGATCGGACTGCTGACGGCCTCGACGATCAATGACCTGCAGGCAGGCATCCTGCTACTGGCCGATATCGCCACCGAGATCGAGGCGCGCGACGTAAGTTTGCTGGTCAACTGCTCGAATTACCTGTCCATGCTGACCGACCGGCTTTATCACCAGGGCCGGCTGGAGGACAGCAACCGAGAACTCAGCATTCTGGCCAGTCGCGACAACCTCACCGGATTGCCCAATCGTCGCAGCCTGATGGAAAGCCTGGAACAGATGATGAGTGCAGCCGAGGACAGTCGCGGACAGATCCTGCTGGCCTTTATCGATCTGGATGGCTTCAAGCGCATCAACGACCAGCACGGCCACGAAGCCGGTGATATGTTCCTGATCTCGATTGCCCGCCGGTTGCAGCAGGCCCTGCGCGAGGATGACCTGGTCGCCCGATTGGGCGGCGATGAGTTCGTGGTGGTGACCACCGCAGGGGGCAATCGCAACAGCAAGGACATCATCCGTCACCTGGGCAACCGTATCGACCAGGCCATTGTCGGGCATCATGATCTGGGCTCGGTATCGATCGACTACCCCGGCGCCAGCATCGGCGTCGTGACGTGGCGGGGTGAATCGATCAACGAGTTGATCAGGAAGGGCGACCAGGCCATGTACCAGATCAAGCAACGGCGCCGCGGTCAGGATGGATCCGGCAATCAACCACTCGGAAACAAGTCTTGAACTGTCAAACCAGTGACCACCATCCTCACCTTAGAACCGCAGTGTCTTGCCAATCGGGTCACGCACGCCTGTTATTTTATTCCGGAATCATTCAATTCAAACTCGTGAAAACTCATGACCAAACCCATCATCGCTGACAATAAGCCCGCCAAGGTCAAACTGGAAAAAGGCAGGGAGTATTACTTCTGCGTCTGCGGACGTTCGTCGGACCAGCCCTTCTGCGACGGGTCACACAAGGGCACGGGTTTCGAGCCCAAGGCCTTCAAGGCCAACGAGGACGGCAATGCATGGCTGTGCCAGTGCAAGCAGACCGGCAACGCGCCTTACTGCGACGGCACTCACAAGCAGTTCGAGGATGATCAGGTCGGTGAGGAGGGACCAGACGACTCTGACAAGAAGGATTCCGGGCCACCAAAGCCAAAAGCAACCAAGGAAGAACCCACTGTAGAGTTCATTCATCAACTGGCCCATGAAGGCCTGGACGGCGTCGGGCATCACGGACCCATGGCGGCCATGGGCGTGCCCCGGCACCAGTTGCCGAAGTGGGATGATCTGCAATTGATGGTTGCGCAAATGGCGCGCAAGCCCCTGCTGGACGATGCCGAGGTCGGCTCCGAGCTGGTCATCGGCCCGGAGGCAAGAAAGCCCCTGATCCTGAAGATTCCCCTGTTCGTGTCCGACATGAGCTTCGGCGCCCTGTCCGAGGAAGCCAAGATTGCCCTGGCCCGAGGCGCCGAACTGGCTGGCACCGGCATCTGCTCAGGCGAGGGCGGCATGCTGCCCGAGGAAAAAGCCGAAAACAGCCGTTACTTTTATGAGCTGGCCAGCGCCATGTTCGGTTTCCGCGAGGAATTGCTGGCCGACATCCAGGCCTTTCACTTCAAGGGCGGACAGGGCGCCAAGACCGGCACCGGCGGACACCTGCCCGGCAGCAAGAACACCTCCAAGATTTCCAGCGTCCGCGGCATTCCCGAGGGCGAACCGGCGGTCTCGCCGGCGGCTTTCAAGGACCTGTCCAGCGTGGCCGACTTCAAGCGCTTTGCCGACCGGGTACGCGAAATCAGCGGCGGGGTACCGATCGGCTTCAAGCTCAGCGCCAACCATATCGAGCGCGACATTCAGTTTGCCCTGGATGCCGGCGCCGATTACATCATTCTCGACGGTCGCGGCGGCGGCACGGGCGCCGCGCCCAGCATGTTTCGCGATCACATCAGCGTACCGACCATTCCGGCCCTGGCCCGAGCACGACGGTACCTGGATGATCAAAAGGCCAGCGGCCGGGTCACCCTGATCGTGACCGGCGGACTGCGCGTGCCGATCGACTTTGTCAAGGCTCTGGCGCTGGGCGCCGACGGCATTGCCCTGGCCAACAGCGCCATGCAGGCCATCGGCTGCGTGGGGGCACGCATTTGCAACACCAACAACTGTCCGGCCGGCATCGCCACCCAGAAAGAGGAGTTGCGAAAACGCCTGGATGTGGATACATCAGCCAAGCGCCTGGCGCAGTTCTTCGAAGCCTCGACCGAATTGATGAAGGTAATGGCGCGTGCTTGCGGACACAATCATCTGGGCCAGTTCGGACCCGATGACCTCTCCACCTGGCATGTCGAAATGGCCAGACTGTCCGGGGTTCGCTATGCCGGGGTAGGCGAACCCTGACCTGATCAGAGCGAACCTCGGGAATGACTCAGGCATCTGAACGCGCACTAATGATCGAGAGTCGCGACCTGCTCGTGGTCAAGGTCGGCTCGTCGCTGTTGATTGATGACGATGGCCGACTGCGCACTGAATGGATGGACTGCCTTGCTCAACGATTGATGGATCGAAGCGGTCCGGCAGTCATTGTTTCTTCCGGCGCCATCGCCCTGGGCCGCAAGGCCATTGGCCTGGAAGAGCGGCCGCGGCTATTGGCCCAGGCCCAGGCGGCCGCGGCGGTCGGCCAGATCCACCTGGCCCGGGCCTGGTCCGAGGCGTTTGCCGGTCATGGCGGCACCGCCGCACAGATCCTGCTCAGCCTTGGTGACCTGGAAGCGCGTCGTCGTTACCTGAATGCCCGAGCCACCCTGGAAACCCTGATCGAGCACGGCATCGTGCCGGTGGTCAACGAAAACGACACCGTGGCCACCGAGGAAATCCGCTTTGGTGACAATGATCGTCTGGCCGCACGCGTGGCCCAGTTGCTGGGTGCGCACGGGCTGCTGCTGCTCAGCGATGTCGATGGGCTTTACAACGCCGATCCGGTCAGTAATCCCGATGCCCGCCATATTGCCGAAGTCGATGCCATTACCGCCGAAATCGAAGCCCTGGCCGGGCAACCGCGTTTCGACGGTGTGGGCACCGGCGGCATGATCAGCAAGCTCAAGGCCGCACGCATCGCCACCGAGGCCGGCACCACGGTCATGCTGGGCTCAGGCCTGGGCGAAGACCCCTTGGGCGAACTGATTGCCGGGGCGCCCGCGACGGTTTTCAAGGCCCGCAGCAACCCCTTGGCCGCCCGCAAACAATGGCTCAAGTCCTTGCAGCATCCGGCCGGTGAACTCGACATCGACAGCGGCGCCCTCAAGGCCCTCTCATCAGGCTCCAGCCTGCTGGCGGTGGGAGTGCGCGCCGTCAGGGGGCAGTTCCAGCGCGGTGACCTGGTTCGCCTGGTCGGACCCAATGGCCCGTGCGGGCAGGGTTTGTGTGGCTATCCGGCCGAACAGGCCCGACAGATCACCAGCCTGAACAGCCGGCAGATCGCCGAAGTGCTGGGCGAAGCCGGACGGGGTCCGGTCGTGCATCGTGATGATCTGGTGTTGTTTGATCAATTTGGGAGCATCTGAAAAACTCTGCGCTGGCGCGACAGCGCAGGCAAGAACGCAAGGGCGGCTTGCTCGAAGGGCAACGCGCCGTATCCCAATTCTAGAGTGAAAATCCGCGATCACCTTGATCAGGTCGACGGGGTCACCACTGGCTCGGGGTCTCGGGCTTCCATGCGCAGGTAGCTGTCAAGCTGCTCGCGGATCTCGGGAATGATGTCCTCGAGATGGGTGATGCGCATGTAGAAGATCGAGAAATAGATCACCTTGACCGAGGTGGTCACGCGTTCCAGGATCACGCTGCCGATCTTGCCCAGCCAAAGGGCAAGTAGCAGCGGCAGCCAGTTGAAATGCAGTGTCTCGGGCAATGCTTCCGGATGCTCGAGCCAGACGGCGATATCGCCGGCGTAGAAGGTCGGCAGGGCCTCGCCCACCCACAGCCCGAGCACCAGCGAACCGATGATCAGCAGGAAGTAGACCGGCCCCATGATCGTGCCGACGGCGCGGCCGGCGATGTCGATGCCGAACACGCCGGTCAGGGTTTCGGGGACATTGTCCTTGAGGCGATACATCTGCCCGACGCTTTCGCGGATCCCCAGGCCGTCAACGGCAGCCGAGGGCAGCAGGTAATGATTGACCAGGTCCCAGACTTCCTCGATACCGCGCATCAGCAGCCTGACCAGCATACCGGCCTTGCCGCTGCGCCGCGCCATGTTGAGCATCCAGGCGACGGTCAGATCGATCAGCGCAATCTTGCGGCAAGTCCAGATCAGCGACTTGATCCGCGCTCCGGCCTCGGCCGCACTTCGCCGTTCGCCCTTGAGGGCCTCGGTCACCAGCCAGCTCTGGCGCATTTCCTGGCGCACGAAATAGAAAAACTTGTAGACGAACATCAGCACCGATCCGGCGATCAGAAACCCGCCGAGGGCTGCGGCACCTGACACGAAAGCGATGATGGCCAGAAAGAACAGGCTGGCCATGACGATACTGTAGATGGCCATGCGGACCCACGGACGAAGGATGCCGGGATCTCGCCCGACGATGGTGAAGGTGTGCTTGAGCAGGTAGGCGAGTTGGGTAAGGCGCTCGCCGATTCCCGGCGTGCGAAGATTTGCAGACATGGGTTGAAACCCTCTTGAAAGTTTTCGACTCGGTGGGATAGTACGTATTCCGGCCGTTGCTTGAGCCAGCAAGGTCGTCATCGAGCTCGGTTTCCCTAGCATCGACACCAATCCTGCATGTGCAATTGCGAGATTCGAATTTTCGAATAAAAATACACACCATGAACTTCAAGGACCTCATCGCCGAACTCGGCCAGGCGGCAAGCTTGGCCTCACGCTCCCTGGCTCGATCAAGCACTGATCAACGCAACCAGGCGCTGATCCATTGCGCCGACGCCATCGAAGCCGGCCAGGCTCAATTGCTGGCGGCCAACCGCAAGGACCTGGATGCCGGTCGCGAGCGCGGACTGTCGGCGGCCATGCTGGACCGGCTCGAGCTCAATCCCGAGCGCATTGAAGCCATGGCCGAGGGCCTGCGCACCATTGTCGAACTCCCGGATCCGCTTGAACGCGTGCTCGACGAGTGGACCCGCCCGAATGGCTTGCGAATACAACGCGTGGCGGTGCCGATCGGAGTAATCGGGGTGATTTACGAGAGCCGGCCCAATGTCACCGCTGATGCCGCCGGGCTGTGTCTGAAGTCCGGCAACGCGGTCATCCTGCGCGGCGGCTCGGAGGCGGTGCACAGCAATCGCGCCATTCTGAACGCGTTGCATCATGGACTAGACCAGGCCGGGCTCGATACCAATACGGTGCAACTGGTCCCCAGCCAGGACCGCGAGGCCGTCGGCGCCTTGCTCAAGGCTCATCAATGGCTGGATCTGGTCATACCGCGCGGTGGCAAGAGCCTGGTCGAGCGGGTACAGACCGATGCGCGCGTGCCGGTACTGGCCCACCTGGATGGCAATAATCATCTTTACATTCACCCCTCGGCCGACCTGGCCATGGCCGTGGAGGTAGTGGCCAATGCCAAGATGCGCCGCCCGGGCATCTGCGGGGCGCTGGAAACCCTGTTGATCGACAAGGATGCAAGCGCCATTGTGCCGGCACTGGTTGAGAAACTGACCGAACTGGGTTGTGAACTGCGCGGCGATGCCGAACTATGCGCCATGGACCAGCGCTTCAAACCGGCCGGCGACGAGGACTGGATGACCGAATATCTGGCGCCGGTGCTGGCCGTGAAGCGGGTCGATGGCCCCGGGGCTGCACTGGATCACATCGCCCGCTACGGTTCAGGTCATACCGATGGCATCGTGGCCAATGACCCGGACCTGGCCGAATCCTTCCTGGCCCAACTCGACAGCGCCATTGCAGTACACAACGCCTCGACCCAGTTCGCCGATGGCGGCGAATTCGGCTTCGGCGCCGAAATCGGCATCGCCACCGGCCGTCTGCACGCCCGCGGCCCGGTCGGCGTGGAACAACTGACCACCTTCCAGTACCGCGTATTCGGCACCGGCCAGACGCGCCCCTGATTGCGGCCGCCGCTGATCAAACTGCCGGTCAGCCCCGCGAGTTAAAAAAAGCCCGGCGCGAAGGCCGGGCAATACTCATGAGGCGGTGGAGAGTCCTCAGAATTCGTACTGGAAGCGGGCACCGAGAACCCAGCTGTCCCATGTTTTCGGGCCGCCGTTGACCAGGTCTTCGCCACGTTCGGCGTCGACATACATCAGGTTGACCTTGAGAATGATGTCTTCTTCCGGGTACCAGTTCATGCCCATCGTCCAATGCTCGAGCTTCTGGCGATCATCCGGCTCGTGATGTTCGGTCGAATCGGCCAGGGCATAGCGAGCCACCAGTTCAAACGCACCGATTCCGCCCTGGCTCATGGGGCGACGAATGTGCGTGCGACCGAAGTCACCACTGAACGGCCGATAGTTGCGCTGTTCACCGGTCAGGAAGTAGCTGGCCTGAACATACCAGCCTTCCGAAGTCATGCTGGTAACGTCCGGGTTGTCGAAGCCGCGGGCATCCGAATCCCGGTCAAGGTCTTGGCGAACGTATTCACCCTGCAACGAGAATGGTCCCTGGCCCCAACCGGCTTCCAGCGCGAAAGTCGTCCAGTCCCTGACCGCTTCCATATCGTTTTCGCCAATCAGGCGGCCATCCACGGCGCGGGTACCCAGACGAGTGCGCATGCGCACCGACTCGTATTCGCGTTCCCGTCCCCGCGAACGTTCGTATTCGAACGCATTCTTGCGGTAGTTGGCTGAAATGCCGAGATGTGACCACATACCGCGTTCCTCATCCATGATGGGCGGGAACGATGCACGACCGGCAATGGAATAACCCTCGGTCACATCACGGTTACGAGCCACGCCATCACCACCGAATACACCGAAGGCCGCATAGTAGTCGGGCACCAGCGTTTCATACATGATGCCGATTTCACGGCTGGGGCGGTAAGCATCGACCGGTGCGGCGCGTTCCAGAAACGAAATTCTGCGCGAACTGGTCGAACTTTCCAGACTGAACGGTTCCTTGAAGTGTCCTACTGCAAGACGTCCGTTGTTGAACAGGTAGGCCATGTAGGCATTGGCGAAACCGACTTCATTATCGCGAAAGTCGACTTCCATCTGCCACTCCCAGCGACCCCCGATGATACCCAGCGCACCCAGTCGTGCACGCCTCAGGATTGTGCCGTAGCGGGCGATGTCACCGCGATCTTCACGCTCATCGTCAGTACTGCGGAACGGATCCTGAACATAGGCGCCGTCAACCATCAGGCGACCACGAATCCCGAACCGGTGCTGACCATCGGCCGACTCGACCGCGAATTTGTTGATTCTGGCGCGGAACATTTCATCGGCAATCGGCGAGACCGGCTCATAATCCAGATCTGCGAACTGGTCGCTGGCTGCCGGTTCGACGTGCTCGACATCGGCATCATCCTCGGCCAGCAACTCGGCCACATCTTCCTCGGTCAGAATGCCACGCTCGACCAGCTTGTCGATCAGTCTGCGGGTGTCGTCATTGGCCGCTACAGGTAGGGCCAGACCCAGGAGCAGGATCGTCAGCGCCAGCGCGTGAGCTGTTCCTGTAATTGATTTCATGATATTTCCTTGAACAGTTTGAGACGAAGACCGGCTGTCGTCCGGCCGGAGAACTAAAATTTAACCAGCCGCTGTTTCAGAGGTCTTGCAGGAAAATGACGATTTGATTTCAGTCTCGCGGGCGACGCCACTGGAAGACCACAAGGACCACCGTGCTGAGCAGTATGGTGACCGTGGCCATCGCCATGGCCTCGGACACATCGCCCTGCTCGAACTGGTTGAAGATGAAGGTTGCCGTGGTATCCACGCCCGGCGGCAGCAGCAGGATGGAGGCGACCAGTTCGCGCATGCAAACGATGAAAGTGGTGACCCAGGCCGCCAGGAGCGCAGGCTTTAGATGCGGAAGCACCACCGACCAGAGCACGCGCAGTGGCCCTGCACCGGCGACTTCGGCCGCATGCTCGAGATTGCGGTTAAGGTTTCTGAGTGCGGCGTTGGAGTAGTTGAGTGCATCGGTGATATAGATGACGACATAGGCCAGCAACAGCATCCATACGGTGTTGTAGATGTTCAGTCCCACCCAGGGCGCGTTCCAGGCCAGGATCAGGCCCACCGCAATGACGATCTTGGGCACCACCCGCGGCAGCGTGGCCAGGCCTTCGAGCAGGTGGCGCAACACACCCTGACCGAAGACCGTCGCGTAGGCGATCAGCGCGCCGACAACAATGCAGATGGTGGCCGCGCCCACGCTCAGGCCCAGGCTGGTCATTAGCGCATCGAAACTGCGCGAACCCGGCGCAAACAGTTCGATGTAATGATCCAGCGTCAGCGTTGGCCAGCGCCCGCGCCAGCCATCGGCCAGGCTGGTCAATACCATCGCGGCGTAGGGCAGCAGCGTGGAGAAGAAAAACAGCGTGACAAACCAGGCGTGGATGCCGATGCGTCCCCAACGCGTCGGTTCGATCAGCCCGGCGCCGCCACTGCGCAATTTCATTTCGCCACGCCGCGCGGCCAGCCAGCGCGACCCATACAGGCTGATCAACGCCACCAGGCACAGCAGGCTGGACAGCGAAGTGGCCAGTGCAAGGTCAATCGGCCAGGAAGTGACCAGGAAGAAGATTTCGGCCGGCAGCAGCGGCAGATTCGCGCGTGTGCCCAGCACCGCCGGTACACCGAAATTCGACAGCGCTTCGAGCATGACCAGCAGCCCGGAGTTGAGTATGGCCGGCAGCATCAGGGGTAGCACCACCGAACGCAGCGTCTGCCAGCGCCTGGCTCCGACCATGTCCGCGGCCAGCTCCAGCCGGCGGGGAATGCTGCCCAGGGTGGCCTCCACGGCCAGCGCGACATAGCCGAACGAAGCCAGAGCCATGACCGTGGTCACCCCCCAGAAGGAAAAGAACCAGAAGCGCAAACCCTGCGGCATGCCTTCGAACAGGCGCACGGCAAAGCCGCCTTCTTGCATGATCAGAATGTAAGCCAGTGCCATGATGTAGGGCGGGGTCATGATGGGTGCGAGCAGGCTCAGTCGCAGCCACAGCTTGCCTTTCAGGCGGGTTCGCGCCAGCCAGTAACCGCAGGGAATGCCGAAGATCCACGAAGCCACGGTCACCGCTGCTGCCCAGGCGACGGTGTTGCGGAGCATGGCCACCAGATCGGGGGTCTCGAAGATGCGCCTCCAGGCGGAAAAGGCGCCGTCCAGGCTGCCGCCGAGCAGCTCCGGAAAAATACTCTGGGCAAACAGGATCACCAGCGGGTAGCCGGTGGCGGCAACGATGAACAGCAGCGCCAACCACAGCAACCAGCGGATGGCGCCGGGACTCACCGTCGCACCACCTGGGCGCGCTCGATTTCAAGCTGAAAGCGGCGCAGAATGGGAATCTGTTGTTCCAGCGCCTGGTCGATGTCGGGCCGGATCAGGGTCTCGGGCAGGCTCGACGGGCGGATTGCGGCGGGCTCGATGTCGGTTCGGGCCGGGGCCAGAAACTGGTCGGCCACGGCTTGCTGCATGGCCTCGGAAAAGTAATGATCGACAAAGCGCTCGGCCCAGTCCGGTTGCGGCGTCGCGGCAAGAATGGCGATGGGGCGCGTAACCAGCACGCTGCCATCTGTCGGGTAATGCACCTTGAGGTCGGCGTCGCGATCCATCTGCCGATAGATAAGGTAGTCGGCGGCGGCCAGCATGCCGTCGTAGACATCGAGTATCAAGCTGGTGATGGCCTGGTTGTTGGCCGCGGAGAACTCCAGCCCGGCGCGCGAGCGGGCCGTAAGCCATTGATCCCAGACGGAGTCGCCTCGATCGATGTTGAAAGCGATGAGAAAGTCAGCCGCCGAGCCGGACCGCGACGGGGAAGGCATCGTCAAGCGTCCGTTCCAGTTGCCGGTCAGCGCCGCCTCCCAGGTGGGTGGAGCGGGCGCATCGCTGCGAAAAGCCATGGCCACGATGGCGGCCCCGGTGGCGTGGTAGTAGCCGTCGGCGTCATGCCAGTCAGCCGGGGTCTGGTCGATGTCTCTGGGTCGGTACTGGCGCAGCCGACCCTGGCGCTTGAGGCCGGCCGCTCCCAATTCGCTGGCCAGAATCACCACGTCGGCGCGGGGGCGGTATTTCTCGGCTTCCAGCCGCGCCATCACCTGGCCGGTGGTCGCGGCGAATAGTTCGATGTCGATGTCATGCTTGGCTTCGAATGCCGCAACGACTTCAGCGATCAGCGGCCGGGGACCCGCCGAGTAAACCACCATCACATCGTCGCGATCGGATTGGCAAGCGGCCAGCAACAGGGCCAGCAGGCCGCCGGTGAACAGCCCACCAGTCAGGCGGTAGGATTGCATGCTGAAAGGAACAATCAGGTGGTGACGAAGTGCATCGCCTCGGGGGCAAAACGAATACGCACGCTGGTTCCGGCCGGAATGCGTTCGCTGGCAAAACCCCGAAACACCGCGCCATTGCCAGCCTCGGCGAATATCTCGCAACGCTCGCCCAGATAGGCCTGGTGACGGCAGACACCTCCCAGGTCCACCAGTCCGCCGGCGCCGTTGACCTTCTCGGCCGGCATGATGCTGACTTTCTCGCGGTGCACAACAACGTGGCCGGCATCAGGCACCGTGCCAGCCGGTGGTGGCAGACAAAGCTCGCCGCCCACCGACAGGGTGGCGCCATTGCGCTGGAACTCGAACAGGTTGGCGGCACCGAGAAACTCAGCCACATAGCGGCTGGCCGGTCGGTTGTAAAGGGCTTCCGGGGGATCGATCTGGACGATCTGGCCGCCTTCCATCAGGGCGACGCGATCGGCCAGCGAGAAGGCTTCGCTCTGGTCATGGGTGACATAGACCGCAGTCATTTCGTGCTCGCGAATCAGGCTGGCAATCTCGTTGCGCAGCTCTTCGCGCAGGCGTGCATCCAGCGCACTGAGCGGCTCGTCGAACAACAATACCCGGGGGCGAACAGCCAATGCCCGGGCAATGGCTACACGCTGCTGCTGGCCACCGGACAGGCGCGACGGTAGTTGGTCTCGGAACGCACTCATCTGGACTTGTTCGAGCACCCGGTCGATGCGGCGCCGGCGCTCGCCGTTGGCAATGCCCTGAACCCGAAGGCCGAAAGCGATGTTTTCGGCCACGGTCATGTTCGGCCACAGCGAGAAATCCTGAAAGACCATACCGAAGCGGCGTTTGCGCGCAGGTACGTGAACGTGGGATACGCCATCATCGAGCACCCGCCCTTCCAAGCAGACCCGGCCACCATCGGCGGGCAAAAGGCCTGCCAGTACGTTAAGCAGGGTGGTCTTGCCGCAGCCCGAGCCCCCGAGCAGCACCAGGCACTCGCCCCTTTCGAGCGCCAGGTCGATCCCCTTCAGCACTTCCAGATCATTGAAGCGTTTGCTGAGATTCTCGCAGTACAGAAAAGGGGACATGACAGCAGCAATCTTTCGAACCAATCCAAAAGCCTAACCCCTGGGGATGACAGGTTCATTACGTCCGCTTGGTCGCCGGGACCCTGACCCAAGTGGCGGACTCTTGATCGTTCCATTACCAGTGTCATCGGCAAGTCATCCTCTCGCCACATACTGGAAACTTTACTGGTCTGGATTGAACCTGATGCCTCCTTCTTCGCGCACCAATGTGATAGGAAAACCCAGCAGAGATCCGGAAAGCTGGGAGGACGACAACCTCCACGATTCCCGGCTGCTGTTCAATCGGGAAATCAGCCTGCTGACGTTTACCAGGCGGGTGCTGGAACTGGCTCGAGACAAGCAGGTGCCACTGCTTGAACGGTTGCGTTTTCTGTGCATTTCCTGCACCAATCTGGATGAATTTTTCGAAGTGCGCGTGGCCTCCATCCGCCAACGCATGCAATATGGCGCTACCCAGCCCGGCCCAGATGGGCTGACCCCGAAGGATACGCTCGCGGCCATTCGTGAGACTGTGCTTGAGCTGATTGATACGCAGTACCGGGTACTCAACCGTGAATTAATGCCCGAGTTGGCCGATCAGGGCATTCATGTCGTTCGTCGTGACGAATGGACCAAGCGTCAAGACCGCTGGCTGCATCATCACTTTCGACGCCAGATCATGCCGGTGCTGAGTCCGCTGGGTCTCGACCCGGCGCATCCCTTTCCGCGTATCCTCAACAAGAGCCTCAACTTCGCGGTTACGCTGGACGGCCGCGACGCATTCGGCCGCGATTGCGGTATTGCGCTGGTGCGCGCACCACGCTCTCTGCCTCGCATCATCCGCATTCCGCGCAGCTACTCCCGCGGGCCGAATGATTTTGTCTTTCTCTCATCCATTATCCATGCCTTCATCGAAGAACTGTTTCCGGGCATGAAGGTCCGTGGCTGTTATCAATTCCGAGTCACCCGGAACAGTGAATTATTCGTTGACGAGGAAGAGGTCGAGGATCTGGCACGCGCGCTTGAAGGGAAGCTATTCGGTCGCGGCTTCGCCGAAGCAGTCCGACTCGAGGTAGCGGACAACTGTCCTCCAGCCACGCTTGAATACCTGATGAAGCACTTTGATCTGGGTGAGTCCGACACTTATGCCTGCGACGGTCCGGTCAATCTCAATCGAATGATTGCAGTGTGCGACCTGACGGAGAGAGCTGAATTGAAATATGCACCCTTCCAGCCGCATACCCCGCCACAGCTTGAGCGTCATGACCTGTTTGCCTCACTTCGTCGGCAGGACTGGGTGCTGCACCACCCCTACGACAGTTTCCAGCCGGTGCTTGATCTGGTCCACTACGCCATATCCGATCCGCAGGTGCTGGCCATCAAGCAGACGTTGTACCGCACCGGCACCGACTCACCCCTGGTGGCTTTGCTCATCGACGCTGCTCGCGCCGGCAAGGACGTGACCGTGGTTGTGGAGTTGCGCGCCCGCTTCGACGAGGAGGCCAATATCTCGCTGGCCACGCGTTTGCAGGAAGCTGGTGTGCAGGTGGTCTATGGTGTCGTCGGTCACAAGGCACACGCCAAAATGATGCTCATTGTGCGCCGAGAGAACAACAAGTTGCGCCGCTATGCTCACTTGGGCACAGGCAACTACCATCACGGCACCGCGCGGGCCTACACGGACTGGAGCCTGATCACAGCCGACAGCAAGATCTGTCAGGATGTGCACCGTGTATTCCAACAGATGACCGGACTTGGTGAGGTGCAGGATCTGAAGCATCTGGTACAGTCTCCTTTTGCGCTCAGTAAGTTCTTGCTTGAACGCATAGAACGCGAGACCGAACACGCCCGGCAGGGCAAACCGGCCCTGATCGCGGCCAGGATGAACTCACTGACCGAACGCAACATCATTCGAGCGCTTTATCGTGCCTCCAGGGCCGGAGTGACAATCCGCCTGGTGGTGCGAGGTATCTGCTGCCTGCGTCCCGGGGTAACCGGGCTGTCGGACAACATCCGGGTGCGCTCCATCCTCGGCCGGTTTCTCGAGCACAGCCGGGTATTTCACTTTGCCAACGATGGGGCGCCTGAAACCTATGCTTCCAGCGCCGACTGGATGGAGCGCAATTTGTACCAGCGTGTAGAGATCTGTTTTCCCATACTCGATCTTCAAGCAGCCGAGCGCATGCGCAGTGAATGTATTGACCTGGCCTTTGACGATCGCGTGCAGGCTTGGGAGTTGAAAGCTGACGGCACGTATCATCGAGTCAGGCCGAAGAAAAAGCCGGCCCTGGATGCCCAGGAAGTGTTGATTGAAAAGATCTGCCATGACTGACCGAAACCTTTTTGCCGCCATCGATCTGGGCAGCAACAGTTTCCACATGCTGGTCGCCCGACACGAGCATGGCGAAATTCGCGTAATCGATCGTCTCAAGGATATGGTCAGACTCGCAGGGGGGATTGACCGCAGGGGTCACCTTGATACCAAAACCTATCGCGATGCGATGGCCAGCCTGGCGCGTTTCGGACAGCGCATCGCGGGCATTCCAGAGCGCCAAGTACGGGCCGTGGGTACCCAGGCATTTCGCCAGCTCGATAACCCGTACGGATTCCTAGTCGTTGCCGAAACTGCGCTGGGCTGCCCGATCGATATCATCAGCGGCCGTGAGGAAGCCCGACTGGTTTACCTCGGTGTTTGCCAGGCCACATCCGACAACGGCAACCGGCTGGTCATCGATATCGGTGGTGGCTCCACCGAGCTGGTGATTGGCGAAGGACTTGAGCCGGAAGTCACTGAAAGCATTCCTTTCGGTTGTGTCGGAATGACACGGCAGGCCTTTGTCAACGGCAAGCTGACACGGAAACGGTGGTGCCGTGCCGTTCAGGCCGTTCAAGCCGATCTGCTGGACATCGAGGCTCCGTTTCATCGACTGGGCTGGCAGCAGGCAATCGGCAGCTCCGGAACCATCCGCGCACTGGAAGCCATGAGTACAAGGCAGTCGGGAGAGGCAAATGCGACCTTCAGCCTGAGGGATGTTGAAAACCTGCGCGAGCGCATGCTGGAAGCCGGCCATATCGACGCGCTGGACCTTCCCGGACTTTCTTCGCGGCGTCGTCCGGTGATTGCCGGCGGCACGGTCATCATCGAAGCGATCATGAAACACTTCGAAATCGAAATCCTGGGTGTCTCGCAGCACGCCCTGCGCGAGGGTGTGCTTCATGATCTGATCGGTCGCCTGTCGGATCAGGACCCGCGCCAGCGCTCGGTGGAGGCCATGGCCAGCCGCTATCAGTGTGATCCCGGACAAGCCGAGCGCGTTCGTGACTGGACGCTGCATGCCGCCGAGCAGGTTGCTGAACGCTGGTCTGTGCAAGACACCCAACTTGAATATCTTGAATGGTCGGCCCTGCTCCACGAGGTGGGGCTGGCCATCGCTCACGACCGCCATCACCTGCACGGCGCCTACATCATCGAGCATGCCGAACTGCCGGGATTCAGCCGTCAGGAGCAGCAGTTCATGGCGGCCCTGATTGCCAGTCATCGCGGCAAGCTTGATCCCGCGGTGATAGAAATCCAGCCGCCACGCCATCGGGACGCGCTGCGATTGTTCATTGCCATACTCAGGCTGGCCGTGACCATCTGCCGAGTCCGGCGTGATGCCGACCTGCCGGACTTCGGACTCGATCTTCGCGATCAACGCATGGAGCTGCGCCTGTCCGCCGGCTGGCTCGACTCACATCCACTGACAATGCACGGCCTGCTTCAGGAGCAGCAACAGCTCCGAAAACTTGATCTTGAACTCATCATCGGTGAAATCCCGGAGCACCAGCTGCTCATCTAAGTATGTAGATCACATTCAGGGCTTCGGTTGAGGGTGAGCCCTGAGCAGCCAGGAGGCGGCAATGATTGCGAACAGGCCGATCACTGCGCCCGGCAAGGCGCCGGCGACCAGGCTGACCACCAGGGCGATCATCAGCGCCATGCCACCGGCGACGATGGCGGCGGTGCTGGTGGTCGGGGCCACCTCGCGATTGCGGGTCAGTTCGAAACTGACCACCGCGGCCAGCACCGGAGCGACCATGACGGAACACAACACCAGCCAGACCAGCCGGCCCAGCCAGAAACCGGGATCACCCGGATCGCCGGCATCGATGGGTGCGCCCAGGCGCTCTCCGACCCAGGCCGCCGGCAACTCGGCCAGCTTGTGCCACAGGTACAAGGGCATGCCCAGTGCGCCCAAAAAGGTCACGGTTCCGGCGGCATGCTTGAGACTCAGCAACCAGCGCATCGGTCGTTCGCAGAACAGCACCAGACCGACCTGCACCCACATCACCCCGATCAGCGCCAGCGTCGGCGGCAGCAGGTTGGAGCGGCCCTCAAGGTCAACGCCGACCATGGCGACCGGGTAGCCGCTGCCGGTGGTCGCACTCAGCCACAGAGCGCCGAAGACCACCAGGCCCAGACCGGTCCATGTGCCCGCGAACCGTCCACGCTTCCAGGCAATGCCCAGTTGCTGGGGAATCAGCCAGATGATCAGGGCATTGAGCCAGCCGATTCCGCCACCCCCGGAAGTGGCCAATTCACCCAGTTGCAGCAATTCGCCCGGGCTGCGCACCCCGGCGCGCAGGATATCGACCACGGCGGCCAGCACGATCAGCCCGACCACGGCTTTCAGGCCATATCGCCGGTCGGCCTCCACCGACAAGGGCAGCAGGGCTTGCACCGTGATCAGCATGATCAGAAACCACAGGTGCACGGTCAGCGAGTGATTGAAGGGGCTAAGCAGACGCCCGCCGGTGTACATGGAGATCAGCGCAAAGGCGGTCAGTGCCGCCAGGTAGGTCACCGTGGGACGGGCCAGGCCCAGCGCGCGCCCGGCCCACCAATGCATCTGATCGTGTCCCTGGGCCAGTCGGCGCGAAACACCGTCGGCGCTGACCGCGGCCGAGACAAACACGAACAACGGAACCACTTGCACGACCCAGGTCATCACCCCGGCGGCAAACCACAGATCCAGGATATGGTCAGTGGCCACCAACTGTCCGTCCTCCAGCCTGGGCAGGGTGGCAATCCAGTGCCCGAACACCACCACCAGCAAGGCGCCGGCTCGCAGGGCGTCGGGATAGCGGTCACGTTGGCTGGTCGATGAGGGATCGGATTTCATGGGCGGGGAACACTAGCTTCGTTTGTGCGAAGTATAGTCTTGCGCTTTGCGAGCGGGTATATTGAGATCGAAACAGCGCGAATATCAAGGCAAGGGAACACGGCCCGCCCACAGAACCTCACCACCCTGCTCAATGCCTGGTCGGATGGGGACTCCGCGACCGGAAACCGGCTCATCTGTGCGGTTTGCTTTCTGGTCCCGACCCGGTCCAGAATGTCAGCATACGAATAACCAGCATTCAAAAAAGGGTCATCAATGAATTTCATCACTGTGCGCCGTGTCGCAACCTCATTCGTTTTTCTGGCCATGCTGATGGCTGTCTGCACACTGCAGGCTGCCGAACTCAGGCCGGTCGATGGTGAATTTCGCTACTACGAAAACGGTGAACTGGTCGAGCACCAGCAAGGCATTCGAGCCCTGCCCGATTCGCCGCAACCTGCCCAAACTCTCGCGGTGGCCACTACAGTTGCAGACGAGGACTCGCCCGAGTCCACCGCAACGGCGGTCGCGAGGCTTTTGGTTGAATTCGAAACACAGCCGGAACCGGACACCGATGAACAGCTCGGTGACCCGGTGTGTGTGGTCACCACCTACGAAGGGGAAGTTTCCACCACGACCGACGGTGCTGTCGCCGACGCGAGCGCAAGCATCGGAGGCTTCGATTCCCCGTTTACCGAGACCCAGGTCGACGCGGACAACGACCTGGCTTTTGCCGCAACCGGTGCTTCCCTGCCATCGGTGGTGGTGAATCCCTCCTCGACCGATCCGGTTGTCATGCACACATTCAATTCCGTCACGGTCGGCGCCGACGACTCCGGCAACACCTCCGGAGAATTTCATTTCATTGCCCTGATCGGCGATTCGTTGGGAATCGAGGCCGGCAGTGTGACCACGGCCGTGGCAGTGTACCCGGCCAATGCAGAGGCCCAGGCATCCAGCGCGATGATTGCTGAGCTTCAGGAAAACATCCTCGACTGCCAGCTTGCCCTGGTCACGCTGGTTGAGTCGGGGGACGGCTCCATTGATGTCAGTCCCGAGCAGGCCGATTATCAGTTCGGCGATAGCGTCGAGATCACCGCCGTCGCCGACGAGGGTTGGGTGTTCTCCGGCTGGAGTGGCGATGTCGAGAGCATGGACAATCCGCTCACCGTCACCATCAGCAACAACACCGAAGTCTTCGCAACATTTGAACGCCAGCCACCGCCAGCGCTGGCGGTGCCGGTCAATGCAACCACGGCGCTTGTCCTGCTGGTGCTGTTGATGATGTTGATTGGCTCGCGGGCCTTGTTGTCCCGTGCTGCATGAATGCAGCGAATGTCGTGAAATCGAGATGGCTTCCTCCGTGGTTGCGGGTCTGGGTGGCCTTTTGCGGGCTGCTGTTGAATTCCGTCTTTCATGTCATTCCCCTGATGTTCATCGCATTGCTCAAGGTACTGTTGCGATGGAGAAGAGCGCGGGTCGTGTTCGATCGCTGGCTGATGGCGATCGCGGCCAGCTGGATTGACGTCAACAGCGCACTGTTCGAGCGACTGACCGACACCCGCCTGCAGGTTTCGGGTCTGCCCGAGCCCATGCCTGAGGGTCATTTCCTGGTGGTTTGCAACCATCAGAGCTGGGTCGACATTCCGGTGTTACAGAAACTGCTCAATCGGCGCCTGCCCCTGCTGCGCTTTTTCCTGAAAAGCCAACTGATCTGGGTGCCATTGCTGGGGATGGCCTGGTGGGCGCTGGATTTCCCCTTCATGAAGCGCTACTCGCGCGACCAGATCCAGCGCCGGCCTGAACTGGCCGGACGGGATATCGAGGCGACTCGCCGCGCCTGCAGAAAATTTCGCAAAATTCCGGTATCGGTGGTCAATTTCGTCGAAGGGACACGCTTCAGCTCCGAAAAGCACAGCCAGCAGGAATCACCGTTTCAACATCTGCTCAAACCGCGCGCCGGCGGAACGGCGTTCGTGGTCGACGCCATGGGCGAGTCGCTCGACACCCTGGTCGATGTAACGATCGTTTACCCGAAAGGGGCCGGCGAACTGGGCGATCTGTTTGCCAATCGCATTCCCGAGATCCGGGTCGATTTCCAGATCATGCCCACCCCCGAGGAGCTGCGCCGGGGCGACTACCAGAACGATCCGGATTTCAGACGCCGCTTCCAGGAGTGGCTGAATGTCCTTTGGGAGTCCAAGGATGAGCGGATCAGGCAGATGCTCGACTCGCCACGCCCCAACCATAAACACTAGCCTGAACAAGATAGCCTGGGAAAGTCCAATCCAGCCAACATTGCCGGTCGAAAAAGGTGATTGAGATCACGGCTTTTTTGACCGGTGACAACTTTCCGAACTCCGGATCGCGATAGCTTGGGGTTGTCCCGGTCATTTTCGGGTCAGGAAGGGGAAGCCAAATGATGCATGCAACGCACATCGACGCCCACCTGTTGCCAGCCCTTCAGCAGCAGGAGCAGCGTCTGGCTCGCCAATTCGCACTGATCGGGGCCGTGTTAACGGTTGTTCTTGTCTCGACTT
>SL_3KL_010_SEDDRAFT_10000316_pt1 | contig 37494 bp, 28 predicted proteins | sample SodLakKL_010_SED_2_FD_10381 | JGI IMG/M metagenome (IMG submission 10381) | reverse complement strand
TGAGCTGCATCATCCGCGAACCAGCCGCCGATGATGCCGGTTCCGGCCATACTTTTCCGATAATCAGCAGGGTTTGGTTTCTCTGCATATTTTGTTTTCTTCAATGATTAATTAAATTTANAATAGCCGAAATTGCCTTCCATTTAAAGTGCGGTAAATAAATCTGCGAATAAATGACGGGTAAATCATCGGATAAGGTAAAATGGAATTGAGTAGAATCGTACAATATTATTCATTTTCCTTTCACCCGTATTTATATTTATCAGGCCACTTTGACCATATTCTTGACGTTTTCAAAAATGAGAAATTTTATGTTCCGATTCATTAAAATCAGTATCACAATACTTTTTTTGTTTCCATCCACTGTATTTTCTCAAAATAGTAGCGGGTCCGTTAATATTACCGAAAAAATGATCCAAACGGCTGAAATCGAACGTTATGAAGCCATTATTGCAGCAGATACTTCGGCACTTGGTATCTTTCTCACTGAAGAGTTTATTTATCATCAGCCCACGGGTGTGATTGTATCCAAACAGCAATATCTTGAAAATACTGCTGCCGGAAATCCTGCCATTTTAACCGCTGAATTCCGGGATAAAAATATCACCATATATGAGGATTTTGCCATTTCAAGGGGAATAGTTTCGCTCGATGTACTCATGCAGGGCAATGAAACCTCTGCTGATCTTCTCTTTCTGAATGTCTGGATTTTGAGAGATGGGAAGCTGCAACTTGTTGCACGCCAATCTTCGTTTCAACAATAAAACAGATCATCCTCTATATATCTGTATAATATTTTTGGTTCTACAGGCAACCTGAACTGGTGAATCGAAATGGTAAAATGCTTGGGTATGCCCAGCCCGGTAGTGTTATGTAATATAGCAGGGACTGCCACCGAAGCCATCCTGCCCCTCGAAGTTTCAACGTAGTGGGTGGTGTAGTAGGGACTTGCTGAGGAAAATATCTCTTGATGAAAAATACAATGCAGACAGGTCAGGCCGGAACACCGATTTTACCAAGATTGATTACCTCAACGTCTTGTATTTTCTGGTTATGAATAGCAAAGCGAACAACTGTCCGATAGACCTGAAACCCATGTTTACCCGCTGCACCAGGATTCATATAGAGCATTTTATTGAGAGACTGATCTCTCGCAATTTTCAAAATGTGAGAATGTCCACAGATAAAAAGATTCGGTGTGTTGTTTTCAATTTCTTCACGGATTGGGAGACAGTAGCGGCCGGGAATTCCTCCGATATGTGTCATCCATACATCAATCCCTTCCCGTTCAAACCGTTGGTGTAATGGAAACTCCTGGCGGATATCCTGTCCATCGATATTACCGTAAACACCTATTACAGGTGCTATTTTTTCAAGATCCCTGGCGATCGTTATCTCACCAAAGTCCCCGGCATGCCAGATTTCATCCCTGTCGGAGAAATATTCGGCGATTTGGGGGTCGAGATAATTATGAGTGTCTGATATAAGTCCTATCTTTATCATGCCGCTATAAATTTTCGCTCTCGGATGATAGGAAACATGAACAAGCTTGCAAAACTTTTTCGGTCCCTTTTGTTATAACGAAACTTACCTCAATCCATGATTTTTAACATTTCATTCAGCATCATTATCGTTACCTGGAATGCACTTCATCACTTGAAAACATTTTTACCTTCTGTAGGAGCTACCGAATACACTAATTTTGAAATTGTTATTGCCAACAATAACTCAACCGATGGTAGTGTGGAGTGGATAAGAAAGCACTACCCGCAGTGTCGGATTGTCACTTTCGACAAAAATTTCGGATACGCAGCCGGTAACAACAAAGCTGTTAAATATGCCCGTGGCGAAGTACTTGTGTTTCTGAACAATGATGTTAAAACGGACACTAACTGGCTTCACGGGTTAAATCGTGCATTTACAGAAACAGAGGCTTCAATTATCCAGCCTAAAATACGATCCTACCGGGACCCGGAACTATTTGAATATGCCGGAGCAGCCGGAGGAATGATCGATTGGCTGGGCTATCCTTTCTGCCGCGGACGCATTTTTGATCATATTGAAAAAGATAACGAACAGTACGATAAACGCACTGAAATTTTCTGGGCTTCGGGTGCGGCCCTGGCAATCAAAAAAGAACTTTTCCTGAAGAGCGGAGGGTTCGATGATAGTTTTGAATTTCACATGGAGGAGATCGATCTTTGCTGGCGTTGTCTGAAGATGGGGCGCAAAATTATGTATGAACCGGAAAGTATAGTCTACCATCTTGGCGGTGGCTCCCTGCCGGTCGATTCATCCCGGAAGGTTTTTTACAATTTCAGAAACAGCCTCTGTATGCTCACAAAAAACCTTGATACAGCACCTCTCCCTAAAATTTTTCTTCGCCTGGTTTTAGATGGTATCGCAGGAATTCAGTTTCTGCTCAAAGGAAAACCCAAACATACCTTGGCAGTTATTCAATCACACTATTCCTATTACTTTATGCTGCTTGATCTGCTTCAAAAACGAAAAGAGTTGAAAAGATCATCCACTTCCACCACCCCTATTTACCTTATCCACTCACGGCTGATTATAACTGACTTTTTTCTCAGGGGAAAGAAAACATGGCACGAAATAAAAAACATATGATTCAGGTAGACTGGCAGGAGTTTTTGAAAAAATGGTGGTTTTCGATCGTTCTATTGCCTTTCATCGGTTATCATATTCATCAGGCACACCTTACGCTCAACTACAATATCTTCTTCAGCATCAGCTATTCTTTTCCTTTTCCGGTGAATGTCGAAAAGTTTATGATGAGAAACCTGCTTCTCATTGTTCATGAAGCCGGTCATACCTTTTTCAGTGTTTTCGGAAACCGAATCATTACCATTCTTGGAGGTTCACTGAACGAAATTTTGTTTCCCGTTTTCATTCTTGGCTACACACTGTTTAATAAGCTGGTTAAAGCCACACAGTTCGCATTTTATATGATCGGCTCCGGCTGGTTCAGTATTGCATTTTATGCAGCTGATGCGAGTCAGCGTCAGTTACCACTGATTGGGAACCTTGGGCCGGAAGCACACGATTGGCACAATCTTCTCAGACACTGGAATATGCTTGAACTGGATGGATTATTCGGTGTGATTTTTGTCAGTATCGGAATTCTTTTTTACCTGATTGCTGTAAGTGTACCGCTTTGGTTCAAAAAAACCGAACGGGTACGGCTCGATTTAAATTTATAGCATTTTTAGTGAACGCCAGCCCTGTTGCACCGGTTTACACTTAGAACTTGTACATAAGGAGAGCAGTATCACAATATCTTTAGATGCTAAATCTTTTGGATCTATATATTTGAGACTGTTCTTTAGGGCAAAAGCTCCATCACATGTATATTTGTGGTGGAGTTTTTTTTTAAAAAAAACGTGAATTCGATATAATTTCATTGAATTTGGCAACCCATTAGTCCCTCCCCCGATTGGCCGGGGCAGACTCTTACGAAGGAGGGCAGACTTTTTTTACAAATTCTTAGATCGAACTCACGTTAAATAAACACTTTCTCATGCACTCAGAACAGCAGTTTGATATAATAATAGCTGGTGCCGGAGCCTCCGGGCTTACCCTGCTCTGGTATATCCTGCAATCTGAAAAACTGAAGAAAAAAAGAGTTCTCCTGATTGATAAAAATCTGGAGCCGACAGACAGTAAAACATGGTGCTTCTGGAGTGACGGGAATCACCCAACAAACCACCTGATTCATCATACATGGAATGAACTTGAAGTCATTACAAAAAGTGAAACGATCAACGGTGCACTTACCCAAAAAAAATATCATTGTATTCGAAGTCTTGATTACTCCTCTGAAATTCTTGAATTAGCAAAATTAAATCACCAGGTAGAGTTAATCGAAACGGAGATTCAGGGATTTACAAACTCCGGTGAAAAAGGTGTTGTTCATACAGGTGAAGGAAGTTTTTCAGCATTCTGGATTTTTCAAAGTGCGTTGCTCCCACCTGATTTCCATAATTCCGTCTGTGATCTTTCTTTGCTGCAGCATTTTACTGGATGGGAAATTGAAACCACCCTGAAAATGTTCAATCCAGATAAAGCACTGCTCATGGACTTTAACGTAGCACAGAGAGAGGGTGCCACTTTCTTTTATCTGCTACCTTATTCAGAAAATAGTGCTCTTGTAGAGTACACACTTTTTTCACCCGATACACTTTCTGAGGAAGAGTATGAAAATGAACTACGAAACTATCTCTCTAATAAATATTATCTGGATAAAAAAGATTACACCATCACACGAAGAGAAACAGGTGTAGTACCGATGGAAGACCGGAAATATGCACAATGGTACTGTGAACGGGTTTTGAACATCGGTACAGCAGGCGGATTCACCAAGGCCACCACCGGATACACATTTTCAAGAATTCATGACCGGTGTCGTCTAATCGTGAAATCTCTCGAATATAATGCTCCTCTCCCCGATTATCCGGTATCTTCATACCGTTTTCGTGTGTATGATATCATGATGCTCTACTTGCTTCAGCATGAAACGGAACAGGCTGTGGAGATTTTTGGTCAGCTATTTAAAAAAAATTCTTTCGATCTTGTACTCAGATTCCTGAATGAAGAAACCTCCATTTCTGAAGAACTCTCCATATTCAGTAAGTTAAGTTATATGCCCTTTTTCAGATCTATTTACAAGATGAAACATCGAATTTTTCTCGGGGCTTGAAAGATTTTCTGCCAAATTCGACAATCTTTTAGCACCAATTGTTTTTCATGCCATAATTCATTTCTGAATAAAGTTGTCGTCGCGCGGACCGATCGAAGTGATGAGGTATCTATACACATTTTCTATAAAACAAAGTAAAGCCCAATTTTAAAATAACAACTACTGTAATATTATAAACTTCCACACAGATCAACTTCCAAGAGAAAACTACAACATTAAAGAATATTAATGTTGTTTGCGCGTCAATATGTAGTAGATTTATAATGAGATTTTTATTTTTTTGAAAACAGATTTAAGGTCAACAGTGAACTATATTTTTTAAATAGCAAGTACTGGTCATACTTTACTTGATTGTTTTTTAATTATTTTTAAAACATCTTACAGTCAGGTCTGTAGTCAATTTGGGGTAATATGAGAAGATGCTGCATGAAAATTATGCTGCTCATACTTTTTATATCTATTAGTATGAGCTGTGACAGAATGGATCAATCCGGACAAATTATCCTGGAAACAGGTGACAGTTTCCAGGTAGCCAATGATATGTATCCGGAGGGTACGGTTTTTTTGGTTCGGTCAGGTGTACATGAGAAACAAACTGTACGCAATCCCAAACCTGGGAACACCTGGATTGGTGAAACCGGGGCAATAATGGATGGAAAGAATGAAGTAACAGAAGCTTTTTTAGGTGCTGCGAATGATATCACAATCCAGGGAATTACTATAAGAAACTATTCAAAAAATGGCATTCATTTTAATTCGGGTTCAAATCTGAAGCTCAGACGAGTTACATTCGAAGACACAGGTGGTGGAACCGGAGAAGTGAAAGGGGCCGTTAGGCTTAATTACATCAAAAATATCACCATATCTCATAGTACTTTTAAACGGGTAACAGCCGGAATTCTATCAACCGATTGTAAGGGGCCCGTAACTATAGAATGGAATACCGCGATTAATATCGGGCGAAACTTTGTTCAGCTTGATAAATGCTCAGGCAATGATATTAAAATCAGATACAACTCGATGGAGCGTCAGGGAGATTACTTACGTGGCAGTGCTCATGATGTGGTCGATTGGATCTCAATTTTCAAATCTGAAGGAACAGCCGATAATCCTATAATGGTAAAATACAACCGAGCCAGAGGGCATGGCCACGATGATACCGGTTCTTTTATTATGCTGGGTGATGGAGGCGGGAAACATCAACTTGCTACAGGAAACATAGGTGTGAACCCCGGTCAGGTTGGCATAGGGATAGCAGGTGGAGAAAATATAGTCGTTCGGGAAAATATGATGTACAGTAATGATGGCTGGGAAGACAGTAATGTTGCATTTTATTCTGCCAATTACAGTGAACCTCATCCATGTGCGAATCATGAAATCAGTGAAAACCGGTCTTTCTGGATTAAAGGTACACTACGCATGCAAAGTAATGTATGGACCGATCAAAGGTGTAGTCCTAAAATCGAAAATAATTACTTCCCGGATTTTTCAATTAATACTAATATCTGGTATAATTCTGCAGCTGCCACAGAAAATGATTAAATCAGATCTATTTTTCCAGGGTTTCGCCTAATCCCTGAGCTATCGATTCAAGTCTTTTATCAAATTTTTCACCAAAAATTTCGAACGCCACATCACTTGTTGCAAGCTCTTTAATATTACTTTCCTCAATCACCTGCTGATAGGTTTCGTAGCAATCCAGCGCTTTATGAAACAAAGTCATATCTTCTTTCGAGCATTTCTGAACAAAAGCTATCTCATGATCCGAAGATGCTTCAAGACGAAATTTCCCATCTTTTACGATTTCTCCCTGCCGGGTATAAAAAGCCAGCCGTTTAGGATAACTGACTCCCTCCCCTCTCATTTTACAAAAAACCCTCTTTACAACAGCATGACTAACCAAATGATCATGAAAACCGCTTATTCCATGCACTGCATAAGTAATAATAATATCCGGTTTTAATTGGTGAATCTGTTTTTCAATTGCATTTTCAATTTCTAAAGGGTTTNGATTTTTCAGTTCGTTATCCGGAAAATCAAGAACAGTCATGCCAGTTAGTCCCAATGTTTTTTCGACACATAACATCTCCTGGTAACGTATATCACCCATTTCTTGCTTTGAAATACCCAGTTTATGCCTCTGTTTGGTTGCTTCTCCTTTCGTAAGAGTGAGCAAATATACTTTAAAACCACTACGTAACTGAGCAGAAATTGCCGGTGCAGGGCCAAAACATTCATCGTCGGGATGAGGGAATATGTAAAGTATTTTCATTGTGTTAAGAATTTTTCAACAAATTTTTTTCTGATAATATTATTTATAACTGATTTTTAATTCCTTGAACAACAACTCTATGTTAAGAAGTTACCCTGAAATTTCAGTTATAAACTAAATTAAGTATAGTCAAAATTAATATTTATGCACTACCAATAGGGGAAATCGTTTCAAATAAATTTTGTCAGGTTTACAATCGATTGTCGGCGTGGGGTCAATGATATAATAGAAATGAAGTCAATTGTATTGATTTCTAAATGAAAAAGTGAGGTTACTCCATCACTATGTTGACATTCATTTATTTTTTCAGTTTATAGGGATTACCTGCAATAAAATAAAACAAAGAGAATCTCATGAACCAACTTAACAATTCAGGGGCTGAAGTAATTCTGACATCTCCAAATGACCCTGTTCACATATTTATTCTTCTGGCAATCATGCTTGCGGCTGGTATTCTTGGCGGTATCACAGGTTTTATGATTGACAGAAGCCAACTTTCAATTGATGATGAAGAAAGGAAACCATTCTATGTCAAAGGGAAAAAACTGCATTTCGAAAAAGGGCTGAATTTTTATCTTTTAATCGGTATTTGTGCATCATTGCTGGTGCCACTGTTTATGTCAACGATTTCGAGTGAGCTTCTCAGCAGCAGCCGTACAAATCACCTCGATTATTTTGTTTTTGGCGGTTTCTGTCTGGTAGCATCCATTTCAGCTCATAAGTTTATCATCTCGATTTCTGATAAAGTACTTCGGCAGGTTAACACTGCAAGAGATGAAATTGCAGCCACAGAAAACCGTATTCATAAAAAAGTGAGTGAAAGTGAACAGAAAACCAGTATTGATAAAGAACTGACCTACCTCCAGGCAAGTGCAGATAAAAAACAGTTCAAAGACTTTACCAAAGAAAAGGCATTTTCCATTCTCGATAAATGCCTCTCCATTGGTTATTCGCCCGAAGAACGTACACATCTGCTTGATTCAATAGTACGTCTCTATTTCCAGGCAGGTGAATATGAATTACTGAATGAAATCAACGAGCACTACTCCGAAACTATCACTCCTAATACTTATACCTGGGCTAATATTTCGATTGCCAATATGATCCTTTACAGAGATTCACTTCAGTTCAAACATCGCGAAAAATCTGAAATAGCAGCGCAACAGGCCATGAAAATGCTTTATACTTTTGGCGAACCTTACATGTACCTGATCTATTTGAATCTTATTGATTATTCATACATGAAGTCAGAACAGGAACGAACAAGTGCATTCAAGAACATTAAAGATATTCTGGCAAGACTATACGAACTGGATACTTCTACCATTTACAGTGCTTATAATTATCTTTCCGTAAACGATGGTAATAATTTTAAAAAATATAATGATCTGTTCAGAAAGATTATGCCAGACGAGTATCTCGAGTTCAAACAAAGGGCAAGTGAAAATCAGGCGCATGATGAGATAAAACCGAATATTTCTGTATAAAATAAAAAGAAACCCTCCGAAAGATCGATTCGGAGGGCTTAAATGACTATTGACTGGTCAAGTCTGAATATTCCGGGTGTTGGCCGGAATTTATTAAGAACAGCCTGTTGTTGATCCGCACGTCATGCATTTTTGGCAAGTACCGTTTCGGATCATCGTCATGCTGCCGCACTCGGGGCAAGAGTCACCTGTATATCCAAGTTGTTTTGCACGGTCGTAATCGGATTCGGATTCTGACTTGGTCTGAGCTGAACCGGTTTTTATTTTTTCCACTCCCTGAGTTACGGTTTTCACGCTTTTAACAAGCGGTTTTTGTTTCGCCACTTCTACAGCCAGTTCATCCTCTTCCGATGGCTTTAATTTTCTCGTAAGGATTTCTTCCGGCGCCACATGTGCAAGATCTTCCCGTTCAAGATATGTAACTGCAAGTTCTCTGAAGATGTAATCAATCACCGAAGTGGTCATCTTCACATGTGGGCTCCCGTTTACCATTCCGCTCGGCTCAAATTTTGTAAAAACGAACGCATCCACAAACTCTTCGAGCGGCACACCGTGCTGCAACCCAAGGGAGATCGAAATGGCAAAGCAGTTCATTAAACTTCGGAAAGCCGCTCCTTCACGGTGCATATCTATAAAAATTTCGCCAAGCTGACCATTATCATACTCACCTGTTCGAAGATATACACTCTGGCCACCGATTTTCACTTTCTGAGTGTAACCGCTACGCCTGAATGGCAGACGCTGCCGGCGGGCAACATATTTGTGTATAATTTTCTCTGCGGTCTGAACCACCCGGTCCTGGGCCACCGTTGTTTCCTCATCCTCTTCCTCCTCAAGTTCTTCAAGTACGTCGCTCATAGAATTCAGCGGCTGGCTGAGCTTGGAGCCATCGCGATAAAGCGCATTGGCTTTAAGCATTTTCTGCCAGGACAACATGTAGGCATCCTTAAAATCTTCAACGGTTGCTTCGTTCGGCAGGTTTATGGTTTTTGAAATCGCTCCGGAGATGAACGGTTGAGCCGCAGCCATCATATTAATATGGCCCGAAGCAGAAATATACCGGGTTCCGATTCGTCCGCACCGGTTGGCGCAATCGAAAACAGGAAGATGTTCATCCTTCAGGTGTGGGGAACCCTCCACAGTCATCGTTCCACAAACATAGTCGTTAGCTGCCTGGATCTGTTCTCTGGTGAAACCTAAAAACCGGAGCATATCAAAGTTGTGCTCGGAAAGCTGTTCTTCCGTAATTCCGAGAACATCCTTGCAAAAATCTTCACCAAGCGTCCAGTGGTTAAAGGCAAACTTGATATCGAAACTGCCGGGCAGTGCCTGGTCAATTGCATCAATTTTTTCTTTGGTAAACCCCTTTTCACCGAGTGTTCCTGCGTTTATATACGGGCATCCTTCCAGTGAAGCTGAACCTTTGGCATATCGGATAATTTCATCAATCTCTTTCGGGCTGTATCCCAGGTTTTTAAGGGCAAGCGGCACGCTCTGGTTGATAATTTTGAAATAACCGCCGCCGGCCAGTTTTTTAAATTTCACAAGCGCAAAATCCGGTTCGATGCCGGTGGTATCACAATCCATGACCAGTCCGATAGTTCCGGTAGGCGCAATCACAGTTACCTGCGCATTTCTGTATCCGTGTTTTTCACCCAGTTCAACTGCTTCATCTGAATCTGCGCGGGCGGCTTTCAGCAAGTAATCGGGACAGTAATTTTCGTTAATACCCACCGGTTTGATAGTTAGCCCCTCATATTCACTCTCTTCTGCATCATACGCAGCACGTTTGTGATTACGCATTACTCGCAGCATGTGCTCCCGATTTCTGTCATAACCTTTAAACGGGTCAAGTTCCTTAGCAAGCTCAGCACTGGTTGCGTAAGCTTTCATATGCATGATGGAGGTAAGTGCTCCTGCAACAGCACAACCTTCTTCACTGTCGTACGGAACTCCCTGAACCATCAGAGCAGCACCGAGATTTGCATAACCAAGTCCAAGGGTGCGGAATATATATGAAAGTTCCGCAATTTCTTTAGACGGAAATTGTGCCATCAGAACCGAAATTTCCAGAACGGTCGTCCATATTCTGGATGCGTGGCGTATCGAATCCACATCAAATTCCCTGCAAGTTTCATCCTTGAAATATTTCATCAGATTCAGCGAGGCGAGGTTGCATGCTGTATTATCCAGGAACATATACTCCGAGCACGGGTTACTCGCTTTAATCGGCCCGTCTTCAGGGCAAGTGTGCCATTCGTTGATAGTATCGTGGTATTGTGTTCCGGGATCAGCACAAGACCAGGCTGCATAGCTGATCTGATCCCAAAGTTCACTTGCCCTCAGCGTTTTCATCGGCTCGGGATCACGTCCTTCTTTCCTGGCCTGCCTCTTTTCAATTCTGCCGTAAAGATTCCAGGAAGCATTGTCTTTCACTGCTTTCATAAAGCTGTTGGGAATGCGTACTGAGTTATTGGAATTTTGTCCACTTACAGTCAGGTAGGCTTCAGAATTCCAGTCTGTATCGTACGTGTCGAACTCAATATCAGTGAAGCCCTGGGCAGCAAGCTGAATCACCCGCTCGATATAGTTGAGAGGAACCTGATCGCGTTTTGCCTCGCGAATGACTGTTCCCAGTTCTTTATTTTTAATAGGATCCCGGCTAACTGCTCCATTTAGCATCTTGCCATCCACTTCAACCGGCTGGTGACAGAGGCTGATAATCTTTTTCAGATGTTTTTCTGTGATTTTTGAACCGGTCACAATTGCAGCAACCTTCTGTTCCTCCCGAACTTTCCAGTTAATGTACTCTTCAATGTCGGGATGATCCAGATCCAGGGTCACCATTTTAGCTGCCCGCCGGGTAGTTCCTCCCGATTTGATGGCACCGGCTGCGCGGTCACCGATTTTCAAAAAACTCATCAGGCCGGATGATTTCCCTCCGCCACTCAGCTTTTCACCTGCACCGCGAAGCTCAGAGAAGTTGGATCCGGTTCCCGAACCATACTTGAAGAGCCTCGCCTCTCGTACCCAGAGATCCATGATTCCACCTTCATTGACGAGGTCGTCATCAATGCTCTGAATAAAACAGGCATGAGGCTGCGGATGTGTGTAGGCATCTGTTGAACGGGTAAGCTTGCCAGAATTTGCATCCACATAGTAGTGGCCTTGCGCAGGTCCGTTGATCCCGTAGGCCCAGTGTAATCCGGTGTTGAACCATTGCGGGCTGTTAGGCGCTGCCATCTGGTTGGCGAGCATATAGCAGAGTTCATCATAGAAAACTTTTGCGTCATCTTCGGAGTCAAAATAGTCGTGCTTCCAGCCCCAGTAGGTCCAGCAACCAGCAAGTCGGCTAAACACCTGGCGGCTGTCAATTTCGTGAGTGTAACGTTTTTCTTTTTCAATTTTTTTCAGTTCACTCTCATCGGCTTTGGAACGCTGTAGCCATTTTGGAACGCCTTTTTCAGGTATTTTTTTCAACCGGACCGGAACACCTGCTTTTCGGAAATATTTCTGGGCAATGATATCAGTTGCTACTTGTGACCAACCGCCGGGAACCACAACATTTTCCATTTCAAAAATTTTGGATCCGTCAGGATTCTTAATTTCAGAACGTCTTTGATCAAATTTCAGATTTCCATATGGTGATTCCCATTCTTTCTTTGTGTATAATCGACTGAATTTCATAGATATAATTCTCCTGTTTACTGAACTTGCTAAATAATTATGATGATCTTAATGATGGGTTGTTCCGGTAGAACGAATCATTTTGTAAAGTGAATTACAACAAAAGGCAATATATCCGAGTGACCCTACCGCATCAAGGAAAAAATCAATTACTTTTCCACAAATCCGCAAAGTTATCCACATCCGCAACCTTTTCTTAACAACTAACCTGAAAAGAATGATTTATAACCTTTATTTAGACCACAAAATAAACCTTGATATGAGAAAAGAATCAGAAAGTATAACCGTAAATTATTTCTGAAGTTTAAGTTCTTCATAAAACAAATATAGCTTACTATTCGCAGATAAAAGCAATTTTTAACATTGTATTATTGACAGCAGAAATTTGATTAAAACATATCGAATAATTCAAAACAGTAATAGTACTCAAGAGAGCATCCCTAAAAAAACACTATCCAGAGATTTTAATTCAATAATAAAATATATTTTATTATTACTTTAACAACCAATAAAGTGTATAGAGTATGCTTATTGAAGCAACAAAAATGTAAGCTTGTAAACTTTCATTAAAATTTAAAACGGGTAAAAAAGCCACTGATTGTGATCTGCCCAACAAACTGCATAGTTTCTCAAAAGAATAAATCCAGATAACCCTTAGTGAAACAATGATAGAATCAGACGAAACCAATAAATATAAAACAGAGCTATTCAGAATCCGGTCCTACGAGGTTGAAAATAATGGGAAGGCTACCCTATCATCAATTTGCAATTATTTTCAGGAAGCAGCCGGCTTACATGCGCATAAGCTATATTTTGATATCAGCGACCTTATGAAAAAGGGCATGACATGGATTTTGTACAGACTACATGTACAGGTTATACGCTTTCCAAAAAGATGGGAAGAAGTTCGTGTTATAACATGGCCATCTCCCGGAAATGGAATCCGGGCATTTCGCGATTATGAATTGCGCGACAGCGAAAACAAGAGGATCGCGCAGGGATTGAGCCAGTGGATGATGCTTGACATCCAAAAGAAAAGGCCTGTAAAAATCCCTCCGGAAGTTATGCAATTCGGGAACCATAACTATGGGCATGTTTTACCGGCTGACCGTTCACCAATCCCGAAGTCCAATAATAAAGACCTTGAATTTATTGCAAAAGCCGGCCAACATGACCTGGATATGAACAATCACGTTAACAATGTGAAGTTTATCGACTGGTCAACTGGATTTATGCACTCTGATGAGATGAAATTAAAAAGTTGTCACGAAATTCAGATTCAATTCTCCGGAGAAGCAAAGAGCGGGGATAAAATTCTTTTGGCACAGAATGAATCTTCAAATAATTCAGGCGTTATGCACCATTCCCTTTACAATGAAGAATGTGAGTTACTCTCTAAAGCAGTTACAAAATGGAAATAAAGCTCTGTTATTTCTTATCTACAACATCAGGTTCTTCTGATCGGTCCCTGCGATATTCCGAAGGGTTTTCGATCATCTCCTGAAACTCTTTGTAAGTATATCCTATCCCTATTAAAAAAATAATCAGAACAATCAGTCCGGATGTGAATAAAAATGGCGCACTCATAATCAGTTTCTCCGTGAAATTATTTTAAAATATGCACCAAATCCGAGAATGGATGGCACCCAGATGGCAACATAAAGACCAGCATCCTGATCAACTCCAAACCATAAAATGATGGATAAAATCATAGAAAACAGGGCTGCTAATAAAATATAATAATCAGACTTTTTAAACATTTTTCGAACTAAGTTAGCATTTATTTGTTGAGTATGAAGCAATCCTCTTTTTGTGAAGCTCCATGTCTGGTATACTATACTAAAAAAATGCAGATACGACGGCTAACGTTCCCTATTCAAACCATTGAGTTCGGATATCTTACAGATAATATACTAAACGAAGTGTAACAGATAATATACTAAACGAAGTTTAAAATTTAAGATCATAGCTCTCCAAAACGTTACTAATGATGAAAAAACCTTTGATTTTTTGTATGTATGTACTGAATTCATACGCTGCTCAACATCCAACCCTTGACTGAACGAACCGGAATTCTTGCAAGTCTTCAGTTTTCCCAGCGAAGTTCTTCTGACCCTCGAATTTTTAATGTAGCGGATAGCGAAGCAGATTCTTACTGTGGGAAAAATCTAATGTAGAGATAACCGGGTTAGTGTCATTCATCCCAATTTGGTGCAAAAGTAGGACTAACAATTCTCCGGTTCTTTTCAAGATTATCGATCTGTTCAAAATGATCGTCGGAAAGCTCAAAGTCGTAAATATTAAAATTGCTTTCGAGATGTTCTCGTGAGGTTGCTTTAGGAATTGCCACAACATTTTCCTGTTCGATCAGCCATCTCAGCGAAATTTGAGCCGGTGATTTTCCATATTCCTCAGCAATACTAATTAAGGTTACATCATTCATTACCTGTCCTTGAGCAAGCGGGCTGTAGGCGGTAATCAAAAAATCGTGATCGTAGGTTAGATCGAGCAGATCAAATTGCCCGAGAAAAGGATGAAATTCCACCTGGTTGGTTAGAATAGGCATTCGTAAATCCTGGATAACCTCTTTAGTAAGTCCAACAGGAAAGTTGCTGATACCAATATTAAGCACTTTTCCCTGGTCTCTCAGAGCCAGCATTGCTTCAAATGTTTGTTGAAGCGAATATTGTGAATTTGGCCAGTGGATGAGTAAAAGATCAATAAACGGGGTCCGAAGCAGACGAAGGCTTTCTTCAACGGAGTGTAACACATCATCGTGATCGAGACTGGTATGCCAAACCTTGGTTGTTAAAAAAAGGTCTTCACGATCAACCGGAGAAGCGTATATCGCATCTCCAACCTCTTTTTCATTTTTATATATCTGAGCCGTGTCGATGTGGCGATACCCTATATCAAGTGCATTTAGAACTGAATTTTTACACTCTTTGCCGTATAACCTGTGTGTGCCCATACCAAGTTCTGGTACGTCAACACCCTTAGCTGTTTTAAACTGCATGTAAACTAAAAAAAATAGTCTTATTTAATCTTAACAATTAACTGAATTAATGAAATATTGGGACAAGATAAAAATGAGATTCAAGAAAACATGACCCCGTGCCTCTGTTCCTGAATATAAATAACATTTCACTTATTTAATCAATGTTATTTTTCTCGTAAGAATTCGATTCCCGGTTTCAAGCTGTACGATGTAAATGCCACTTGGTTTATTGCCTGCATCCCAGACAATTGAGTGTTCTCCTGAAGACATAGTTTCATCTGCAAGCAATGCCACCTGCTGGCCAACAATATTATATATACCAACTTTTACCGCTCTGTCTTCCGGAAGGTAAAAAGTTATATTTGTTGCAGGATTGAATGGGTTCGGATAATTTTGACGTAACTCAACAGATCCAGACCTTTGTTCTTCTGTTTCTTCTTCGGGAATCGCCTCGAAAGGTTCAATCGCAACGACAAAACGGTTCCGTGCGGTTGGTTCAAAAACGGATAAGCCGGCTTTTTTGTCCTGTCCCTCTTCCGAAACTTCAGAGTTGTATCGAAATCGGTAGCTGCTCACTTCTCGCATATTCACTGCGTTCCCGGTATGTGTATCTTCGAGTGTGAGTACCCATTCATCGGGTATATCATTGCGTAAATCCCATTCAAGTGAGGCGTTTCCACCAGAAGATGAAAACTGATAACCTATGCCGGCTCGCCGGGCTTCTGCAGGATCGAAAGGAAAATGAATAAAAGAATTTGCCGGTGCTTCTGCTTCCTGAGAAGAAAGATAAAGTACTGATTCTCTTAAAGGCGCATCATCTTCTGCGAAATGGGTAACCAGCCTTGGCAGATCATAACGTCTTTCTTCGCGCTGAACCGTGTGACTCATAAAACCAAGAATAGCCTCGTCTTGAAGCACTTTGTTATTACCACTTCCATCGTAAAGGCGGAAGGGTATAAACCGCTCCAGATACACACCCTCTGATGAAGTACCGCCTCTGTCCACATCCAGGCGATCCGAAACACTTTGATTGTAGGAAAATGGGGTCCAGTTATTCAGTGAAATTTCATTTACAAAACCTGGTTCAAACTTTTGACGATTCTCGTTCCAGACATTCAGTACAGGTGCCAGTTGTTCATCGTTTCCCTTCACCACCCGGTTAAGACTTGTAATATCAGGTGTTCTGAAAGAACCGAGGTTTATATGCCTTGCCGGCCGAGTCATTTCAATTGATGAAGATCCTCCTGGACGTATAACCGCTTCAACAAAAAGAGTAACCGGCGTATTATTTTCTTTATGAACAAAAATGGTTTCAAAAGGCTCGATCTGATCAACGGAAACCGGCTCCATGTTCAGTGTATAAAATCTCACTGCAGATAACCGATTGAGCCGTGCCACTAATCTTCCGGGAGGTGCCATCAGGTACCAACCGCTTCTTTCGATCGTTTTTTTGTACAGCGGAACTGTTGTGGCGAAATTTCCAGGGCTTCCCGCAAGATCGGGATAAAATGATTCTTCTGCAGGACGCAAATTCTGGAGGCTTGTATAGCCATCATATGCGCTCAGGGCTCTGTCGAGCTGAAGAGCAATTCCGGGCTCCTGTATTTCATAAGCAGCTGAGGCTAATACATTGTTGTATTGTATCAACTCAATTCGGCCGGCAGATGAGGTAATCACAGAACCATCGTAACTGTAGCTGTAGCGTACACCATCAAAACCAGAGATATCCACATTCGAAAGAACAAACAGACTATAAGGTGGTATCTCGACATCCCGCTGGATAACTCTGCTATTCCCGGAACTGACAATTTCCAGGCCTTTCAGAGGTACCGGTTTTTGAGATGGATTATACAATTCAACATATTCAAAATCTGTACCGTCAACTGCTACAGATGGCAGAATTTCAGTAATGATCAAAGCCCCGCGTTCCAATTCAGGAACGGTACTTTTTACCGGCGTCATTTCAACCCCCTGGAGTACAAGTGAAAGATTTGGTTCAATATCATCTGAACCTTCAAATACCCACTTCAGGTGAATTTCATCGTTTTCTCTCAAATAAATGTCATCGATATTTAGCTGAGTTGAAAATGATTCCCATTCATCGCTTTCTGAAGCACCAAGGCTGGATGTCTGGATAATACCACCTTCTGCCATGCGCCAGTTTTCATCATTTACTTTATAATGAAGTGACAACCGATAATTTCGGAGTATGTTCTGATGGTGATATTTAAAATCAAATGCAACAACCGTGCTTGAAAATTGCACTTCACTTTTGTTACTGAAAGAAATAGCAAAAAATGTTTTCTCGTCAGTTTCGGTCAATTGTATTCGTCCCGGTGATACAAACTGAGGCCCATCTTCAAGATAGATTCCGGAATCAATCTCATCATTTTCACCATAATGCCTCCACTCAGAAGCTTGTAGTCTGTTCTCCAGTGAAATAAATTGATGAAGCTGTGATAAAGAAATGACTATTGAACTGCCTTGAATCTGTGTCTGGTCTTTAGTGAAACGTACATCATAAGACCCCTCTCCCGTCATTTCAACCTGAGCAAATGCATAACCTACTGCCATTGAAATTATTATCAGGCAAAGAAATGAAACTCTATATAAAAAGGTTTGTAACTCTTTTCGCATAGGCTGCGGCCGCATGGTTAGATATCGAAAGCACTATCCCCTTCTAAAGTTAGAATATATTTAATTATATGCTACTCTTTTTTAACTTTTTTTCAATTCAGCAATTTTTTCTTCACTTTTTCGGGTGATACTCTCCAAACTCGGATTATTTTTTGCAACAATTTTTTTATATACGTCTGCCGCTTCGCTCTTATTGCCAAGATTTTCCAAAATACTTGCTTTCTTGAAAAGAAAAATAACATTGCCGGGCAACGCATTAGTCAGCATTTCAGCGTAATATAGTGCATCCTTGTACCTCTCCTCCTTGTCGTATAGATACATGAGCATCATCTTCGCGTCGTTGCTGATATAAGAATCACTTTCAGCCGCTTTTTTTAATTCATCGAAACCGTCTTCAATATCCGCGCGAAAACCAATCATGTTCGATGCCCATCTCATACCGCTGGGTATGCTGCCAATCATGTAATAAAACATACCCCGCCCAATTCGGGCATCGGGACGGTCAGAATTAATAGACAGGAGTTTACGTGTATAATTAAAACCCGTAAGGCCGCTGCTAAGTGCAATTCTGTGGCGATTTTGGCCGGCAGCCACCAGCCCCCTGTAACCATGCAGTCCGCTCAGCATCAAAACCATAGTGGTATCATTGGGTGACTCTTCCAGTATTTTTTGACTTAAATCTACTGCACGCTCAGACATTGCAAGGAACTCATCTGCCAGTTCACTGCTTTGATTAACAAAAAAATATTCGAGAAACGGCATCATCGATTTAAAAAACCAGGGACGTGGGTCATCGGGATTCTGCATTTTCATGTCGTTAAAAATATTTCGCGCTGTTTCCCAATCGGCCTGATAATAAGCTTCGATGCCAGAATTCAGTTGCAACTCATAGCTGCTATGGTGAATATTATTTAAAGAGAAGTTTTTCTCTGCTTGATGTAATTCTACTATTTGCAAAAAACCGGCCAGCAGGAAAAGCGTTAACTGGAACATAATTTCTAAAAGTTCACTCGTGATGATTATCTGTCTTGTTGATACTTCCTATAATAAAACTTTTTTAAGCTTCAATAGTTTCCGTGCCTGCACAAATTACTCATCATCATCGAAATGAAGATTTCCAAGCATATTTTCTGTCGATGCAACAGCCACCGAAACAGCAGCATCACCTGTAACGTTAACTGCGGTTCTTGCCATATCCAAAATTCGGTCTACACCCAAAATCAGCGCAATTCCCTCAATGGGCACCTGAACAGCCTGTAAAACAATCACCAGCATTATGATACCTGCACCTGGCACCCCGGCCGTTCCAATAGAAGCGGCTGTTGCTGTCAGCACGATGGTCAACTGCTGAGCTAAAGAGAGGTCCATACCTAAAGCCTGGGCAATAAAAACGGCTGCAATCGCCTGATAGAGACTGGTTCCGTCCATGTTGATGGTAGCTCCTACCGGAAGCACAAAACTGGATACTTCTTCGTTCACACCGAGATTCTTTTCAACCCGCTCCATCGTAACCGGGAGTGTTGCAAGACTCGAACTGGTACTGAAGCCCAAAAGCACAGCAGGCTGGATGGCTTTGAAAAAATCTCTGAGCTTCATCTTACTGAATAGCTTAAACAAGGTTGAATAGACAATTAAAACATGCAAAATTAACCCGATAATGACGGCCAGACAGTACCACCCAAGCGCCCTTAAAAGAACCACTGCCTGCCCAAGGTCATCTCCTGTCAAATCTACAATTACAGCCGCCATCAAAGCAAAAACGCCGTAGGGAGCTGTTTTCATGATCAGATCCACGATTTTGATGATAACATCATTGAGTGATTCAAAAAAATTAACCAGCGGCGCCCCTTTCTGCGCCGGAATATTTACAATTCCGATGCCCAGAAGAATGGCCACAAACACGATCTGAAGCATGTTTGAGTTATCTCCTGCAGCTTCGAAAAAGTTTTCAGGTACAATGTCCACAAAAAATTCCATAAAGGTGCGTTCTTGTAACACACCGGCATCCACATCCCGGCCTTCTACATTTTCACCATAACTCTCCATCAGTGATGCACGGGTTTCTTCAGGGAGTGTTGCTCCCGGTTGCATTATATTTACCACAGTAAGGCCTATCGTAATTGCAAACATGGTGGTTACCATATAGATAGCTACTGTTTTTCCTCCCATTTTTGATAAACGGGTAATATCATTCAGACTGGATACTCCTACTACCAGAGACGCAAGAACAAGCGGAACAGCGATCACCTTTAGTAAATCGATAAAAATTGTGCCTACCGGGCGAATGTAGTCTGAGGTAAAATCTGCCATACCCAGTGCCCCGGCGAGTAAACCCCAAAAAAGCCCTAAAATCAAACCGATTATAATTTGCCAGTGAAGTTTTTTATACCATTTAGATTTCATCAAAAAAGAAGTTGAGTCATGATTAATGCAAGAATTCCACTTATACCGGTCGCTGCCCAGTTCACAAAACTATTTGCAAAAGAACTGTGATTGCCGCTAAAATCTTCAGGCATGGGTAGTGTAATGGATTTGTTGATAATAGCTGCGCCCAGGATAGAATCGGCAAAACACCCGGCCAGTCCAAAAAGAAAGACAATAAAGAACATTCCAGAAGGCACCAAAAAATCTGATAAAAAAATGAAAGACGCGATCGCTGCTGCCCCTGCCAGTGCTGCCAAAGTTCCCTTCACACTGATGCCACCATCAGCACCCGGTTCAACAGGATTGCCAGTTGTAATTTCCCAGGTTTTCCCTGGATTTAATGTACCGATTTCCGTAGCCCATGTATCTGATGTGGATGTAGCGAGAGCAGTGAATGCAGCAACCAAAAATCCATCGATACTGAACAAAAACCATCCAATTAAAAAACAGGTGAGCCAAAATCCGTTCGCCCAAATCTGATATCCGTCACGCCTTTTTTGAAGGTGAGGGTGTGAGTTTAGTTTGTTATCATCAAAAACTCCAAGAACGCGTTTTTTACGGGTAAACAAACTGCTTGTAACAAAAAAAAAGATTATTGCAGCGGCAAGTGCCCATCCCCCAAAACCGAGAGCAATTGTTCCAAGAATAATCACACCTTTGGTAGCATCAAGTGTAATCCAGTTACCCAAAAAAGCAACATAAGCGACTACTCCAGACAGGATAAAACCTGCAATCAGCATAGCATGATCCTGCATTCCGGCCTCAAGAATAAACAGGTACACAACTACAAAGACAAAAAGATAGTTTATGAGCCGATACAAAGTATTTTAAGAAGGCTTGGTTGATGGGTTTTCGAGCTTGTGGTCTCTTTTCAGAATAGCATAAATGACCACCATGTACCCGGTGAGGATAACTACGGGTGAAATAAAGAGCGATACAAAACCGTAAACTTCATTTTCAATTCTCATCGCCGTAAACCCTATTACCACGAGTAAAACTCCAAGCCCCAACAGTTTATAATTCAACGTTGTAAACAGCATAGGTTTTACTTCTTTCTTTTTCTTTTTTTTGTACTTCCTTGGTTTTGCAGGCATGTTAAATTCAATTTTATTTCATAAGGAATATTGTTTGCGTAAGTTATTCAAATATCTGAAAACAGAAAAAGAGACTTCATCGTTACCATTAAATTACTGCTATTTGAACAGATTCGGTTTCATGAATATTGTACTTGCATCAGCCAGCCCGCGGCGGGCTCAACTCTTCAAACAGTTAAATCTTCGTTTTTCGATATCACCATCAACAGCAGATGAAAATTCGGTTAAGTCTTCCGTACCTTCCGAACTCGTTCAGAAACTTGCCAAAATCAAAGGTGAAGATGTAGCAAAAAGACATTCCGGATCTTTCATAATTGCAGCAGACACGATTGTTTGGTTCCGGAAGAAAATTTTGGGCAAGCCGAATAATGAACCGGAAGCAAGACAGATGCTCCGGATGCTGAGCAACCAAACTCACGAAGTCTATACCGGAGTTTTTGTCGCTGTTACTGACACCCGCGGAGAAATCATTGATGATTTTACATTTGAACAAAGAACAAAAGTTACATTTTCTGCGTTAACCGACCATGAAATTAATTATTATATTTCTACAGGCAGCCCTTTTGATAAAGCAGGAGCTTATGGGATTCAGGACGATATTGGCTCTCTGTTTGTGGAAAAAATTGAAGGTGATTACTATAATGTAGTTGGATTTCCTCTCAACAAATTTTATCAGCAACTGAAATTGAACATGCCCGCAATTCATCAAAAAATATTTTTCAACGCTTCATGAAAGCCCTGATCTCCTCTCTGCTTTTTCTCTTTTTACTGGTTGATCTGACCTCCGCCCAAACAGATCAATACCAGCAGGCCAATCGTATGATGCAGCAGCAGAACTACGAAGAAGCTCTCCCCTTACTGGAAAATCTCTATGAGAATAACCCCCGTTCGTATGTCTTTTTTGACCTCTACACAGAATGCCTTATAAACCTGAAGCAGTTTGATGAGGCAGAGCAAATTGCTCGTGAACAGATCGATCAAAACCGTTTTACCCTGCAGGCGGCGATGCGGCTGGCAGAAATTCTCCACCTGAGTGGTGACCGGGAACAGGCACGGGATGTTTGGGCATCGAAAACAGAGGCAAATAAAGGAAATATCCAGGCTTATTATACGATCGGGGCTTCCATGCTCGACCGCCAGGAATACGACGCAGCCATAGACCTTTATCAAGGTGCACAAGCTTTTCTTCAAGATGAAACACTATTTCTGAATGAACTGGCCAATACCTATATGCAGGCTGGCCGGTTTGAAGAATCGGTGCAGCAATATTTCAGGTTAATTATTAACTCTCCGGATCAGATGAGCCTGGTACAACAACGATTTCTGAGAATGAGAGACAATAATCTTTACCAAATTGCAGCATTCGAACTGGAAGACCAGCTTATGGACCTGGATTTCAGCCACAGGGCCTATTCTCCACTCTACCAGTTACTGACCTGGCTGCTAATGGAAACCGAAGAGTATCAGCGCGCATTTATTTTTGCCAGGCAGTATGAAAGTCAAACAAACTATACAATTCACTCACTTTTCACACTTGCGAACCAGCTCATCTCTGCACGTCAATTTGAACTGGGTGTTCAGGCTCTTGAATATTATCTTGATAACAGTGAAGAGTCTGTTCAAAACCGCGCTAAAGAGGAGCTTGGCTTTGCTTACATCCAGTGGGCGCAATATCTGCAGCAAAACAATCTCGAAACAGATGTGCGCCATAAGGAGCTTTACAACCTGGCGTATGATTATAACGAGACCCTGCTTACTACAGCCCCTGGCTATGAGCGTGCTAACCGGGCTTATTCCCGTATCATTGACCTCTCTGTTGACTTTTTCAAGGACCTTGAAAAGGCTGAATATTGGTTTGAACAAATGCAGCAACACGCCGATCGCCAGAGTCAGTCACATTTGTATTACGCCGAAGGCAGGATTGCTCTTTTTAAAAAAGATTTTGTAACAGCCAGGCAAACACTCACTCGTGCCGACCGGGCAACTGACAATTCCAATCTTTCCGAGCGCGCAAGATATTATGTGAGCCTTTCCGATTTCTTTGCCGGTGATTTTGAATTTGCCGAAATACAACTTCGAAGCCTGGAACGCCGCCATACATCCTACTACGCAAACGATGCCATTAAACTGAGGATGTGGATCAAAAACGGTAAAAGAGCCGATACAACTGGTGCTGTACTCGATACCATCAGCGGGAGCCTGTACGACATTCATGTAGGTAACTATAATGACGCACTCCAAAAACTGGAACCTATTCTTGCAAACTCACGCAATAATTTTGCCGATGACCTGATCGTTGAGCTTAGTTCATCTCTCCCAGTTGTATATGATGGTTTGGTACTAAATCTCATCGAACGGGTCATTCGCTCCCAGCCGTACAGCCCGTTAAAAGAACGTCTTCTTTGGGACAAAGCTTCATTGATTGAAAACTATCTGCTCACTGAAACTGAGTTACCTGATTCGCCTTTTATGTACGATTTTCTGGGTGAAACACCTATGATCACATATTCCAAAGATGATCTTTATGAACTTTTCGAAGATATCCTGATGGAATTTCCCGATGGATTTTATGCTCCTTTTATTCGCCAAAAATTACAAGAATTAGAAATCACTTCTATATAGCCATGTTCAGATCAGCATTTTTCACTTTACTGATTGTAACTCTTACTTCGATTGGATTGCATGCCCAGGAACGTGTACTTATTCCAATGGATGGTTCTCAGAGCGATCACCTGAAAGCATACGGCATCATTTTTAATCATGTAGCCGACGGAGAAGCTGGAATGTGGCTTCTCAATTACCGGGGCGGGGCTTTTTTAACCACAAATGAAAATGAAATTGTTCGAAAAAGCCGCACCCGAAATGTACGGGTTGAAATAATTTCCGAATCTGAAGCCCAGCAGATTGTGCAGGAAGTAGAACGCCCTGATGTAAACATGGCGGCCATAAACCTCGAAGTTGCTCCCACCATTGCTGTTTATACCCCGCCACAGGCACTCCCCTGGGATGATGCAGTAACCCTTGCCCTTGACTATGCTGAAATCCCCTATGACACTGTGTACGATGAAGAGGTTTTGTCTGGTGTGCTCGAAGATTATGACTGGCTCCACCTGCATCACGAAGATTTTACCGGCCAGTACGGAAAATTCTGGGCCATGTACCGAAACGAACCCTGGTACATTTCGAGAGTACGGAATCTTGAAGAAATGGCCAATAACCTCGGCTTTGAAAAAGTCAGCCAATTAAAGCTTGCAGTAGTTCATGAAATCCGGGATTTTGTTGCTACCGGCGGATTTATGTTTGCCATGTGTTCCGCTACCGATACATTTGACATTGCACTCGCAGCAGAAGGCCTCGATATTGTCCCCACCCCGCTCGATGGCGATCCCATTGACTCGAATGTTAATCAAAGACTCAACTACAGTAACACCTTTGCATTTGAAAACTTCGAGGTGGAAACCGACCCATATATCTACGAGCATGCTGATATCGATATCGAAGTAGACCTGAACCGCATCAGTGAAAGCCTGGATTATTTTACTCTGTTTGAATTTTCGGCTAAATGGGACCCCGTACCAACGATGCTTACTCAAAATCACGTTAGCAGTATCCGCGGATTTTACGGGCAGGCCACCGCGTTCCAAACCGATAAAATCAAAAATAATGTGGTAATTCTGGGTGAGTCGCCGGGGCGTGATCAAGCCAAGTATATACATGGTAACCACGGTGAAGGAACCTTTACATTTTACGGAGGACACGATCCCGAGGATTACACTCACCGGGTGGGCGATCCCCCCACAGACCTGAGCCTGCACACGAACAGTCCCGGTTACCGCCTCATCCTGAACAATGTTCTGTTCCCTGCCGCCGAGAAGAAAAAACGTGAGACGTAATCTGTATGCAGAGCGTATCCAAAAATTCTTTAATCAAAACCAGCTCTCATTCAACTCGACTCACTAATTAATGAATCCATCCTCAAAATTTGAAAATCTTGTTGAACTGATTTCCATTCTGCGAAAAGAGTGCCCCTGGGACCGCAGGCAGACACACGACTCGATCAAAGATAACCTGATCGAAGAAGCATATGAAGCAGTTGAAGCCATCGATAAGAAAGATTACGATGAACTTTCCAAAGAGCTGGGCGATCTTCTTCTTCACGTGATCTTTCACAGTAAAATGGCATCTGAATCCGGACGTTTTTCAATTGAGGATGTGATCCGGGGAATTTCCGAAAAACTGATCCGCCGCCACCCTCATGTTTTTGGAAATACGATCGTCAGTGATGAAAATGAAGTAGCCTCAAACTGGGAATCTATCAAACTCACCGAAGGCAAAGAGTCCATTCTGGATGGCATTCCAAAACATTTGCCAGGTTTGATCCGTGCACAGCGCATGCAGGAGAAGGCGGCTAATGTCGGATTCGATTGGGCTGAATGGCAGCTTGCATGGGAAAAACTGAACGAAGAGATTGATGAATGGCGTGAATCTGTTGCCGGACAATCTGAGAACGAACAAAAAGAGGAATTTGGCGACCTGCTCTTCAGTCTCGTAAATGTGGGACGGCTTCTTAATTTGAATGCCGAAGATTCCATCCGGATGGCTAACAAAAAATTTGATAAACGGTTTCGCTACATTGAAAAAAAACTAACCGAAAAGGGAAAGTCGATTACTGAATCAAACCTCGATGAGATGGATGCTTTCTGGGATGAGGCAAAGTCTCTCGGTAAATAAAAATAAATCCTGCCTGATTACAGGCTTATTTCAAAAATAGTAATACCGTGTAATCTGTGAAAGTGCTCGAGTATCATGGGACGAGTCTGTCCTGAATAACCCGGATTTCTCACCAAGAAATTTTTTTCTCAGCAAGGCGAAGCTGACATGGCAGCGGAAACTTACCTGAGTACGTTGAGCACGTCATTTTAGATTCAACAAAGCTGAGGGGAAAATGTCGCAAAAAAACAGGGGGTTTCATTTGGAAGGTCCCGAATTTGTATCATAAAGTACGTTATATCAATAATTTTCACTTCGTTTTGTATATTTACTGTGAGCACCGAGTGAAGCGATTCCTCCCGACAAGCTTGTTCGGGACAGGCGTGAAACGAAATCCGGGCTATATGCTTTCAGTTTTACATGAGGTTTGGTAAAAACAGTTGAAAAGATCACTATACGTTTCAAAAACACTTCTATATTCACAGGCTGTTTTGTATTTTATTATCTTATTGGAACTAATCTGCGTTGTAAAGTAATTCAACTCAGGAGGTAAAAACATCTGCCCCTGCAAGAGGCGTAACGAATCTGCTCATGACAACTTGAAGCAACGCAAACCGTAATTAAAAACTTATTAATACTGACAGACGAAATGGCGGAGCACAACCTACAAAATATTGATTTAAGCGAATATCCTCACATCAACAAAGGGCTCGACGGAATCGTGGCATTTTCCACGACCAAAAGTTTCATCGACGGACAGTCGGGAGATTTAATTTATTCCGGGTATCACATTGACACTCTCGCAGAAAATGCAACTTTCGAAGAGGTTTGTTTTCTATTGTGGAACGACCGACTGCCAAATAAACAGGAACTTGATGACCTGAATAAACAGCTCCGCAATAAACGTGAGTTGCCCGAACCAGTACTAAGCTATATTCAATCCACCAACAAAAAAGCTGAACCAATGGCTGTTCTGAGAACCGCCGTTTCTATGCTGGCCGATTTTGTTGATGAGGCTGAAGATGACAATAGCTATGCTATCACTCTTACAGCACAGATGCCAACCATTATAGCCGCGTTCGACAGGGCACGCAACGGTAAAGAGATTGTTACCCCACTGAATGAGGGCAGCACAGCATTTAACTTTCTCTATATGCTAAACGGGGAAAAGCCCGGAGAAGCTGCCGAGAGAACGATGGACCTCTGCCTGGTTCTCCATGCAGAACACGGAATGAACGCTTCCACCTTTACCTGCCGTACCATCTGTGCGACGGAATCCGATATTTTTTCTGCTGTAACAGGTGCCATTGGTGCCCTGAAAGGCCCGCTGCATGGAGGCGCTAACACTGCTGTGATGAAAACACTTCTGAAACTGAAAGATCAGGGTAATGATGCCGATCCGGTTGCTTTTACAAAAGGAAAACTGGATCGTAAAGAAAAAATCATGGGTTTTGGCCACAGAGTGTACAAAACCTTCGATCCGAGAGCTGTTCACCTCAGGAAAATGTCGAAAACACTATCTGAAGAAACCGGACACGAATATCTTTACGAGTGGTCTGAAGCAATGCTCAAAACAATGAAAGACGAGAAAAACATCGACCCGAATGTAGACTTTTTCTCAGCTACGGTGTACTATTCCATCGGGATTCAGCCTGACTTGTATACCTGCATCTTTACGATGAGCCGAGTATCCGGGTGGACTGCTCACTATTTTGAGCAAAAAGCCAATAACAGGCTTATTCGTCCGCGTGCCCTGTATGTGGGTGAAAAGAATCTTGAATGGGTTCCCGCAGAAAAAAGGTGAACTTTTTTAATCAATACCTTCGGAAAACCCGGTTTGATGCCGGGTTTTTTTGTTCAGCTCACCTGAAATATAACCGCTGAAGAAAACGACACACTTCTTATAATAATTCGTAGCTTTGAAAGGTTGAAAAGATCAGCCAAAGCAGTCTAAATTCTTTCATGCAGAAATTTACCTTACAACCCGATTCATCACGACAATCTTCCACACCAAATTTTCTAAATGAACTTAATGAGCAGCAGAGGGCCGCTACCACACACGTAAATGGTCCCTTGCTGATTGTTGCCGGAGCGGGAAGCGGCAAAACCAGAGTACTGACTTACAGAATTGCCTATCTGCTCCAGAAGCACCATGCCACTCCGCAAAATATTCTGGCACTCACGTTTACCAACAAAGCTGCACGTGAAATGCAGGATCGTATCCGCAATCTGATCGGTGATAAAGCTTCCGGTTTGTGGATGGGTACATTTCACTCCATTTTCTCAAAAATTTTACGATTTGAGGCAGATAAAATCGGATTCTCATCCAATTTTTCAATTTATGATACAAGCGATTCGGAAAATGCTATCAAATTGATTCTGAAGGAGTTGAATTACGACCCCAGAGAGATCAAGCCGAGAACCATTCAACGAAAAATCAGCGATGCCAAGAACCAGCTCATTCTGCCCGGTGCCTACAAAACAAGATTTGTACACAGTACGCTTGACGATATCACCGCACAGGTTTACGATATCTACCAGGTGCGGCTTGAGCAAACCAATGCAATGGATTTTGACGATCTTCTCATCAAGCCGGTAAAGCTTTTTCAGGAAAACCCCGATGTACTGGAAAAATACCAGGATAAATTTCGATATATTTTGATTGATGAGTACCAGGATACCAATCACGCCCAGTACAAAGTAACCAGTCTGCTGGCCGATAAATATAAAAATCTCTGCGTTGTGGGCGATGATGCACAAAGCATCTATTCCTTCCGCGGGGCTGATATTTCGAACATTCTCAATTTCAAATCGGATTATGAAAGTGCGGTACAAATCCCACTTGAACAGAACTATCGCTCTACCAAATTCATTTTACAATGCGCCGATTCCATCATCAAACAAAATCAAAAACAGCTTGATAAGACACTCTGGACGGACAATGCAGAGGGCGACACCATTACGCTGCTCGAAAATTTTGATGAACGCGATGAAGCCAACCGAATTGCCAACTATATCAAAGACATGAAACTTCGGCACGGCTATCAGAACAACGATTTTGCCATTTTATACCGCACCAACTATCAAAGCCGGATTTTTGAAGAATCCCTGCGGCGTAAGAACATCACGTACCAGCTTGTAGGCGGCCTCTCCTTTTATCAGCGTAAAGAAGTAAAGGATGTTCTCGCCTATTTAAAACTACTGGTAAATCCCGATGATGAGCAGGCATTGCTGAGGATTATTAATGAGCCAAGCCGGGGAATCGGGAACAAGACAATGAATGACATACTGAAAAAAGCCCGTAATGAGCGCAGAAGTGTCTGGAGTATTCTGAAAAATGTAGAAACCGCCGATCTTTACAAACCTGCAAAGGCACGAATTAAAGATTTTGTGATCATGATTGATCATCTCCGATCCGAACTCCAATCCGGTACCCCCGTTCTGGACGTAACCAAAAAAATACTGGAACAGAGCGGCTATATGAAGGCTCTGGTGGAAGAAAACAGTGCCCAGGCCCTTACCCGCCGGGACAATGTGCTTGAATTGCAAAATGCTATTGCCTATTACCAGCAGAACACTAAAAAACCAAACCTTGCATCTTTCCTCCAGGAAATCAGCCTTATCACGGATTCCGACAAGTACGACGAAAACAAACCTGCAGTTACACTCATGACGGTTCACGCCTCTAAAGGGCTGGAATTTCCTGTGGTATTTATTGTAGGACTTGAAGAAAACCTCTTTCCCATGGGTGCACGCGACGGTGAAGAATCCAATATTGAAGAGGAACGCAGGCTTTTTTATGTCGCCATCACACGGGCACAAAAACATCTCTTTTTCAGTTTCAGCAAAATGCGTTTTAAATACGGTGAGGAGCAGAGACAGGCCCGGTCGCGATTTTTGAATGAAGTGGATCCCGGCGTAGTAAGAACTGAATCGGGCGGGACCATTATCCAAAAAAACGGGGATTCAGTCAATCCATCAAGTGATCGTGAAATTGATTACGACTGGAAAACAGCGGTTCAATCCAAAAAGCCATCATCTTCCGGCAGTTCGTATGTGTATGAGTATGATGATGATCCGTTTAATCCCGGAACCCAGATACTACACCCAACCTTCGGTCCCGGTAAGATTATTCAGCGAACCGGATCGGGCAAAGATACCCGTGTTGTTATATTTTTCAAAAACAGGGGGCAAAAAACCTTGATGCTGCGTGCCGCCAAACTGAAAGTGATGACCTAAACCGGACCGGAGTGAATTCACTGAAACCGTTTTATACTGCATTAATAACAGCTTTTCTGTTGTTACTGATAGCAAAAGTTCCGGCCAATGCCCAGATGTCTATTACAACAGAAAATATGGCACTGGGCGGTGGTGGCACTTCCTACCTGACCGGTTATGAAGCACTTTTTGTAAATCCTGCGAACCTCTATATCCAGGAAAAAAACTACAGGCTCCAAATTTCCCTGCTTCAGGGAGGTGGATATTTTGATTCACTGCTGCCTGTTTCAGGCAATCGTAACCGCTTCAATCGCTTTTTTGACCTTACATCTCCTTACGATCCCTCACTCTTGCAACAGACACTGAACGATGAACAGCGGGATGAGATTATAAATCGTAGTTTCGCCCCGAACCGGCTGGAAAGTGAATTTGTTAATCAAACCGATTTTTACTGGTTCGGGCTTAAGTGGGTTCGCCCCGAACGAAGTTATGCTATCTCACTTCGTTCACGTGTGGCAAGCCGCTACCAACTCGGGCAAGGCTTTTTTTCAGATCAGTTATTTGAGAAAAACGGATTGATTACATTTGATCAGTCCCTGAACCAGCGTTATCAAACCCTCCATGAATTTTCGTTCGGGTTTGCCGAATCATTCACTCTCCTTAACGGACTTCTTCCGCAACTCTCCGAGTTTATCATTGGTATCGCCCCGAAAGTGGTACTGCCAGGCTCCTATCTTGAAGCAGATTACCAAAATCGCTACGAGATGGACAGTGAAACAAATAAATGGAACCAAAACCAGCAATTTAACCAGCGCACCAGCGGGCTTCTCACAGAAAGTGCAGGACAATTTTTTACCGGGCAGCCTCCTGCTTACAATTATACGTTCAGTGATCTTCTGCGCCCTTCAGGCATCGGTTTCGGACTGGACGTAGGCCTTACCTGGCTCATCACATTTGGTGATGATTTTTCTGTTCTCCGTCAGCAGGATGAACCGACCGAACAATCTCTCCGCCTTAGTTTCTCAGTCACCGATCTTGGTGCAGTATATTATTCTGGTGATCCCTTGGTTTACGAAACAGGCCTACATACAGAAGAAGCTGACTGGACAGGCCCCGTTTCTGACATTCTTTTTGAAGGCGCTCCAAATGAACATTACACTTTCTTGTCGCAGTTCGATTCTTTCAATGAAATTTTAACAGCACTTCCCAGAGAAGAAAGTTTTGATGTTCTGTTACCGATGTCAATCAATGCAGGCGGGCTATTCCAGTACAAGCGCCTTAAACTGATGGGGGATTTTACCTATTCCATTGTTAAAAATGCTTTTAATCCATCAGGCATCACCAGTTATTTTGGTGTGGAAGTCAGGCCGATGCCCTATCTTCCGATTCGGGGCGGAACGCGTATGGCACCCCACCTGCCCGGTTATTATAGCATCGGAACCGGAATTGAAACTCGCTGGTTTGACCTGAACGCATCTGTACAGTTAAAAAGCCGAAATGGTGGACCAACATCCGAAATCCTTGGTGCTTCGGTGATTGGCCTGAAATTTTATATACAATAGCCGGGTTTCAAATTTACTGTGATTTATTTCAGCATATGTAGAACCAGTTTTTTAAATGCGAAAAAAACTTCTGCCCAACTGACATAAACCAAAGAGCCCCTCACAATTTGGCAGAACCCTTTGCTAGATTCTGACGTTATGGTAGCAAACTCGTCTTTGGCTTTTTATTTGCCAAAAAATGACAAAATGAATTAAATATCGTTTACAGCTTTTAAAACCCGGAAGCATTTGTTTTATTTAAAAATGATCTTCTAACGAATTTCATCTTTTTTGAAATTTGATGGAAAAAGTTCAATGGCTGAACGAATTAAAAGAAATGAACCCAAATAATTTATACATGTTTGATCAACGCTTTAAAATAGAGACTGCTTTTGAAGATCAAAATGAGGGCTTTGATGAGTTTGAACAGGCTATCCCCCTAATGAGTGAAGAGGAAGAAAAAAAGCTTAGTGAATCTGAAGTGCCCGATAACCTCCCCATTCTTCCCCTCAAAAATACCGTTTTATTTCCTGGAGTAGTTGTACCCATCACAGTGGGAAGAGACCGATCTCTTGCACTTGTGAAAGAAGCTTATGAAAGTGATAAGACAATCGGTGTGGTTGCTCAAAGAGATGAATCGGTTGAAGATCCCGAACCGGGTGACCTTTTCCAATTCGGTACAGTTGCCCAGATACTGAAACTTATTAAGATGCCTGATGGCAGCAAAAGTATAGTAATTCAGGGAAAAAGTATTTTTGAAATTCAACAAGTTACACAAACCGATCCGTTTTTCAGGGCAAAAGTCAACCCGATCCGGCAAAACATGGACCTGACGGGAATCGAGCTGGATGCATCCATCCGGTCAGTGAAAGAGACCGCTACCAAGATTGTGAATCTTTCACCGAATATTCCATCGGAAGCGTCCATCGCCATTAATAATATTTCAAGTCCTTCATTTTTACTCAATTTTATCTCATCGAATCTTCAGGTTTCAATCGGAGAAAAACAGGATATACTGGAAATCACTGATTTTTCTGAGCGGCTTGACAAAGTGATGGAGCACCTCAATAAAGAACTTCAGGTGCTGAACCTGAGTGAAGAGATCCGCACGAAAGTAAAAACAGATATTGACGACCAACAGCGTGATTTCTACCTGCGCCAGCAGATGAAAGCAATCCAGGAAGCATTGGGTGAAGACAGCGAACAGCAGGAAATTGTAGTACTGCGTGAACGTCTGGAAGCAAAAAAGGATATGCCCGAAGATGCATACAAAGCCGCAAAGAAAGAAATTCAGCGGCTGGAAATGACACCCAGTTCCTCTCCCAATTACGGTATCATTCACAGTTATGTTGAATGGATCCTCGATCTTCCATGGGGGGAATACACCAAGGATAAACTGGATCTGAAACGAGCAAGAAAAGTATTGGATGAAGATCACTACGGCCTTGAGAAAGTGAAAAAGAGAATTATTGAATACCTGGCCGTGCTAAAACTTAAAGAAGATATGAAAGCTCCGATTCTCTGCTTCTACGGACCTCCGGGCGTGGGTAAAACTTCGCTTGGAAAATCTATTGCACGGGCTCTCAACAGGGAGTTTGAGCGATTTAGCCTTGGTGGCATTCACGATGAGGCTGAAATCCGCGGTCACCGCCGGACTTACATCGGGGCATTGCCCGGACGCATACTCAGAGCAATGAAGAAAGCAGGCAAAGGCAATCCGGTAATGATGCTGGATGAGATTGACAAAGTGGGCTCCGACTTTCGGGGCGATCCGACTTCTGCACTGCTTGAAGTACTGGATCCCGAACAGAATGACTCTTTCACCGATAATTACCTCGAACTGGAGTATGACCTCTCGAAGGTGATGTTCATTGCCACGGCCAATACGCTCGATACTATCCCTGCACCGCTGCGAGATCGGATGGAGATCATCAACATCAGCGGATATACACAGGAGGAAAAAATTGAGATCGCCAGGAAGTATCTCATTCCAAAACAGACTGAAGAAAATGGACTGAATAACAAACAGATTAAAATTTCGAAAGCAGCAATTGACCGGATTATAGACGAATACACGCGTGAGTCTGGAGTCAGAAACCTGGAGCGACAGATTGGTGCAGTTTGCCGAAATGTGGCTGCAAAAATTGCCAGCGGCGATATAGAAGAGATGAGTGTAGGAGTGAACGACATCCCCGATATTCTGGGTAAACGAAAATTCTTCTCCGATGTAGCCGAACGAACTACAGTTCCCGGTGTTGCAACCGGGCTCGCATGGACTCCCTATGGTGGTGATATTCTCTTTATCGAAGCCAGTGTATCACGCGGATCCGGGAAACTGCACATCACCGGTCAGTTAGGTGAAGTGATGAAAGAGTCAGCTATGCTTGCAATTAGTTATCTTCGCGCACGCTATAAAGAACTGAATATTCCTGATGAAGCTTTCAAATACTGGGATCTTCACATCCACGTTCCGCAGGGAGCGGTCCCGAAAGATGGCCCATCGGCAGGCATTGCTCTTCTTTCAGCTGTAGCATCTATATTTACGCAGCGAAAAGTGAAAGGGACAATCGCAATGACCGGCGAAATTACACTTCGCGGACTGGTGCTTCCTGTTGGTGGTATCAAAGAAAAGGTTCTGGCTGCAAAACGGGCTGGTATCAAAAAAGTCATACTCCCAAAGAAAAATGAGAAAGATGTTGACGAAATTGAACATGATGTAATCGGCGATCTCGAGGTAGAGTACCTGGAGCGTATGGATCCGTTAATTGATCTTATTCTGGAAAAACAACCGATCCATGACCCTTATAACTTCTTCGAAGTGACCGATGCTCACAAAAAGCAGATCGAAACAAATAATTCCAAGAAAGACAGCAAGGAAGAGATGGCAATCATGGATTGATCGCCAGTTCCACAGACATTGCTAACTTTCTGCAAAACATCAGTTTTTCTTTCAACTTCTATATTACAGATAGAGTTAATAACCTTTGCGTGAGTTTATTCGAAAAAACTTACATATTTGTGATTGTGAAGATTCCCTATTGCCACATTCAATGAACTACCGGCCTATAAATCATTGAAACCAAATTAATTACGAGTCAAGGGGAAAATGACTCAGATTCCCTTTGGGAATGTTTATATCATTAACAACGATCTGATTTTTTCGAATTGACAGAATAAACACTGATCATTCACTGATAATTTTCCGGTGGATAACTACTCTACAAGTTGATTACATTCTGAGTGTATTCTAAAAATTGAATAAACCCATGAATGATTTACCCAGCAAAGAAGAGATGTATCGTGCGTTCATAAACCGTGATTCATCTTTCGATGGAATTTTTATCACCGGTGTTAATACAACAGGAATTTTTTGCAGGCCTCTATGCCCGGCCATAAAGCCCAAAGCAGAAAATCTTGAATTTTTCCCCGACAACAGAGCCGCCCTGAATGCCGGGTATCGCCCCTGTAAACGGTGCAGGCCACTTCACAATTCCGGTGAAACTCCGGTTTGGTTACAAAATATACTGACTGAAGTTGAAAAAGAACCAACTCAAAGATGGACCGATACTGACATCTCCGAATTAGGCACCCATCCGAACCGACTCAGAAGGTGGTTCAAAAAGCATCACGGTATAACATTTCAGGAATATTTGCGCCTGCGCCGGCTTGGAAGTGCACTTGGCCATATCAAACACGGTGAACCCACAGCTCAAACCGCATTTGATCACGATTACGATTCGCTTAGTGGATTTCGAGAAGCGATAAAAAATTGGATCGGCAAGCCGGTACAGGAAGGAAGAGACACCAAAGTTATACACCTGAACAGAATTACCACACCCCTCGGCCCGATGCTTGCTGGCGCCACAGACACCGGACTCTGCCTTCTCGAATTCACCGATCGAAAAATGCTGGAAACACAGCTTAAAATTTTGGCAGATCAACTGAACAGTGTGTTTATTCCGGGTTCAAATACCATTATCGACCAAACGGCAGATGAACTAAATTCCTATTTTGAAGGAACCCTCGAAAAGTTCCGAGTTCCGCTGCTGCTGTACGGTACAGATTTTCAGAAAACAGCCTGGAAACAGCTTCGAACTATTCCCTTTGGGCAAACCCGGTCTTATCATGAACAGGCAATTGCAATCGGAAACGAAAAGGCTGTACGGGCTGTGGCACGTGCAAATGGTGAGAACCGTATAGCCATCATTATTCCTTGCCACAGAGTCATAGGTAAAAATGGTAAACCAACCGGTTATAGCGGCGGACTATGGCGAAAGAAATTTCTGCTTTCACATGAACGAAACAATACTGATACGATCTATAACCAAAAAAGCACACAATCTGATCTCTTTTGGAATGGCCAACAAAAAAGGTAACGGAAAAAGCCGGTTCTTTAGAAATTATTTGAATTAGTTCGTTATCCCGACCCTTCTCCAAGGATGCGAAGAACAGGTGTTCCCGCCAACCGATTTTCATTTATCAACATCCGTAAAATTATAATTTCACTACTCTTATAGAGTTATTTACTAATATTTCAGGAAAATTTCTCGTTACTTTAGCCCCCCAATATATAAACAAATTCAGCTTGCGCGGATCATGTATATCCCAAAAATTTATCAAATTAAAGATGCAGCAATCATTGAAAATTTCATCAGGGCTAACGGGTTTGCAACGATCGTTTCACCCTCCGATACACACCCCATTGCCACGCATATTCCACTGGACCTTCAAATAGATGAGCAGGGAGAACCGCTACTTTGGGGACATGTTTCAAAACGAAATCCTCACTGGAAGCAGCTTGAAAACACTCCAAAAATTTTGGCCATTTTCCTATCTGAGGTGCATTCATATATCTCATCATCATGGTACAATCATCCTAACGTACCGACATGGAATTACATGAGTGTTCACGCTTCCGGAACAGCATCTTTACTGGATGGTGAAAATTTATGGAAAAGCTTAAGCCGACTAACAAAGAAGTATGAAAAAGACTCTCAAGAACCCGTTTCGTTAGAATCCATGCCTCCCTCCGTACAGCGGCAGATAAACGGAGTAGTCGGGCTCGAAATCAGGGTAGAAAAATTTGAGTGTGCATTTAAGCTTAGCCAAAACAGGAACAAAGAAGATCTTGAAAGCATCATTTCACACCTGAAATTAAAAGATGATTCCGGTTCCAGGCTGATGGCTCAAATAATGGAAAAAGAGATATTAAACGATGAGTAGTTTATAGCGCATCAGGAATGCTTACCACGAATAGGAACTGTTTATTTAATGTAAAGCCAACTTTTAAAAAACTGTCCATGCTGTGGTGAAGTGTTGGGATTGATTTTCGAATGGCGGATAAACTGTCCCAACCCGCATATTTCACAGTAAAAAAGCATCAGATGCCTTATCTTATTGGCATGTAATAACTTAAACCAAAATAAGGAGGAACCTGATGCCCACAGTTTGTAAGAAAGGTAGCCAAGTTCAGTTTGAGTTTCATTCTCCAGAGACCGAAAATAATTGATTATAGGGTCTCAAATCCTCAAGTTGGGTTAAGGATTTTTTATGGAGATTTAATTATGGTGCTGTGTAGTGAAAAATCCGCTTGCGGATGACCAATTTTGCAACCCCTGATCCCGGAGGGATCAAATCCGAATAGCCCCCGATCACGTTACAACGGGATCGGGGGGTAAAAAATAAAAATCGAAGAAAACCCCGAATGGG
>SL_3KL_010_SEDDRAFT_10000315_pt1 | contig 37501 bp, 34 predicted proteins | sample SodLakKL_010_SED_2_FD_10381 | JGI IMG/M metagenome (IMG submission 10381) | reverse complement strand
GTCCACATAGAGCGATCCCGGTCCGTTCAGTTGGCCGGAGGCAGATCTCCCGTCACCCGCTTCACCAGCGTTCCGGCAGGGATCACGTCACCGGAGCGGAGCCCGTTCATCACGCCCACCACCTCCGCGTCGACGGTGGACGGATAGCGCTGCAGGAACCCCTCGAACGTGGTCTCAACCTCGGTGCGAACGACCTCGATCCGGCGAGGCTGGGCGTTCAGGATCGCCGGATCGGTCACTTCCCGGAACGAGGCCAGCGATTGCAGAACGGCCCCTTCCCGATTGTTCCACGCCCCCGCCACCGCATATCCCAGGACCCGAAATGTGAGTCCACCGTGCCGGATGAAGGCGACCTGTCCCCGAAACTCCGTCCCATTCCCATCCACACGGAACCGGGCCCCAGCCGCCGGGAGGCCATTCACCGAGTCCTCATTCCGAGAGATCCCCACCACCCCGTCCATGGCCAGGAAGGCGTTGCGGGCTTGCTCAGGGGAAGTCTCTTCCACGAGCTCGATGAGGATCACCGCATCCTCCTGGGGACTCACCCCCTGGACCTCCGTCCGGGCGTTCGCCGTCCGCCACTCCCGGGGGAAGTCCATCCGGAAAGCCATCTCGGGATGAAGGAAGACGCCGTCCCGGAAGTATCCTTCCCTTGGATTCGTTCCGAAGACCATTCCGTCCAGGCGCTGGAGGAACCCGTCCCGATCATCCCGGCTCCCCTGGTACTGGGGCGCGTCGCCGGTGGTCTGCTCCAGAATGGTGCCTCGTCGCTCAAGGGGATCCGGGTGGGTGGAGAGGAAGCCCGGGATCCGCTCTCCATCTTCGGCTCCCGAGGCCCGTCCCAGCATTTCGAAGACCCGTGCCACGGCTCGAGGGTCATAGTCCCGCTCACTCATGTAGCCCAGTCCCAGGTCATCGGCCTCTCGCTCGGCCTCCCTTGAGTTGCGGAGGAAGAGAAGCTGCAGCCCAGCTCCGGCGGCCTGACCCAGGGGCCGCAGATCCGGAGCCAGGATCATCCCGATCCCCAAGCCCAACTCGGCAATCTGGGCTCGGCTCACGCGGGTGATGCCATGACGGGCTGTGACGTGACCGATCTCGTGTCCAAGGACGCCGGCGAGCTCGGCATCGGAATTCATGTGGCTCAGAATTCCCCGGGTCACGTAGATGTAGCCCCCAGGGAGGGCGAAGGCGTTGATGGTGGGATCGTCCAGCACGCGGAAGGTCCAGGGAAGGTCGGGCCGCTCGGAGATCGCTGCCATCTCCTGCCCCATGGCGTCGACCCAGCGCTGGAGCTCAGGGTCGTCGTACTCCCCCAGGGCAGCCGTGATGTCCTGATCGGCTGCCCGGCCCATCTGGATCTCCTGCCCCTCGGTGAAGAGGACGAACTGCCGCTCTCCCGTCACTGGGTTGACGGCGCAGCCGTGGAGTCCCACCCCTCCCGTAACCAGAAGGAGAATGAGGGCGAGATAGAATGCGGTACGAGATCTCATGGGATCCACTCCCAGTTGGGGCCCCAGCTTCAGTAGCTGGGTGCCACGAGGATGGCATTGGTGTAGAGTTGCCAACCCGAGTACCAGAACATCCGGAAGAGGGGATCGTCGGCGAAGAGAATAATCCGGCCCGAGCCCTCCCGGCGATCGGCCAGCCACGTACTCTGGTCCAGTCGCTCCAGGTTGTTCTCAGAGATTACCCCGGAGATCCGGCCAAGTCCCTCAGGGAAGTATGCCACTGACTCGAAGGACTCGTCGGGCTCGAAACCAACCCCTGTGGAGAGGACGAAGAGTCGATCCAGATGCTGGTCGGCAGGAGCTCCGAAAGTGAGGGGGTGATCCGGATCCAGGACGGTCTGGAGGATCGTGCCCGGAACGCGTTCAAGCCAGGCTTCCTCCTCCCGTTCCTCTCGACTCATGAGCGCCCGCTGCAGCCTGGCTTCCCGGTCCTCTTCCTCTTCATCCAGCGCCGTTCGCTGCTCGATCTGGGCCAGGGGCTGGGCCAATTGTCGAGCTGATCCCCCGGTGACCACCAGCGTCCCTCCGGCCTCAACCCACGCTTTCAACCGATCCACACCTCCGTCTTCCAACTCAGCAAGAGGGTTTCCAGGAGGAATCACGACAACGTCGTATCCGGAGAGATCCAGGTTTCCAACATCCCCCAGGTTCAGGATATCGAAGGGGAGGTCCAGGACCTGCTCCAAGAAGAACCAGTGGGCCCCAAAGCCTCCCGCCTGGGTTCCTGGTCCTCCCAGGAGGGCCAGCCGAGGCAGCTCCAGGGGAGAGGCGTCATTGGTCCCCAGGTCGGGCCCGGTGGTCGTGAACCCGGTGGAGATCGGGGTGACGACGCCGGCCAACCCGGAGTTCATGAGGCGCTCGTCCAGCCCCTCGTTCCGGCCCTGTGCAAAGAAGAAGGTCCCGCGGGGGTAATGCACACCATCCACGGAGAAGCTGTCGGCCATGGACATGACCCGGCCCCCTTCCTCCAGGAAGTCCACCAACTCCCGAGCGTAGTGGAAGGAGGGGCTCAGCAGGTATCCGTAGCTCCCCTGCCCAGAGAGCTGGCTCCCGGTTCTCTCAGGGATCCGATCCACCGGTGACCAGTCACCACCGGGGGCTCCCCTGGAAGAGTGTGCTTCCACACCATAGGCATAGGGGAGAGCCCAGGCGGTAATGTCATATGACGACGTTCCCTCCAGTAGGTTCTCCGGTCGAAGGAGCGCGCTGGCCAGCCGCCCTCGGGGCTGACGAGCCGGCACTCGGAAGCTCCCTTCCGGGAGGATGGACCGGGCCTGGAATCCCGGATGGGGGTCCATCTCCATCCCCAACTCCGCGGTCAGTCGCTCCACCTGGATGTCGTGGGAGCGAAGGAGTCGAACCAGGGCTTCCAGTCGAGATGGATCATCTCCCGCCACCAGGTATGTGTCATCCAGTCCCTCATCGATCTCTCGGTGGAACTGTGCGAACCCCCGGAGGAGATCGGATTTCCCCTGGGCAGCCGTCCGCAGAGTGGCATTCCCGGTGGTCCGATGCCCGAAGGCCCGGTCCCGGAGTGTCAGGACCGTTCCATCGGGGCGCTCGATGCTCCGCCCCCCGAACCCTCCCCCACCCTGCTCGTACGTCATCCCCACCGCCCCCACCAGGGAGGGCCAGGAGTCGCCGTAACCCGGATAGAAGAGGTCGAAGTTCTGCCCGGTGTAGTAGAGGAGGCCCTCAGCGTCCATGGCCCGGGCGTTTCCCTGCCCGAAACGAAGACCCCAGTCCAGGATGTGGTCGGGAAAAATGTCGTTGACGGGGTCTGCCGCTGGGAAGAAAAAGTAGCTGGAGGTATAGCCCATCTCGTGGAAGTCCACGTGGACCTGGGGATTGTACCGGTGGAATCGGACCAACCGGTCACGGGTCTCCTGCTGGCTGAGCCAGGCCCAATCCCGGTTCAGGTCGAAGAGATAGTGGTTGGTTCTACCGCCGGGCCAGGGTTCCCGTCGTTCACGGATCTCCGTGTTGGTATTTTCCCGAAGCTGTGCCGTGGAGCGGTAGAAGTTCACATAGCGATCCCGACCGTCGGGATTGGCCACCGGGTCCATGACGACGATGAGGGAGTCCAGGACGCCTGCCACCTCCGAGCCGCCCCGGGCCAGATCCCACGCAGTCCAGATGGCCGCTTCCGGCGACGAACTCTCATTTCCGTGGACGGCATAGGTGAAGTAGACCACAGCCGGATTGGAGTCGGCGATCTCCCGGGCCCGTTCCTCGGGCGTATCCGGATCCATGAGCTCGGCATTTGCCGCCAGGATCTCGTCCAGGCGCCCCCTGTAGTCTTCACGAGCCACCAGAACCTGGAGGAGGGGGCGTCCCTCCGGAGTCTCCCCATAGGTATCCACCGACACCAACGGGGAGGCCTCCGCCAGTGCCTCCATGTAGGCCTGGACCCCAGAAACCGGGGTGAAACGTTCACCCAGTTCGTAGCCCAGGACCTGGGATGGAGTGGGGACATCCTGGGCCGCGAGGCCGGGAAGGAAGAGGAAGCAGGCGAGGACTAGCGAGACGAGTCTGGTCATCTAGAGCGAAGCATTGGGTCATGGGGTAGAACTGCGTCCCGCCACCCATAGGGAGCAGGGCAATCCCTGGAATGTGTGGAAGGAAGGTATTCTGGCGAGTTCCACAGGGGCAACCTGCCCCGCGTCGGGTGAGTCCACCTGCCTTCACGCCTTCCCCGTGCTTGGGACCTTCTGATTCTGACTCTGGCTCATGGGTGCTCTACCTTGACCCCTTCCCGGCAGATGGGACACCTTTGGTGCCATGCATCTTACGACACCCTTCCTGTCGAGCCGGTCGCCCTCGGCCCTGGCTCCACTCTCCCTTGCGGTCCGCTCCCTGATGATCGCTCTTCTCACTGCCCTCCTGGTGGGATGTGACCTGGGGTTGCCGTCATCAGAGGGAGAAGCCGAACTCAGCCGGGATCAGTTCGTGGAGACCTACGTGGAGCTTCGGGTGGCAGCCGCCGGCTGGGAAGGAGCTCAACTCCCTGAAGAGGAGCGGGACCGAATTCTGGCAGAGCAGCAGATCTCGGCCGATCAGCTCCGGGAGTTCGTCCACGTGCACGGACGTAATGTCCCCTTCATGAACGGAATCTGGAACGAGGTGAGCGAGCGGGTGTCCGCCCGGCTGGATCCCCCGGATCTGGACGAGGAGGATGGAGACCCCCTCACGCCTGGTCAGGTGGAGGGCTAACTCCGAAGGGATCGGGAGACCTGTCAGGCCCCGATCCCATTTCGGAAATCGGGGCCTGACAGAGGAGGGCCTCCATGGCAGTTGGACGGGACTGGCCTCCCACCCAGGGAGTTGCACCGCACTACCACCCGACCCTCCCTGCCGGCGACGCCAGCGGCAGCCAGGCTATCGAACCCGAAAGCTCATCCCGATGGCAAGGCCCCGCCGATCTCCCAGAGAACCGGCAAATCGGATGGCCCATCCCGGGTCGAAGGCCATATCCAGCCCCAGATCCACGGCCACCCCCAGATCCAGGTCATCGGACTGCCTGCCACTCCCGAACCATGCATCCAGAACCACTCGAGGGGTCAGATAGGGGTTGAACCACACGCCATCGGCTTCAAAGTCCCGGCCGATGGAGGCCCCCAGGGGGAAGCTCAGGAGGACATCGTCACCTACCCCCAGGCCGGCACCTCCGACCCACAGGACATCCAGGGGAAAGTCGTTTGAGTGGCGGACCAGGTAGCCAGAGACGTCCACTCCACCGTAGAGGCTCAGCCCTCCTCCCCGTCCCTCTGCCAGCCCAAGGCGATACCCCAGCCCTGCCGGGGCGGTTGAGCCTCGCCACGTGCTCAGAACACCGATCCCGTCGCCAGGGCCCGGCCCCGGATCCACCAGGTAGACCCCCCAACCGGCCGGCGAATTCGGCGCCACCATGAGGGGACCGTCCCAGGCCACCTGCGCCTTGGCCGGAGAGGCCAATAGAAGGAGGGCGAGCCCCGCCGTCATTCCCATCACCCAGAATCTCATCGCGCTCCACTCCAGAGTCATCTATGTTCTGAAATCGGGGCTCGGGAGGGGCTGAAGAGCCCCTCGTACCGGCCCCCTGACACTTGGACAGCCGCCAAATCGAGGTGCAACACTGATGCCAGAGACCCAACCATCGTCGCCTTCATCCTCAGAGCACCCCGCACCCCTCCAGAGGATCCCGGCTCAGACGCCCTGGGCTGACACCGTTGGATACTGCCGTGCCCTCCGGGTCGGAGACCGCGTGCTGGTCTCGGGGACGGCGCCGGTCACACCGGATGGATCCACCTACGCCCCAGGCGACGCCTACCGGCAGATGAGACGGTGCCTGGAGATCATCCGGGACGCGGTCACCAAGTTGGGGGGTGAGCGAGCCCGGGTGATCCGGACCCGGATCTACGTCACCGACGCCCAGAAGTGGAGAGAGGTGGGACGGGCCCATGGAGAGTTCTTCTCTCACGCACCCCCTGTCACCACCCTGATAGAAGTCAGCGCCCTCATCTCACCTGACATGCAGGTGGAGGTGGAGGCAGAAGCCTGGGTTCCCCCCGCCGACTGATGGTCACCGCCGAGGGTTCGACCCCCTCCGACGGACCTGGGCACACCCATGGACGGCGGAGCCAGACGGTGGAGGTCCAGCCAGAGGAAGGGCCCTCCAGTCGCCTGGGGGGCCCTCCTTCTCCGCCGTCATTCCCACTCGATGGTCGCGGGCGGCTTCGAACTCACATCGTAGGTGACCCGGTTCACACCTTGGACCTGGTTGATGATCCGGGTGGAGATAGTACTCAGGACCTCATGGGGGAAGTGATACCAGTCAGCGGTCATCCCGTCTCGGGAGGTGACGGCCCGAAGCGCGATGACGTATTCATACGTCCGGGAGTCTCCCATGACCCCTACGGACCGGATGGGAAGGAGGACCGCGAAGGCCTGCCAGATGTCGTCGTAGAGGCCGGCGTCCCGGATCTCCTCCAGGTAGATGGCGTCGGCCTCCCGGAGGATCGCCAGCCGGTCCTCCCGGACCTCGCCCAGCACTCTGATGGCCAGACCGGGCCCGGGAAAGGGATGGCGGCCCACGAAATCTTCGGGCAAACCCAACTCCCGCCCCACGTTCCGCACCTCGTCCTTGAAGAGCTCGCGGAGGGGCTCGATGAGCTGGAAGGGCATGTCTTCCGGTAGTCCCCCCACGTTGTGGTGGGTCTTGATGGTCACCGAAGGCCCGCCGGTGGACACCGACTCGATGACGTCCGGATAGAGGGTTCCCTGGACCAGGAAGCGAGCGTCCTGTCCCTCTTCCTGAGCCGTCCGCTCGAAGATCCGGATGAAGGTGTTCCCGATGGCCTTCCGCTTGGCCTCCGGGTCCTGGATTCCCTCGATGGCCTCCAGGAACTCCTCTCGGGCATCCACCACCACCAGCCGGATCCCCATGTGCTTCCGGAACGTCCGCTCCACACTCTCCCGCTCTCCTTTTCTCAGGAGCCCCGTATCCACGAAGATGCAGGTCAGGCGGTCTCCCACGGCCCGATGGACCAGGACGGCGGCCACCGAGGAGTCCACCCCGCCGGACAGCCCACAGATCACGTGGGCATCGCCAGCCTGCTCGGCGATCCGGGCCACCGACTCATCCACAAAGGCTCCTGGGGTCCAGGTCGGGCTGCACCCGGCAATTCTGAAGAGGAAGTTGGAAAGAATTTCCTCCCCCCGGACGGTATGGGCCACCTCCGGATGGAATTGAACCCCGTAGATGTCCCGGTCCTCTGCCTTGAAGGCCGCCACCGGAAGGGTGGCAGTCGAGGCCAGGGCCCGGAAGCCCGGGGGCGGCTCATCCACGTGGTCGCCGTGGGAGCACCAGACCCGGGTGGACTCCTGGGGATCGAATCCATCGAAGAGATCGTCGGACGTGCCGATCCGGAGATCCGCCCGGCCGTACTCCCGGGTTCCGGCCTGGACCTGACCTCCCTCCTCCCGAGCAATGAGTTGCATTCCGTAGCAGATCCCCAGGATGGGGATCCCCAGCTCGAGGATGGCCGGGTCCAGTCCGGGAACATCCGGATCGTAGACCGAGTTGGGACCGCCGGAGAGAATGATGCCGGCAGGGTCCCATTCCCGGATCCACTCCTCCGAACGGTCGGGAGGGTGGATCTCGCAGAATACCCGCTCCTCTCGGATCCGGCGGGCGATGAGCTGAGTGTACTGGGATCCGTAGTCCAGGATCAGAATCCGCTGGTGATCGGCCATCTCCGGCGGGGAACTCGACTGGCTCATGTCGCGCTATCTCCAGAATCACGTGTATATGATGGGATGGATTCGCCCCGGATGAGCTCTTCCACTTTCTCCCGGTGCCGGACAAGAAGAGGAGCCCCCCCCTCCACCAGGATCTCCGCCGGCCGAAGGCGGGCATTGTAGTTGGAGGCCATGGTGAAACCGTAGGCCCCAGCCGTCCCCACGGCCAGCAGGTCACCGGGTTCCGGCAAGGGAAGCTCTCGGTTCCTCGCCAGGAAGTCCCCGGATTCACAGACGGGCCCCACAACATCCACAGTCCTGTGCCGGGCGTCCGGCCTGAGTTGGACCGGGACGATCCGATGCCATCCCCCGTAGTGGGATGGACGGAGGAGCTCCGTCATCCCTCCATCGGTGATGACGAAGGTCTTCCCTCCCGACTCCTTCCGATAGAGAACCCGGATCAGGAGGACTCCGGCGTGTCCCACCACCGATCGTCCTGGCTCCAGGATGAGTTTGAGGCCTCGGGAAGTCAGGGGTGGGATCACCCGGGTCGCCAGCTCCTCCAGGGGAAGTCCCGGCTCACCCGAGTACCCCACTCCGAACCCTCCGCCCAGATCCAGGTATTCCAGTTCGACTCCTTCATCGGCCAACCGGTCCACCATGGAGAGGACGGTCTCCAGGGCTGCCAGGTACGGCTCCACCTTCACGATCTGGGAGCCGATGTGGACATCGATGCCCCGGAAGCGGATGTGGGGGTAATCCGGCGCAGATCGGTAGAGCTCCAGCGCCTTGGCCACCGGAATACCGAACTTGGATGCTGCGTGGCCAGTCCGGGTGTACTCGTGGGGGGTGGGTGATTCCACATCTGGATTCACTCGGATCCCGACGGGGGCCTGCACGCCGTGTCGAGACGCCACCTCTTCCAGGAGCTTCAACTCCCCCTCACTCTCCACGTGAAAGGCATAGATCCCGGCCTCGAGCGCGGCCTCCATTTCTGGGACCGTCTTCCCCACTCCGGCGAAGACGATGCGCTCCGGTGGGATTCCAGCCGAGATGGCTCGGTGAAGCTCTCCCCCGCTCACGATGTCGGCCCCGGCACCAGCCCGTCCGACACGGTTGAGCACGGCCAGGTTTCCATTGGCCTTCACCGAGTACGCCAGGAGGAAACCCACCCCCTGAAACGCAGTACGGAACTCTCGGATCCGGGATTGAATGCCCTCCGAATCGTAGATGTACAGAGGGGTGCCAAACTCACGAGCCATCCCTTCCAGCGACACTTCCCTGCAATGGAGAATCCCGTCTTTCCAGGAAAAACCGCTCCCAAGACCCTGGATCGTTCCTGGCGGCGAGCCGGCCGACGCAGGCATCAATAGGCCTTGGCCCAGATGACCTCGGATTGGGCCTCGCCGCCCCCGATGCACCGGGAGGGCTGCTCCGGAGACTGGAAGTCCGGGTCCGGAATGCACCGGAGCGTTGCCCCGGTTTCGGCCTTCACCCTTTCCTCCACCGCCGGGTCACCACTCCATCCGGTGTAGACGAAGCCGCCGGGACCGTCCATGATCTCCTTCAACCGGTCCATGCTCTCCACTCCCCGATAGGAGTGCTCTTCCCGCCGCTTCCGGGCCAGCGTCAGGAGTTGGTCCTGAAATGCCTCCAGGCGGGCAGGCAGCTCCGCCACGGCCTGGGCCTCCGGAAGAAAGGCCTTTCGATCCTCACCCTCGCCCGTCACCCGTTTCACCAGGACAACTTGCTCCTTGGCCAGGTCCCGAGGGCCGATCTCGAGTCGGAAGGGCACCCCCTTCCGCTCCCACTCATAGAACTTGGCTCCCGGATTGAGATGGTCCCGGTCATCGACTTTGACCCGGACGTCGAGCTCGGTGAGGCGCGCCTTCAGCTCATGGGCCTTCCCTACCACGCCCTCCCGCTCCGAATCCTTCCGGTAGATGGGTACGATGACGACCTGGGATGGAGCCAGACGGGGAGGAACCACGATCCCGGAATCATCGCCGTGGGTCATGACCATCCCCCCCACCAGCCGCGTGGACACCCCCCAGGAGGTGTTCCAGGCGTATTCCTCAACCCCTGCCTCGCTCTGGAAGGTGAGCCCGAACTGCCTGGAGAAGTTCTGACCCAGGTGATGGGAAGTGCCGGCCTGGAGCGCCTTCCGATCCTGCATCATTCCTTCGCAAGCGTAGGTCCGGACCGCCCCGGCAAACTTCTCCGAATCGCTCTTGAGGCCCGTCACCACCGGCATGGCGATCCATTCCTCCATGAACTTGCGGTAGATCTCCAGCATGAGGCGGGTTTCCTCCTCCGCCTCCTCCTCGGTAGCGTGGGCCGTGTGCCCCTCCTGCCACAGAAACTCGGCGGTTCGAAGGAAGAGCCGGGTCCGAAGCTCCCATCGCATGACGTTGGCCCACTGGTTCATCTTCACCGGGAGGTCCCGGTAGGACTGCACCCAGCGGGCGTACATGGAGTAGATGATGGTCTCGGAGGTAGGTCGGATGGCCAGTGGTTCATCCAGCTCCTTCCCGCCGGCGTGGGTCACCACTGCCAGTTCGGGCTTGAACCCCTTCACGTGCTCCTTCTCCCGCTCGATGAAGCTCATGGGAATCAGGAGGGGGAAGTATGCATTCTCATGGCCGGTGGCCTTGAACATATCGTCCAGAGCCCGTTGCATCCGTTCCCAGATTCCGTAGCCCCAGGGCCGGATGACCATGCTCCCCCGGACCGGGGAATGTTCGGCCAGTTCGGCCCGATGCACCACTTCGTTGTACCACGCGCTGAAGTCTTCAGCCCGGGGTGTCAGCGCCTTGTCGTCGCCCATCTATGCTCCATCGCTGGGTTGGTCCTTGGATCCTCTATGTCGTCGACCTGCTCGAGCCCGCTCCCTTCCGAAGACGACCGCCGCAGGGACGATGATGAGGAGAAGCGAAAGGATCGCCCAGGTCGGTCGCAGGGGGAGGTCAGTGCCGGCACTCAGGAGGAAGGCCACAATGCCCCCCCCAGCGAGTGCCACCAGAACCGCCGCCACCAGAATGACATACTCCAGGGCGTTCAGACGACGAATCGCCCGCTCCATCTCCTCTCGGGTCTCCTTGAAACCCTCTCCCTCAGCCACGCCTACTCCTCCCCTGCCCCGTCCCTCCCCATGAGCGACTGGAGGGTCACCTCCTCTTCGTCGCCGGAAACCATGTCCCGGAGGACGGCCTTCCCCCGAGACACCTCATCGGGACCGAGGACGATCACCTGCCGGGCCCCTTCATTGGCAGCTGCGGAGAATTGTTTGCGGACCGACTGACCTCGGATCCCGTAGAGGGCCGAGTGACCGGATCGCCTCAAGGAGGTGGCCAGTCGGCGAGCCAATCCGGCCTGCTCTTCGCCGATGACAACCAGGAAGTAATCGACCTGACGTCGGTATTCAGGGGCCAACCCTCGCTCGATCAGCAGGTCCGACAGGACCACGTCGCCCATCCCGAAACCCACTGCAGGGAGAGGCTCGCCTCCCACCAACTCCAGGAGGCTGTCGTAGCGGCCGCCGCCGCAGATTGCCCGGTGTTCGCCCTGCCGGTCGAAGACCTCGAAGACGATGCCCGTATAGTAGGCCAATCCTCGAACGATGGTGAGGTCGAACTCCACGAAGTCAGCCAACCCCAGGTCATCCAGGATCTGGATGAATTCCTGGACCTCAGCCAGGGGACCGGCCACCTCCTCGCGATGGGCGAAGGCATCAGCCACTGCCGCCAGAGATGGCGCCTGGAAGAGGGTAATCACTCGATCCACGACCTCTGGAGGCAGCCCAACCTCTCCAGACAGCCGCTCCCGGATCCTCTCCTCCGACTCCCGTTCCACCTTGTCCACTACGGGATAGGTGGCATCCAGCGAGTCGGATGGGACGCCACACTCCCGGAGGAGGGCAGACAGGAGCCTCCGATCCGAGATCCGGGCCCGGATGTCATCGCTGCTCAATCCCAGCGCCCGGAGGCTGTCCAGCGCTACGGCCAGGACTTCGGCATCTGCTTCCACGCCCGGTCCGCCCACCAGGTCCACATTCCACTGGAAATGCTCCCGGAGCCGGCCTCGCTGCTGGCGTTCGTATCGAAACAGCTGGGGGATGGAGAACCAGCGGATGGGCTTGGGCATGGCCCGACTCCGCTCCCCCAGGATCCTGGCCAGGGACGGCGTCATCTCCGGGCGAAGAGAGACCTCCCGCCCCCCCTTATCGGTGAAGTTGTAGAGTTGGCCCACAATCTCCTCACCGCTCTTCTGGGTGTAGAGATCCAACTCCTCCAGAGGAGGTCCGTCGTATTCCAGAAAGCCGTAGCGCCGGGAGACCCGGCGCCACGCATCGAACAGGTGGGATCGGAGCACCAGTTCTTCCGGCGGAAAGTCGCGAAAGCCGGGAAGTCTGGCGAAGTTCTTTGCTCTTGACATGGCGCGAATCTACCCGAACCCGGAGGAAGGGGGCAAGGCTTCTCGGGGGATCCGATCCAGGGCTCGCAACGCCAGGGCCACAACGGAGAAAGAGCCTGTAACGAGGACCGATCCGCCCCTCTCGGCCCACGTCCGGGCCTGTTCCAATCCCTCTGCTACCGAATCGCTCTTTCGGGTGGGGAACCCCCTGGGGAGAGCCAGTTCCGCCTCTCCCGGCTCCCACCGCCGGTCTTCAGGGGTGGATGGGTCGGTGACAAGAACCATCCCGTCCAGACCCTGGGCAAGCTCCTTCAGGATCGCTGGGACATCCTTGTCCTTCATGATCTGAACCACACCGATCCTGGGCGCCGGCAACTCCACCTCCTGGAGGGTGGAAACCAGCACCCGGGCTGCTGCGGGATTGTGGGCCACGTCCAGGACCCAGAGCCCTGCATCGGTCCGTTCAACCTGAAATCGTCCAGGAAGGCGGGCCCGGGCGACCCCCTTTCGGATACACGTGGCCGTGATGGGGATACGGGGAGGGAGGGCTTCCAACGACCGGACGGCCAGTGCCACATTCTCCAGCTGGTGTCGCCCCACCAGGGGCGACTTCAACTCCAACTCTCCCCACCGCCGGGTCCGGACCGAAAGGGAGATCCCCGCTGCTGTGACGGTGCCACGGGGCGGCCCTACCCGAGTGAGGGGAACCCCCAGAGTGGCAGCTTCCCTGGTCAAGACCTCCAGAACCGCAGGATCCTGTGACCCGGTATACGCCGGGACTCCAGCCTTGAGAATCCCGGCCTTCTCCAAGGCGATCTCCGGAAGAGTCCCTCCCAGGAGGTCGGCGTGGTCCATGGTCACATTGGTGATGACGCTGACCACGGGCGAGACCACGTTCGTGGCATCCAGCCGTCCTCCCAGCCCCACCTCCACCACAGCCACCTCGACCCCGGCCCTCTCCATGGCGAGGAAGGCCAACGCAGTCGATGCCTCGAAGAGGGAGGGGCTCTCTCGAAGAAGGTGGGGATGGAGTTCCTGGGCCAGCTCCAGGAGAGCTTCGTCCGGGAACGGCCGGCCGTTGACCAGGATCCGTTCCCGGAAGGAGACGAGATCTGGTGAGCTATACAGTCCGACCCGAAGCCCCGCTTCCTCCAGGATTCCGGCCCACACCCGGCCCACCGATCCCTTCCCGTTGGTCCCCCCCACATGGAGGACCGGGACCCGACGCAGAGGGTGGCCGATGCCGGCCAGAATGCCGTGGATCCGGGTAAGTCCCCATGTGACCCGGCCGGTGAGGGGAGGGAAGAGTTCGCGTGCCAGGCTGTCATGGGACGCCGGCATCCGGTCGGGCCCGGCTCCCAGGGCTGGCAGGGCACCCCCTGGGAGGGAGGATCGGGCCTTCGTCACCGCTCAGCGTCTCCAGGAAGCGTCCACATGTGGCCCAGGAGTTGGAGAATGGTCTCTCGCATCTCCCGCCGATCCACCACTCGATCCACCATGCCGTGCTCCAGGAGGAACTCGGCGCGCTGGAAGCCCTCGGGAAGCTCCTGCTTGATGGTCTCTTCGATGACTCGGGGTCCGGCAAAGCCGATGAGAGCTCCCGGCTCTGCCAGGTTCACGTCCCCCAGCATGGCGAAGGAGGCGGTGACCCCACCCGTGGTGGGATCGGTGAGGATGGAGATGAAGGGGATTCCGGCCTCATGGAGTTGAGCCAGAACGGCCGATGTCTTGGCCATCTGCATGAGCGAGTATATCCCTTCCATCATTCGGGCTCCCCCTGATGCCGATACCAGGAGGAAGGGACGTTCCTCGGCCAAAGCCACCCGGCCGATCCGGGCAATCTTCTCACCCACCGCCGACCCCATCGATCCTCCGATGAAGGCGAAATCCATGACGGCCAGTGCAATGGGGAGGCCCTCCAACGTGCCCCTTCCCGTGACAACGGCATCCTTTCGACCCGTCTTCTTCTCGGCTGCCTCGAGTCGGTCCTTGTACCGCTTCAGGTCCTCGAACTCCAGCGGATCGGCGCTGCCCAGGTCAGCCTCCGTCTCCTCGAACGAACCCTCGTCAGTGAGAATCCGACGGTAGATGTCCGCCCGGATTCGAAAGTGGTGCCCACACTCGGGGCATACGTGGAGGTTTCGAGTGAGCTTCTCCCGGTAGAGGATCTCACCGCATCCATCGCATTTGTCGAAGACGTCCGACGGAACGTCCCGTCGGTCGTCGCCGCTGAGGGGCTTCTTCGCCTTTCGAAACCAGGACATTGCTGTTCCTCCAGCGCTGGGTGCAGGGCAGACTCAATCCTCCTGGGCCAGCCGCACGGCCAACGCCGTGAACGCCCAACAGGTCAGAAGGAAGGTGCCACCGTAGCTAAGAAATGGGAGGGGGATCCCGGTAATAGGAACCAACCCGATCGTCATTCCGATATTGATGAAGATGTGGACGATCCAGGCTCCGAAGATACCGAAGAGAACCAACCCGGCAAAGGGATCCCCTGCCCCTTCTGCCAGGCGCACCACTCGGTAGAGGAGGAACCCGAAGACCGCCACCACCAGGACCGAACCCACGAACCCCAGCTCCTCTCCCACTACGCTGAAGATGAAGTCGGTGTGCTGCTCCGGCAGAAAATCCAGCCGCTTCTGCGTACCCTGGGTGAATCCCTTCCCCGTGAGACCTCCACTCCCGATGGCCACCTTGGACTGGATCAGATTCCACCCGGCTCCCCGAGGATCCATGCTCGGATCAAGGAAGACCAGCAGACGATTCCGCTGATAGTCGGCCAGTTGGCTCCAGAGTGGATTCGCGATGGTCCCTGCCGCCAGGTTGGCCAGGAGGATCCCCACCGACTCGGCCAGATACAACCGATACCGGAAGAGGTAGATCAGGAGGATCAATCCCACGAAGTAGGCCGACCACACGACGGTGCTGAAGGCCAGGATCAGGGCGAGCCCAGGTGAGGCCAGAAGGAAGAGGAGGAATGGAGGCGTGCCGGCCCAATAGAGACAGGCGAACAGGACCCCTACGAAGGCCAATGCCGTCCCCAGGTCCGGCTGCAGGACCACCAGGATCAGAGGCACACCCATGAGGGCGCTGGGCGCCACAAGGTCCCGGAGGCTCTGGGGAGGCGCCTCGCGGGAGGAGAGGTACCGGGCCAGGCCGAGAACGGCGGCCAACTTGGCGAACTCCGCCGGCTGAAACCGAATGGGACCGATCCCGATCCAGCGTCCCACCCCCTCCGCCGTTCCTGCTCCAGTCCCGACGACCAGGGTGGCCGCCAGGAGAATCACCGCCAATCCGTAGGCCGGGAAGGCGATCCACTCGATCCACCGAGCCTTCACCTTCCAGATGACCCCGAATCCCACCAGAGCCAACGCCAACCAGACGAGCTGCCGTCGCCATGCTCCCTGGGTGACGGGGCTGGGGACATTCACCACCCCGGCGGAGTAGATCATGGCCACCCCAAAAAGGGAGAGCGCCATGGCCGCGCCCACAAGGAGGGGATCCCCCGTCCACCGTTCCACCCATCGGCCCATGGGCCCCGACGGAGAAGCCATCAGTTCCAGCGAGCCCAGGGCGCAGGGGTCCCGGACCGGAGATGCTCGCCCAGGGTCTGGATGGTATCCACCGGTATGCCGTACTTCCGACGCAGGTGAAAGTCTGCAGCCTTGGCAGCGATGGGGGCGGCCATGGCCGAGCCGGATTGCCCCTCTTCCACCAGCACTACGATGACGATCTCCGGATCTTCCTCCCACGGCCCGGCCATCCCCACGAACCAGGCGTGGGGATGCTCCTGGGTGGGGCTACCCTGAGCCGTGCCCGTCTTGCCCATGAGATCCCAGTGTTCCAGCGAAGAGAGATGTGCCGTTCCTCCCGGCGCCGTCACGTACCGGAGGCCCTCCCTGAGAGCCACCAGCGATGCCTCACTCAGGTCCAACCGCCAGTCCGTCTCCGGGTCCGCATCGGGAGAGCGGATGAGTTGGGGGCGAGGAGCACTCCCGTCCCGGGCCAGAGCCAGATAGAACTGGGCCATCTTCAGAGGCGTCTGATCATTGGGTCCCTGCCCGATGGAAAGAGACATGACCTCGTTCTCGAAAGGTCGGTAGTTGAAGACCCGCTGCCACCAGTCCAGGCTCTCAGGGAAGGTCCCGGCCATCTCCCTGGGAAGGTCGATCCCGCAGGCTTCCCCGAAGCCCAGGCGAGTGCCCTCCTCCACGAGCCGCTCCAATCCGATCCGCAGCCCCAGCTGATAGAACCAGACGTTACACGAGTGACCGATGGCACCAGCCAGGTCCTGGTGGCCATGGCCCTCTGCCCGCCAGCATCGCCGGGTCACGCCCTGGTAGGTGTAGGACCCGTAGCAGGCGGTCGGCATGAACTCATCGGGCTCCACCACGCCCATCTCCAGTCCGATAGCAGCCGTAGCCAACTTCCAGGTGGAGGCCGGAGGATAGCGACCCACGACCGCCCGATTGTAGAGAGGACGGGACGGATCCTGGTTCAGGCTCTCCCAGAGGGTCCGACTGATGCCCCCGACAAAGCTGTTGGGATTGAAGGTGGGTGCAGAGTAGAGAGCCAGGACCCCTCCGTCTTCGGCATTCAGCGCCACCACAGCCCCACGCATGTCCTCAGGAAAGATCTCATGGATATACTCCATGAGGTCCAGATCCAGATGCAGGTAGAGTTCATCGCCTGGAACGGCCGGTGCCGCCGCCTGGCCCTCGAAGGAGCCAATGACCCTCCCTACGGCGTCCACCTCCACGAAGCGCACCCCCTGCCGGCCCTGCAGAAGGGGCTCATACTGCCGCTCCAGCCCCTCCTTCCCCACAATCATCCCCTGCTCGTACTCCTGGAAGTCAGCACTTTCCAGCTCGGCGGCAGAAACCTCTCCCACATATCCGAGAGCATGTCCGACGGCCGGCCCGCCCATGTAGCGGCGTCGAGGACGCATCTCGAGGAAGACGCCGGGGAAATCCCCGCGCCGCTCCTCGACGGCGGCGATCACCTCGTAATCTGCATTCCGAGTGACGAGGAGGGGCTGTCGGCGGTTCACCCGCGATTCGTCCACCAACGCTTCGACCCGCTCCTCCGGAAGGTCCAGAAGGGGAGCCAGGCGACCCAAGGTCTCGCGGATGGAGTCGGGTGGGGCAGGAAAGAGGGAGACCGTGTAGGAAGGCACATTGTCGGCGATGATCCGCCCGTATCGGTCAAAGACCGTGCCCCGGGGTGCTGGCACCTGAAGCACCCGAAGTCGGTTGGAGTCGGACTGGAGCGCCCAGCTGGACCCTCGCACGACCTGAGCGCGGAAGAACGACAGGATGAGAACGCCGAAGAGGACGGCCAGGACGACCAGCGCCCCCCTTGCCTGACTTCGCTTCTGGTGTGGATGTGGTTCCTTCATGATTCCAGCACGATAACGTTCAAATCTCCGTAGACCACGGCAGGAACACCCACCCAGGAACGCACCTTTCCTATCCCCCCCCTGCATACCCGGGTGTCATCCGGAAGGATCGCCGGTCTCATCCGGAAGGATCGCTCCGCCAGGCACCAGTCACCAGAAGGATCCCGACGCCGACCGCCGCCGCGTAGGCCGCGTCCAAGGGACCGTGGACGAGGAGACTGACTCCGGCATCCCGTCGCACCTCGTCGCCGGCGACGGTCCAATGGAGGACAGCCCGAAGCCAGGTTCCGAAAAAGAGGTACGAGATGAGAAAGAACAGGGTCTCCCCCACAAAGAGATCGCGGGACCTGGAGCCGGCGATCCCCAACAGCGTGCACGCCAGGGTATTGGCACCGAAGGCCAATAAGGAAAAGGCATCCTCCAGCAGCCCCAGGAAGAACCCCAAGCCAGCCGCCGTTCCGGTTCGCATCTCCCGAGCCAGCAACAGGAGTCCAACGGCCAGGAGGTCAGGGGCCAGCCGCCCGATCCCGAACCCGACATGAAGAAGGAAGTGGAGGATGGGCAGGGAAATCAGGATGACCCGGAAGAGCCGATTCGACCTCATGACCTTGCCTCGAAGCCTGATGAGCCGGCCTCCCGAGCCGGGTCCCTCACGTCGCTCCCCCGGTCCTCCTCCTCGGGAGAAAGATCGCCCCGGCCCTCTCCATCCATTCCCTCCCCGGAAGACAGGGTATCCCCAACCTCCACCGGGACACCGCCTTCAGCCGGCGCGTCTCCCCCTTCCGGTTCCACTCCGGCACCATGAGCGCCAGGGTCCACGGGGGGAGCGGAACGGGTGGACGGCCCCATGTCAACCTCCTCCAGGGCCTCCGGACCATCCGGCGCCACAGGGAGAGAGTCCACCCAGAGCTCCGCCAAGCGCTCATTCCCCTCCACGTCCGGAGCCACCATGACCAGCACGTGCCCAACAGCCGCCGGCTCCACGGCAGGAATCAGCCAGTACCCTCGACGCCATCCTGCCTCGGTTTCGGCCAATGCATCCACCACCCCCACCAGGATTCCCCGGGGATACACACTCCCTCGACCGGAGGTCACGACAGCGGTCCCGGGCTCCAGCGTGGTGTAGTATGGCACTCCGTTGAGGAGGAGTCGGTCCTCCTCCCGGAAAGCGCCCGACCGGGGCTCCACCAACCCAAAGGCCGCTCCATCCAGGGTCATGGCGCTGACCCGGAAATCCGGATGGGTCCAGTCCATGGCCACCGAGGTCGAAGCGGTCACCTCTCGGATCACACCCAGCAGCCCGTCGGCCGATACCACCGGGTCGTTGACCCGAACACCATCCTCCCGCCCCACGTCCAGTAGGAGCATGCTTTCCGATCCCCGGACTCCAGGCCGGATGACGCTGGCTGATCGGAACCCGGGGCCGGCCCGCTCCCGCAAGTCCAGGAGTTCCCGGAGGCGGGTGTTCTCGTGTCGAAGCGTCTGCTGGGCCGCCAAGGCAGCGGTAGCTGCATCCAGTTGTGATTGGAGCTCTGAGATATCCACCGTGCGCACCCGAGCCTGGTGGAGGGACTCCTGGATCAGGAGGAAGGGAGCCAGGACGGTTCCTCGGAGTGCACTTGCCACCTGCTCCTGGCCCTGGGGAGGGAGAACAACCAGAATCCCAGCCAGGATCAGAAAGGCAGAGGCAAGGAAGAAGTCCCTCCTACCTCGGCTCTCGAACTGGTCCGGCTCAAAAGGGGGCATGGGCCCAGGGGGCTGGACGGAGCGTGAATGGGTCAGGTGGGAGGGCGACTCTCCCGATCAGGTCACCAGCACGTTCCGATACTTCTGCAAGTCATCCAGGATCCGGCCCGCTCCCCTGACTACACAGGTGAGTGGCTCTTCATCCACATGAATGGGAAGATTCGTCTCCTGGGTCAGGAGGCGATCCAGACCCCGGATCAGAGCCCCCCCACCCGTCATGACGATTCCCCGGTCTACGATGTCAGAGGAGAGTTCCGGCGGGGTGATCTCCAAGGCTCTCCGGACCGCCTCCACAATGGCCTGAATAGGCTCCTGGATGCACTCTCGGACTTCCTCGGAATGGACCGTCACCGTCTTCGGGATCCCGGACACCAGGTCCCGTCCCTTCACCTCCATGGTCCGTTCCTCTCCGTAATCGAAAGCCGATCCAATCTGAATCTTCACCGCCTCGGCAGTGGGTTCCCCGATCAGGAGATTGTAGTTCTTGCGGAGGAAGGTGACGATGGCCGAATCAAGTTCATCCCCACCGACCCGGATGGAGGTGTTGGAAACGATCCCCGAGAGGGCGATGACCGCGATCTCAGTCGTACCGCCCCCGATGTCGATCACCATGTTTCCGGTGGGCGTTTCGATGGGGAGTCCCACACCGATGGCCGCCGCCGTAGGCTCGGCCACCATGTAGACGGCCTTGGCCCCGGCCGCCATGGCGGATGAACGGACGGCTCGTCGTTCCAGTTCGGTGATTCCCGAGGGAACGCCTACCACCACCCGAGGTTTGATCCGGAAGATGCGCTTGGACGTCACCTGCTTGAGGAAGTGACGGAGCATCATCTCGGTCACATCCACATCGGCAATGACACCATCCTTCAGGGGTCGTACCGCCTCGATGTTCTCAGGCGTCCGGCCAAGCATGCGTTTGGCTTCCAGGCCGATGCCCAGGATCTTCCTGGATCCCTTCTCCACTGCGACGACCGAGGGCTCGTTCAAGACGATCCCCTCCCCCTTCACATAGACCAGGGTATTGGCCGTCCCCAGGTCGACGGCGATGTCGTTGACAGGAATGAGCGAACCTGAATTGAACCACTTCGAGAACGAGGCCAAAGCTTGAGCCCGTTGGGTCGGTGGGAGGGCCGATTTGTGAGCGGACGGATGGCCCGGGAGTCAACTTTTCGTCCGGGCGCCCCGGATTGTAAAGACCCTGGGCACGTTGAGCAAGATGCGTTCCCTTTGCGGCAAGAATCTCTCGCTCCGAAGCTCAGTCCAACCCTGTGCTCCCGAAGCCACCCGCCCCTCGGTCCGTCTTATTCACAGCTTCCGTCTCGTGGACTTCCGGAGCCTCGAAACGAGCGAAGACAAGCTGGGCAACTCGGTCCCCTCTTGCGATGGCCACGCTTGAGTCCGAGAGGTTGTGCAGGAGGACCCTCAGCTCACCTCGATAGTCGGGGTCGATGGTCCCCGGAGCGTTTGGCACGATGACCCCTTCCCGGTATGCAAGCCCGGAGCGGGGACGGACCTGGCACTCTACCTGATCGGGCAATTCGAGGACCAGGCCCGTCCCTACCGCACGAGTCTCTCCCGGCGCCAGTTCGAAATCCGCCTCAGCGGAGCGGACATCGTAGCCGGCCGCCCCAGGGGTCGCCCGGGCCGGCAGGGGAAGATCCGGGTTGGTCGGAAGCCGACGGAACCGAACCACCCAACGGGTCTCCACGGGTCAGGCGCCCTCCAGGAACAGTTCCAGAGGAGTGTGCTCCAGCCCAAAGGCTTCCGCCACCCCTGGGTAGGTGATCTCCCCTTCCACCACGTTCACACCCAGGGCCAGGGCTGGGTCCTCCCGGCAAGCCTGCTGCCATCCCCTGTCCGCCAGGGCCATGGCGTAGGGAAGGGTGGCGTTGGTCAGAGCCAGGGTGCTGGTTCGAGCCACGGCGCCCGGCATGTTGGCCACCGCATAGTGGATCACACCTTCCACCTCATAGATGGGATCCTCATGGGTGGTGGCCTCGATGGTCTCGACGCAGCCGCCCTGATCCACCGCCACATCCACGATGACCGAGCCCGGCTTCATGACCTTCAGGTCATCCCGGGTGACCAGCGAGGGGGCCTTCTTCCCCGGAACCAACACACCACCGATGAGCAGGTCCGCCTGGGCAAGCTGCTCCCGGATGTTGTAGCGGTTGGAGAAGAGCAGATCCACGTTGGCCGGCATGACGTCCGACAGGTACCGGAGTCGAGGGAGGGATATGTCCAGGATCGTCACATGGGCGCCAAACCCTGCAGCCATCTTGGCGGCGTTCGTGCCGACCACGCCCCCTCCCAGGATCACCACCTCGGCCGGAAGGACACCAGGGACACCTCCCAGCAGGACACCCCGCCCACCGTAGAATCCCTCCAGATACTTGGCACCCTCCAGAATGGAGAGGCGACCGGCGACCTCGGACATGGGGGTGAGGAGGGGGAGTTCCCCATTCTCCAGCTGCACTGTCTCATAGGCGATGGCAGTACACCCTGCGTCCATGTGTGCCCGGGTCAGGGGCTCGGACGCCGCGAAGTGCAGGTAGGTGAAAAGGAGCTGTCCCTCCCGCATCCGGGGCCATTCGGGCTGGATGGGCTCTTTCACCTTCATGATCATCTCAGCCCGCTCCCATACCTCATCTGCCGACGAAGCGATCTCGGCACCCACCTGGGAATAGAGCCCATCGGGGAAACCACTTCCCTCGCCTGCCCCAGCCTCCACCAACACCTGGTGGCCGCGTTTGATGAGGGCTTCGGCCCCTGCAGGGACCAGGGACACACGGTATTCGTTCGCCTTGATTTCCCTTGGTACACCGATCAGCATGTCGGTCCTCGTAGGATGGAGATTCTCTGGGCCGGGGTTCCTCCAAGAGCCCATGGAGCCCCGACCATATTTGGATACAAATGTGGATTCGGAATTGTCCCTGCCAAATCTGACGTCGTTCTCCGCTGCGTCAAGTCAGACCCCGGGTCCGAGCCGCAGGATGACCTGTCGTTCCGGATCAAAATAGGTGGACGCCACTTCCGCCAGGTCGTCGGCCGTCACCGCTTCGATGGTCTGCAGGAGCTGATCCAGCGTCATGTATGGCTGGTCGTAGAGGGCAAAGCCAGCCAGTCGGAAGAGGCGTGACGACGTGGACTCCAAAGAGAGCATGACCTGTCCCTTCACCTGATCCTTCACCTCCCGGACCTCCTGAGCCGTCAAACCTTCCTTTGAAAGGCGCCGGTACTCCTCTTGAATGGCTTCGACGGCTCGCCCTGCCGAGTCGGGGCGAGTCCCGGCATAGACACCGGACACCCCGCCCCTGGAGTGGAAGGACTGGAAGGAGAAGACGCTGTAGGCCAACGCCAGTTCCTCCCGAACCCGCTGAAACAGCCGGGAACTCATCCCGCCTCCGAAAGCAGCTGAGAGGAGTACGAGGGGAAACCGAGTAGAGGCTCCTCGTCCAGGAGTTCGGGTCCCGACTACAAAATGGGTCTGAGCGGTCTCCCGCCCCTCTCTGCGCTCCAGACCCTCTGGGAGCCCTGGCGCTTCCGGGACAGCCTGAATTCGTCCCCCGGCCCAGTCCTGGAACCGGGCCTGGACCATCTCCACCAATACGTCATGCTGGAGGTGGCCTGCCGCCGCCACGATGAGTTCGCCCTGGCGGTATCGGTCCCGGTGGAGTGTACGCAGCTCCTCCACCGGCATTCGGACCACAGACTCGGGTGTACCCAGAATCGAGCGTCCGTAGGGGTGGTCTTGCCACAGTTCCCGGGCGTGGAGTTCGAAGACCAGATCGTCGGGGGTATCCTGAACGGTGGCGATTTCCTCCAGGACCACCTCCCGTTCCAGCTCCAGGTCCCGCTCCCTGAGGAGGGGATCCAGGACCAGCTCGGAGAGGACGTCCACGGCCACCGGCAGGTGCTCGGCCAGGATCCTGGCCTGGTAGGAGGTGTGCTCTCGAGACGTGAATGCATCCAACGTGCCACCCAGCCGCTCCAGGGCCAGGGCGATCTCCCGAGGTCCCCGGGTGGCCGTCCCCTTGAACACCAGGTGTTCCAGGAGATGGCTGGCACCCGTCAACTCCTCCGGCTCGTGGGCTGAGCCCTGCCGGACCCAGATTCCAACAGAGACGGACCTGACGCCTGGGATGGCTTCGGTCAGGACCCGGATGCCGGCCGGGGTCACCGTCTCCTCCATCCGTCCGGCAATCGGACCGGTCAGAATATCTCCTCCAGCCCCGGCGAGGGAGGAGAGGGGTACCCGTGTCGGACCCGTGCCTGGTCCGGGGCGCATTCCATAGGAAACGGCCGAAGTGGGGAGGGCCCTTCGCCCTCCCACACCCCGGCCGTTCTGCCTGAGCCTGCCCTTCATCAACGGCTGGCGGCCTCAACCTCGGCCACTGCGTCACCCTCTTCAGCCACAGCAGCCCGCCGGGAGAGGCGAAGGCGCCCCTTCTCGTCGATGGCCAGCAGCTTCACCCGGGTGATCACGCCACGCTGCAGAACGTCTTCGGTCTTCTCGACCCGTCCGTCCTCCAGCTCGGAAATGTGGCAGAGACCCTCCACTCCAGGGAGGATCTCGACGAAGGCTCCAAAGCTCGTGACGTTCTTGACGGGTCCCTCGTAGATCCGTCCCACCTCGGGCTCTTGAACGATGGCCTCGATCATCTCCCGGGCACGGTCGGCACCTTCGCCGGTGACGGAAGCGATCTTGACGAGTCCCGAATCCTCCACCTCCAGGGTAGCGCCAGTCTCGTCCTGGATGGCTCGGATCGTCTTCCCCTTCGGTCCGATGATCTCGCCCAGCTTCTCTGGATTCACCTGCATGGTGGTAATCCGGGGGGCGTGGGGAGAGAGCTCCTCTCGGGGCTCGTCGATGGTTCCATCCATGATATCCAGGATGTGCATCCGGGCCTGGTTCGCCCGCCCCATGGCGTCCTGCATGATCTCCCGGCTCAGTCCCTCTACCTTGATGTCCATCTGAATGGAGGTGACGCCGTTCCGGGTCCCGGCAATCTTGAAGTCCATGTCGCCCAGGGCATCCTCCATCCCCAGGATGTCCGTGAGAATGGCCACTCGCTCACCATCGGTGATGAGTCCCATGGCCACACCGGCGCAGGACGCCGCTACAGGGACTCCGGCGGCCATGAGCGCCATGGATGTTCCACAGACGGTGGCCATGGAGGAGGAGCCGTTGGACTCCAGCACGTCGCTCACCACCCGGATCGTGTAGGGGAAGTCATCATAGGCCGGGAGGAGGGGCTGGATCGCCCTCTCCGCCAGGACTCCGTGACCGACCTCCCGCCGGGAGGTTCCCCGGAAGGGCTTGGCCTCACCGGTGCAGAAGGGAGGGAAGTTGTAGTGGAGCATGAACGACTTGGTGACTTCCTCCCGGACGTCGATGGAGTCGATCCGCTGCTCGTCGCGGGAGGTCCCCAGGGTGGCCACGGCCAGGGCCTGCGTCTGACCCCGGGTGAAGAGGGCCGAGCCGTGGGTCCGGGGAAGCACCCCGACCTCACAAGAGATATCCCTGACCTGGTCCAGCTCCCGGCCGTCGGGCCGGCTGCCTTCGGACAGGATCAGCTCCCGCATGGCCGTCTTCTCAATCCCACGCAGGATGTCACCGATCTGCCCCTCTGCCTTCTCGAACTCCTCCGGGGGCAGCTCCTCCTTGAGCTGATCGGTCACGTCTTCCCGGACGGTGGAAAGGGCCTGGTTCCGCTGCTGCTTCTCGTGGATGGCCATGGCCTCCTGGATCCGGGGGCGAGCCATCTCTCGGACCATTTCGGCCAGCTTCTCTTCCGGGAGCTGAGCCTCGAAGCTCATGGTGGGCTGGCGCAGATCCTCGATGAGCTCCTCCTGAATCTCGACCAGCTCCTTGATCCCTTCGTGAGCTACCTCCAGACCTTCCAGGATCTCTTCCTCTGGGACCTCCACAGCACCACCCTCCACCATGAGGAGGGCTTCCCGGGATCCTGCCACCACGATATCCACGTCCGAATACTCAAGCTGTTGGAAGGTGGGATTCAGGATCCAGTTCCCCCGGATTCGGCCGATCCGGACGGCGGCCACCAGGGTATCGAAGGGAATCTTGGACATGTTCAGGGCTACGGAAGCCCCCATGAGGCCCAGAACGTCGGCATCGTTCTCCTGATCGGCGGAGAGAATGCTGCAGACGATCTGCGTCTCATTCATGAACCCCTCAGGGAAGAGGGGACGGATGGGGCGGTCGATCTGCCGGGCCGAGAGGATCTCCTTCTCACCGGGGCGCCCCTCACGCTTGAAGAAACCTCCCGGGATCTTCCCGGCGGCGTAGGACTTCTCCCGGTACTCCACCGTCAGGGGGAAGAAGGGGAGGTGGGTGGGTCGGTCCCGCGCGGTTGCCGTGGACAGCACCACGGTCTCACCGAACTGGACCAGGCAGGACCCGTGAGCCAATTTGGCCATTCGGCCCGTTTCCAGCGTCAACGTCCGTCCTGCGAACTGTCGTTCGATCCTGTGAATCATCTTGTTCTCTTCCATTTTTCACTGCAGAGATAAAAGTGGGCCGGCGGAGGGTGTGAGGCCCCCATTCCGGTCCCTGTGTCGATGGTTCACGCTCTGCAGATCCGGGTCGGTGCGACCGCCGTGCCGCCGGGAACCCCTTTCAAGGGGCGCCGTCGGGACAGCAGGAATGACAGGGCCGACCGCCACCGGTCGTAAAGCGTGAATGTGCAACGCGGCGGCCGGGTCTTTCCCCGACCGCCGCGCGGTCCCAACTACTTGCGGATCCCCAGATCTTCGATCAGGGAGCGATACCTTTCCAGGTCTTCCCGCTTGAGATACTCCAGAAGCCGACGGCGGCGTCCCACCATCCTGAGGAGGCCGCGGCGGCTGTGATGATCACCCTTGTGGTTCTCGAAGTGGGCCCGGAGATCGTTGATCCGGTGCGTCAGAAGGGCGATCTGGACCGGGGCGCTGCCCTGGTCGTTTTCATGCAACTGGTACTTCTTGACGATGTCCTGCTTCTGCGTTTCGGGCATTGGAGCTATGAGCCTCCGCAAGAGTCGAACACTGCAAGGGAAGCCGACTGGACGTAGCCTTCCGGGCGGGTCGTGCGTCGAATGAATCCCTCTCTAAGATCAGCCCGATAAGATATGGAGACGGGCCCCTGAGAACAAGCCCGTTCCCAGGCCCTCCCAACCGTTCCCCTCAGCTCGTACCCTCGCGCTCCCTGGCCAGAATCTTCCGCGCCTCCTCCACGTCCCTCTCCATCTGTTGGACCAGGGCCTCGACGGAAGAGAAGGGTTCTACGCCTCGAATCCGCTGGACGAAGTCCACCCGAACCTCCTCTCCGTAGAGATCCCCTTCAAAATCCATGAGGTGGAGTTCCACCGTGGAGGACGACCCCTGAAAGGTGGGCCGGGGCCCCAGATGGAGCGCACCCTCGAAAGTACCCCGTCGTAGCACACCCCGAACCGCATAGATGCCGGGAGGAGGGAGGAGCTTGTCCCGATTGGCCAGACTCAGATTGGCCGTAGGAAACCCCAGGCCCTTGCCTCGCCCGTCGCCCCGGACAACCACGCCACGAAGGGCATACGGCCGCCCCAACCCATCCCTGGCCGCAGACATCCGGCCATTCCCCACCGCTTTCCGGATTCGGGTGCTTGAGATGGGCTCGTCACCCAGAGCCACCGGTGCCACCACATCCACCGAAAAGCCCAGCGTCTGGCCCAGGTCGCGGAGGGTGCCGGCATCACCGGACCGCCCTCGCCCGAAGCCGTGGTCGTATCCGATGACCAGTTCGTCCACTCCCAGGCGTTCCACCAGGATGTCTCGGACGAAGCGTTCGGGAGAGAATCGGGAAAGGACGGGGGTAAAGCGAAGAAAGACCGCATAGTCCAGACCACTCTCCGCTAGAATCTCCTTCTTCTCGTCCGGCGTCGTGAGGAGAGGCGGAGCAATGTCGGGACGGACGATCCGAAGCGGGTGGGGGTGGAAGGTGACCAGTACGGCCCGTCGATTCGTGACTTCCGCCCGGCGACGGATCTCCTTCAGAACCTCCCAGTGACCTCGATGTACTCCATCGAAGGTCCCAACGGTCACCACCGCCCCCCGGCCGTCCCGGGGGATCCCAGCTTCGCCTGGAAAAAGAATGCTGGTGCTTCCGTCAGCCATGGGGAAACACCTTCCGGGGTTTCAACACCTCTCCCTGACGCTGAGCCACGGCCAGGAGGACTCCGTCCAGGGCCACCGCTACGTCGCCGGTCTCATTCTCCTGAACCGGGATGGATTGCCCGGAGACGAGCCGACGAGCCAGAACCGGATCCACATCGAGCCGCGGGAGGTGGTCCAGCGCCTCAAGGGCGGGAATCCAGGCAGGCCCCAGCGCCGCCCCGGCCTCAAGGGCCACGGGATCCAACGCCCGCTCCACCGAAAAGGGACCGATTCCCGTGCGACGAAGCTCCACCAGGTGCCCGCCCACCGACAGGCCTTCTCCCAGATCCCTTGCCAGGGCCCGAATGTAGGTCCCCGTGGAGACTCGAAAGGCAACCCGAAGAAAAGGAAGTTCACACTCCAGGACCCTGGCTTCATGGACCTGTACCGGGACCGGCGACAGCTCCACGATCTCTCCCCGACGTGCTCGCTCATAGGCTCGCTCCCCCTTCACCTTCTTGGCTGAGAAGACAGGGGGACGTTGTTCATGGGCCCCTACCATGCCACCCACCGCCGCCAGAACCTCCTCGGAGGACAATGCGGTCAAGGGACGCTCTTCCACCACCTCACCTTCGGTGTCCAGGGTGGTCGTCACCTGCCCCAGGCGGATCGTCGCTTCATATGCCTTGGCGTGGCCCTGAAGATACTCGGCCAAGCGCGTGGCCCGATTGACACAGAGGATGAGGAGACCGGAGGCGAAAGGGTCCAGAGTTCCCGTGTGGCCCACCTTCCGTGTCCCAAGCACCCGGCGAGCCAGGGAAACCATGTCATGGGATGTGGGACCCGCCGGTTTGTCCACCAGGAGGATCCCGTCGCCTGACAGCCTGGAACTCACCCGTCGGTTCCTCCGGTAGCCCGTTCATCTTCCCTTTCTTCTCCTGGCTCCGAGCTGTCTTCGCCCTCTCCCGGGCTCCCCTCCCCCTCGTCCTCCTCAGGGAGGACCTCTCGGAGGAGCTTCTCGACTCGCATGGCCCGGTCCAGGGTCCGATCCAGCTCGAACCGCAGCTCGGGCACGCGTCGAAGTGTGAGACTCTGGCCCAGCGACCGCCGGATGAAGGGAGTGGCAGCAACCAGCCCCTCCAGGAGGGCGTCGTCGGCCGCCTCGGATTCTTCTGTAGGACCGGGGCGCACGAAGATACGGGCGGACCAGAGATCCGGAGTGGCCTCCACCGCCGTGACGGTGGGGAGCCCGATACGGGGATCCCGGACTTCACGCCGAAGGATCCGGGAAATCTCCCGTTTGAACTGCTCATTGAGGCGGGCGGTGCGTCGCTGGCTCATGGTCGCCTTTGGGTGATCCTTGGAGATGATGGGGTCCGCCTTGAGCGTACCCGGCGGAGGAACAGCTCCCCGGCCCCGGGACCCTGCAAAGGAAGGCCCCGACGGCAGGCCGCGCAGGAAAGGCTTGCCAGATGTCCCTTCAGGTCAGATCCGCTCACGATGGAAGGAGGAAACCACGAACCGGCCGTCTTCGGCCACGAATCCGTCGATCCGATCCGAGAGGGATTCGGCTTGCCGACCATCCGAAGTGACCAGAGCTGCAGTGATCTGGGCCCGGTCGTGCACATCCTGGAAGTCGGTCTCAGCCACGGAAAGATTGAAGCGATTCTTCATCCGGTCCGTCAGGGATCGGAGCACAGTCCGCTTGGCTTTCAGGGAGCGGCATCCGGGAATGGACAACTCCCAGACCAGAACCACGACACTGGCACTCATTCGGCCTGCTGCCTCTCCGGGCGGACCGTCAGTTACCGGAAGAGGAGCTTGAACTGGCCAGCGTCCGAGCCACTTCCTCCACACTGAAGCACTCGATGATGTCCCCCACCTTCAGATCGTTGAAGTTGGCGATTCCGATTCCGCACTCAAAGCCCTCCCGGACCTGTTTGACGTCATCCTTGAATCGCTTGAGGGACTCGATCTCGCCGGTGTAGACCACGCTGCCTTCCCGAATCAGGCGAACCTGTCCGTTCCGGTCGATGATGCCGTCGGTCACGTAGCAGCCGGCAATGGTTCCGATGCGCGTAATCTTGAAGATCTCGCGCACCTCGGCAGCCCCAAGAACCGTCTCCCGCTCCTCAGGCGCCAGCATCCCCTCCAGAGCCTGTCTGACCTCATCCACGGCCTCGTAGATGACTTCATAGCTCCGGATGTCCACCCCNCTCTGCTCCGCCAACTGGCGAGCCTTGGTGTCGGGTCGAATTCGGAATCCAATGATGACGGCCCCAGCTGTCTCAGCCAGGAGCACGTCTGACTCATTGATGGAGCCTACACCCCGATGGACGATCTCCACTCGAACCTCATCGGTGGAGAGCTGTTCCAGGGAGTCGGCCACAGCCTGGACCGACCCGTCCACATCGGCCTTGACGATGATTGGCAGCGTGCTGACCTCGCCTTCGGCCAGGAAGTGGGCAAAGTCGCCCAGCTTGAGGCCCCGATCCTTGATCCGNAGCTGCTTCTCTCGCTCCAGGCGCTGGCGTGTCTGGGCGATCTCTGCCGCCTTGTCCGCGTCCATGACCTGCAGGGTGTCTCCGGCCTGGGGCACGCCCCCGGCTCCCAGAATCTGGACCGGCCGACCGGGAGGAGCCTCCTCCACCGGCTTCCCCCGCTCGTCCAGCATGGCCCGGACCCGTCCGTCGTACTTCCCGCAGATGAAGGCATCGCCGACCCGCAAGGTCCCTTTCTGGACCAGCACGGTAACCACGGCTCCCTTCCCCACGTCCAGCTTCGACTCGATGACCGCAGCCTGGCCCTCCCGGTCCGGATTGGCCTTCAACTCCAGGAGTTCGGCCTGAAGGAGAATCTTCTCCAGCAGGTCCTCCATTCCCTGTCCGGACTTGGCCGAGATCTCGGCCACCAGGACCTCTCCCCCGAACTCCTCCACTGTAACCTCGTGCTGGAGAAGCTCCTGCTTCACCCGCATGGGATCCGCTGCCGGCAGGTCCATCTTGTTGATGGCGACCACCATGGGAACCCCGGCGTTCTTGGCATGCGAGATGGCCTCGATGGTCTGGGGCATGATGGAATCATCCGCNGCCACCACCAGGACGACGATGTCCGTCACATCTGCGCCACGAGCCCGCATGGCGGTGAACGCGGCGTGTCCAGGCGTGTCCAGGAAGGCGATGGAGCGATCATTCTCCAGCTCCACATGGTAGGCACCGATGTGCTGGGTGATCCCACCGGATTCGCCGGCCACCACGTTCGTCTTCCGAATGGAGTCCAGAAGGAGCGTTTTTCCGTGGTCCACGTGCCCCATGATGGTTACCACCGGGGGCCGGGGCTCCAGAAGCTCCGGATCCTCCTGTTCCTCCTCTTCGACCTCGCCTTCAGCTGCGCCGGTGTACTCCTCTTCACGGACGGCCTTGAAGTTGAACTCGTCCAGCAGCAGCTCGATCTGATCGAAATCGAGCCGCTGGTTGATGGTGACCATCATGCCGAGGTTCTTGAATGCGGCGCTGACGAGTTCGGTGGAGGGAGTATCGACGAGCTCGGAAAGCTCGGACACGGTCAGGAATTCGTTGACCCGAACGGTCTTGGCCTCTTCCTCCTCCTGCTGGCGAACCTCCTCCTCCTGGGCCTCCAGCTCCTCCTTGCTGGGCTTGGACGAGCTCTTCCGGCGACGTTTCTTTCCACCACCACCACCGCCACCTTTGATCTCGGCCATCACCCGCTGGATGTTGTCCTGGACTGCGTCCTGGTCCACCCGCTGCCGGCGCTTCCCCTTCTTCTTGCCCCGCTTCCGACCATCCGGGGTATATCCGTCGGCCTGGATGCGGACTTGTCCTCCGGGTCCNGCACTGGCTGCAGGAACCGGTTTGGGGGCTGACGACTCCTTTTCCTTCTTGGCTCTGCTCGCCTCCTTGGACGAAGGAGCCTTCTCCTTCCCACCACCCATCTCTCTGGCAGAAGGGACCTTCAGGCGGCGTTTCGGCTTCTCGGGTTCCGCCTCAGCTTCAGCTTCCTTCGATTTGCTCTCCGCCCCGGCCTCGGCTTCCGCCTTCACCTCCTCCGCGGGTGTCTCCTCCCGAGGAGCGGATTCGGTCTCAGTCGGGGTGTCGGCAGGCTCCTCGGCAGCCTCGGCCTCGGGAGCCGGTTCAGGCTCCACTTCTTCGGCCTCCGCCGGGGCCTCTTCGGCCGCGGGGGGGGCGTCAGGCTCCTCCACCGCCTCGGCTTCCTTGCCTTCGGGCTGAACATCAGCAGCCTCGGCGCTATCCTCCGCCTCGGGTTCTGCCGACTTCGCCGGTGGCTGATCCGGCTCCTCCTCCATCTTCTGAGAAGGCGGCGTCGCCTCCACATCGGTGGCAGGTTCAGGCTCGGGCATGGACGAGCGACGGCGGCGACGGCGGCGCTTCGTGGACCGGGATTCCTCGATGGCGGCTTCCACCGCCTCCGACGTGTCCCGCTTCCCTGACCGGCGTTCCCGCTCGACGCGGGCCAACACCCGGGCCACATCGGCATCTCCTACCTGTTCCTCCGCATCGGACACAGGAATCCCCATGGCCCGGAGAAGGGACAGAACGGCCTCTGTGGAGACCTTGAGGTCTTGCGCTAGTTCAGCGACCCGCATTGGTACTGGATTCCTCCTTGGGATCCCGGTGAGCATCCACGTCATCCGGATCCGTTCGGACCCGGGTGGACAGCTTCACCAGGAGCTGCTCTGCAAACGATTGTGTCGTGATGGCGATGGCCGAGAGCTCCGGCAGCCCCACGGGGGCCCCCAGGTCACGTCGACGATCAAACCATCGTACCGGAATATCCCGGTGTTCCAGGAGTGCCTGGACCTTCCTCAACTGGGCGGGAGACGCGTCCCCCGCCAGGACCACGAGTCGGGCATCACCGACCCGAACGGCCTGACGAACCGCAGGCACTCCTGCGGCTACTGCCCCTGCCCGCTGGGCTAGGCCCAGCAGGCCACTGACTTCATCTTGACTCGGTCGACTCACGTTTCCCGTCAGCCGCCTCGTCGAGAATTTCTACGGCCTCAGTATCCTCATCGTCCGACTCGGACGGGCCTTCAAGCACCTGCTCTTCCTCAGCGGAGGCCCCTTCTTCATCGGATACCTCTTCCGAAGCGGTCTCCTCCTCGCCCCCTGCCTCTTCGACTTCGGACTCGGTGGTGGTCGCCTCGGACTCCGAGCCCTCGACCTCCTCCTCGTCATCCACCTCCACGGTGAGCTCGTCGATGATCTTCAAGAGTTGATCGATTTCCTTCTCACCCAACCCCTCCACCTTCTCGAAGTCGGGCCGTTCCAGGTCGATGATATCGAGAAACGTACTATACCCGGCGCCTTTCAGGGCCGCCAGAGCGCCCAGCGTGAGATCCAGTTCAGAGAGGGAGAAATCCGCCGTCTCCAGGCCATCTTCCTTCGGCTCTCCGAAGAGCTGAGCGTCGGCTCCCCGCTCAAGCCATTCCCGGGACCCGTAAAGGTCGATCTGCCAACCGATGAGCTGAGAGGCGAGTCGCACATTCTGGCCATTTCGCCCGATGGCCAGAGACAACTGGTCCTCATCCACAATGGCGGTAATGACCTGTCGCTCCGGGTCGGAGACGACCTTGCTCACCCGAGCCGGCGCCAGGGCCCGCCGGGCGAAGATCTCCGGATCGGGGTGCCATGGCACAATATCGATCCGTTCCCCTCCCAGCTCGGAGACCACGGCCTGCACCCGAGATCCCTTCAAACCCACACATGCCCCCACTGGATCGATGGACTCGTCCCTGGAGGAAACAGCGATCTTGGTCCGTCCCCCTACTTCCCGGGCGCGGGCTCGGATCTCGACGATCCCCTGGTAGATCTCCGGCACCTCCAGCTTGAAGAGGGCCTCCACGAAGCTGGGGTCGGCCCGGGAGAGAATGAGTCGGGGTCCCTTGGGCGTCTCATCCACCTTCTTGAGAACCGCCCGGATGGGATCACCTTGCCGAAAGCGCTCTCTTGGGTTCTGGTCTTTCCAGGGGATGATGGCCTCGGCATCCTTGGCCCGGTTCATCATCACCACGATCTTGCCCCGCTCGATCTGCTGCACCTCTCCAGAAAGGAGCTCACCCACTCGGTGAGAGAACTCCTCACGGACCCGGTCCCGCTCCTCCTCACGGACCCGCTGAACGATCCGCTGCTTGGTGGCCATGACGGCGTTTCGTCCGAACTCGCTGAAGTCCACTGGGATTTCCATCACGTCCCCGACCTGAAAGGTGGGGTCATCCCAACGTGCCTTTTCCAATGAGATCTCCGAGGAGGAGTCTTCCACCTCCTCCACGACGCGTTTCAGGACGATCATCTCGATCTCGCCCGTGCTCTCGTGGATGTCGATCTCGGCCCGGACGTTGGGCCCAAAGATCCGACCCAACCCGGCAAGGATCCCATCCTTGATCAGGTCGTTCATCTCCTCGTGGGAGAGGCTCTTGGTAGCCGCCATGTCTCGGATGGCGGCAACAATCTGTCCAGCGTTCGCCATGGTCACCTCTATTCCAGATCTCAGGTCCGGCTCAGGGTCGACGAGTCGTCCCCAGGGATCTCAGTGGTCGTCCTTCCAGCGGAAGACCAGGTGGGCCTTCTCAATGTCATTTCGTGGAACGGCAAGTACCTCCCCGCCCTTTCGACGGATCAGAACGCTGTACTGTTCCTCGTCAGAACCCTCCCGGATCCCTGCCAGCTCGCCCTCCAATCGCTTCGACTTGGTTCCTCCCAGGGGCTGTCTGCCCTTGAGTGCGACCAGGTCGCCCTCGAAGCGTCGGAAGTCCCGCTTCCGATGAAGCGGACGCTCCACACCGGGCGACGACACCTCAACTGTGTACTTCTCCGGGAGGTGCGGGTGCTCGTCGAGCCAGGGCTCAATGGCCCGGCTCACTCGCACGCAGTCCTCCACCGTCACGCCGTCTCCCGGCTGCGAGCCAGGGAAATCGACTCTCAGCCGAAGGATAGGGCGACGATCGCTCCCGGCCCACTCGATCTCCACCACCTCCATACCCAGATCCTCTACCCGGGCCTCGAGTTCGGCGTCAATCTCGGGAATCGGCTTCGCCACTGTCCTCTCTGTTCGGTTCCGGCCTCCTCGCGAAGGCCCCCGTACCCCGAACACCGGAGTAAAAAAAAGCGGGGGCCACCCGCTCCCCCACTCCAAAAAAAGCTGCCTCCGCGGCAGCTTCGTCCGCTGTGTATGATAGAGGAAACCCGGGACAGGTTCAAGGCAGCCCTCCCCCTGTCCCCCAAACCGCCGGTAAGCCTCAGTCCTCCTCCCCTGTCACTCTCCGGATCCGAGCGCCAAGACCCTGCAGGCGCTCATCTATCCGCTCGTATCCCCGCTCGATCTGACGGATGTTGTGGATCCGGGAGGTTCCCCGTGCCGCCAAAGCAGCCAGCAGGAGGGCCATTCCTGCCCGAATGTCCGGGCTCTCCAACTCCCCACCCTGTAACTCGGAGGGACCCACCACCACCGCCCGGTGGGGATCGCAGAGGATGATCCGGGCACCCATTCCCACCAGCTTGTCGGTGAAGAACATCCGAGACTCGAACATCTTCTCGTGAATCAGAATGGTCCCTTGGCAACGGATGGCAGTGACCAGGGCGATGGATGTCAGGTCCGCCGGGAAGGCAGGCCAGGGGCCATCGTCGATCTTCGGGATGTGCCCGAAAGCGTCGTGCTGGATCACTCCGCCCCGATCTCCCAGAACCACCAGATCGTCGCCATCCACACGGCACTCCACCCCCAGACGCTGAAATCCCAGAAGGGTGGAGTCCAGGTGCTCCAGGGGCGCCTGTGTGATGCGCAGTTGACTCCGGGTCACGGCAGCCAATCCGATGAACGATCCAGTCTCAATGTGGTCCGCCCCGATCCGGACGGTGGCGCCCCCCAGTTCATCCACCCCATCGATCTCCAGGGTGTGGGTCCCCACTCCCTGGATCCGGGCACCCATGGCATTCAGGAGCCTGCAGAGGTCCTGGACGTGGGGCTCGGCAGCCGAATTCCGGAGCCGGGTCCGCCCTCGAGCCAGCACAGCGGCCATGACGGCATTCTCGGTGGCAGTCACCGACGGCTCGTCCAGGAAGATGTCACTCCCCACCAGGGCATCGGTGCCGATGCGGAAATCGCCGGGTTCGAAGGTGACCCGAGCGCCCAGAGCCTCGAAGGCCAGGAAGTGGGTGTCCAGGCGGCGGCGCCCAATCACATCGCCCCCGGGAGGGGGAAGGGTCACCTGACCGAACCGAGCCAGAAGGGGTCCCGCCAGAAGGATGGACGCTCGGATCCTGCGGGCCAGNTCGGGATCGGGACGGCCCACCGTCACCGAGGCGGCGCAGACCTCCACCGTCGCGGCGTCGACCCACTCCACCTCTGCGCCCAGAGCCTCCAGGATCTGGAGAAGGGTCTCCACATCTCGGATCCGGGGAACGTTCTCCAGCCGCACGACTTCCGTGGTCAGGAGGGTGGCCGCCAGACAGGGCAGCGCAGCGTTCTTGTTCCCGATCGGCTGGATGCTTCCGGAGAGGGTATGACCACCCTCGACCTCGAAATGCGCCATCGATGAGTCGGTGTGTTTGGGGTCGAAAAAGGAGCTCGGACCAGCCGGTGCGTCGGATGGAAGGTGCCATGGGCAAGTCCATCCGGAACCGTCTGACCAACGGAAGCCGCAGAGGGACGAAGTTACCCTGGGAGGAAGGGCGCTACAACCCGACCTGATCAGCGCCGGCCGCTTCGGGGTGGAACGTTTCCACCCTCAACCGTTATTCTCTCATTATGATTGCTTCCAGCCTGTTGCTTTGGACCGGAGTTCGCGTGGCGGCCGCCGATACAGTCATCGCCGTCCCCGTCCGGGACGGCTTTGACGTGGTCATGGCCGTGACAGGTGGACTCATCGGGGCCACCTTCCTGGCCGTTCTCCTCTCCTTCCTCTTTCTCCTCCTCCAGGCCCGAAAGGTCGCCTCCGCCCTGGAGCAGACCCGGGATCGGCTGGCCTCGGATCGAGGCATCGAACACCTCCGATCCACCGCCGCCAACATGGAGGAGATCTCCAAGACCCTCCGGGGTGAGGTGGGGAAGCTCAGCACCTCCGTGACCCACCTCTCGGACCGGTTGTCCCAGGCCTCCACCCGAATGGAGGAGCGGATCGAGGAGTTCAACGCCCTCATGGAAGTGGTCCAGTCCGAGGCCGAGGAGGTTTTCGTGGACACGGCCAGCACTGCTCGCGGGGTGCGACGGGGACTGGGTTCACTGGCAGACCCTCATTCCGCCGACCGAAGGAGGTCCCGAGGCGGTAGCCGAGGTCAGGGAGCGGGCATTCCGGCAGGTGACGGTCCTGAAGCCGGCCAACGGCCTCTTCGGACACCTCCGGCCGGCGATCCCCTACGGAAACGTGGAGGAGCCAGCGCCACTCCGGCCAAAGAACCGGACGAAGGCCCCGTCACGCCGGTGACCGACGGTCGAAGTGAGAGCCATTCCACCGCCGACAAGGACAACGGATGACGATCTTGCCACAGCGAGACTCGGTCGAGTTCTCCTCCGGTCTACTGGCCGGCGCCCTCATTGGCGCTGGCGTTGCCCTTCTCCTGGCACCCGATCGGTCTCCCCGGGGCCGATTCCGACGGCGCCTGCGGAAGCCCGGTCGGAAGGTTCGTCGTCAGGTGACACAGACCCGTCAATCAGCAGATGAGACCCTTCGTCGATCCCAGCGTCTCAAGGGAGAGTTGGGATCTTTCGGGTCCGAATTCCTACGAGCCGCTCGGGAGGAGCTGGTATCCGCCGGCCTCCAGTCCCTGACGGGGAGAAGGAGGACCACCCCCCGCGGCCGCCTCCACGACGCTGCGAAGAAACTGAAGCGCTTCCAGGAAGGCTCACCCTCGGGGGGCGGCTGATCCCCGGCCCCACCGGAGTCAATCGAAGGTGATCGGGCTCATCCTCAGTTCAGCTCTGTGGGCCACTATCTGGCTGTTTCTGACCCCGGCCGAGTTGTGGGGTTGGGGACCGGGGACCCACGTGGCCATCGGTCAGGCTGTCCTGTCCTCCGCCCACCTTCTGCCCCCGGCCATCCAGTCGGTTCTGG
>SL_3KL_010_SEDDRAFT_10000313_pt1 | contig 37514 bp, 32 predicted proteins | sample SodLakKL_010_SED_2_FD_10381 | JGI IMG/M metagenome (IMG submission 10381) | reverse complement strand
AAAGAGGGGGGAGAGTTACTCCTCACTCAGAATGGTGATCGCTACGTTTTTGAGGCTCTAAAAGGGAAAAAATTAAATCTGGGAGGTGAAAAATCAGGTCATATAATTTTCCTTGAAGAAAATACTACAGGAGATGGTCTCCTTACCTCAATTATGCTCGCAAATGTGATATCTTCTGAGCATGATAAGCTTTCACAGCTGGCAAAGGTAATGAAACCCTGGCCCCAGTTGTTAAGAAATGTTGAGGTTAAGGACAAAGGTTGGAAAGACAACCTGAAAATTCAGGAAGTGATTAAGAGGTCAGAAAATACTCTGGGTGACCGGGGCCGAATTTTGGTCCGGGCATCGGGAACTGAACCCGTAATTAGAGTGATGGTGGAAGGAAAAGACGAAAAAATTCTTGGGAAAATTCTGAATGGTGTTGTTGGGGTAATTGAAAAAGAACTCGGTTAATCAAGCGCCTGGTCTTGGCTCAAGCCAAGTTGACGAGGTAGAGGTTTATCGAATTATCGGCGGATGCCTCTAGGCCTGCTACCGGTCTTGAGCCAGTCTTTAAAACTTGCAAGTGATTGTAAGGCAAAGAGGCTGGTAGGTGGCTAAAGCAGTTGAATGGAAGGGGAGAAGTTAATGTGTGGAATAGTTGGATATATAGGGCCTAAAGGGGCCGTTCCAATATTGCTTGAAGGTTTGAAAAAACTGGAGTACCGTGGTTATGATTCTGCTGGAATTGCGGTAATTGAAGATAAAAACCTTGAGCTTCGTAAAGCAGAAGGGAAACTAAAGGTCCTAGATGATAAACTCAGCCTGGAAAAATTTAAGGGAAATATTGGACTTGGGCATACCCGCTGGGCAACTCATGGCAGGCCTTCAGATGAAAATGCACACCCTCACCAGGATTGTGGGGGAAAACTGGCCCTGGTTCATAACGGGATAATCGAAAACTTCCAGGAAATAAAAAGGAATCTTGAAAAAGAAGGACATACCTTTTCTTCGGAAACGGATACGGAAGTTGTGGTGCACCTGGTTGAAAAATTCTTTTCGGGAAATCTTTCCGAAGCAGTGCAGAAGGCGACAGCCCTACTTGAAGGTTCTTATGCAATTGCTGTAATCAACCAGGAGAACCCCGATCAAATTGTAGCTTACCGCCAGGACAGTCCCCTTATTCTGGGAATAGGCGAAGGAGAATATTATCTTGCGTCAGATATTCCGGCCCTTTTACCTTATACCCGCAGAGTAATAATCCTGGAGGACGGTGAAATGGTGGAATTGAACCGGGAAAACTATAGGGTTATTGGCCCTGGTGGAGAACTGCTGAATAAGGAAATTGAAGAAATAGACTGGGACCTGGAAATGGCCGAGAAAAAAGGTTTTCCGCATTACATGTTAAAAGAAATTCATGAGCAGCCTGATGTTATGCGGCAATTGCTGGAAAAGCCTCTTAGGGGGAGCGAAATCGAACTTCCGGAAATTGATGCCATTCTCAAGAGCCAGGAGAAAATCGAGAAAATTTTTATTGTGGCCTGTGGAACCGCATATCACTCGGGTTTAATTGGTAAAGCCTTATTGGAAAAGGCAACCGGGATTCCCGTGGAAGTTGATATGGCGTCTGAATTCCGTTATCGTTCTCCTCTGATTGGAGAAAATTCCCTTGTTATTGTGGTCAGCCAGTCGGGAGAAACGGCTGATACGCTGGCAGCTCTCCGCCATGCCCGGGATAAAAGAGCAAAAACCTTAGGAATAGTAAATGTCCAGGGCAGTACAATAGCCAGGGAGGCAGACCAGTTATTATTAATAGAAGCAGGGCTGGAGATTGCTGTTGCTTCTACCAAAGCCTATTTAAATATGCTGACTGCTTTTAACCTCCTTGCCCTTAAAATGGGTGATGGTGATATCGCCGGGAATGAAAATGGCGAATTGCTTCATCTTCTAAGAGAAATACCTGCTCAGGTGGAAAAAACCCTGCTCAGGATGGAGAAGCCAGTTCGCAAAGCGGCAGAGTATATCAAAAACTGGGATAATGCTTTTTTTGTGGGGAGGGGGCTGGATTTCAGCCTTGCCCTGGAAGGGGCTTTGAAATTAAAAGAAATTTCATATATTCACGCCGAGGCCTATGCAGCAGGGGAATTAAAACATGGAACCCTGGCCTTAATCGAGGAAGGAATTCCCGTTGTTGCCCTCCTAACCCAGGAGAGCCTTTTAGAGAAGATGATTAGCAATATCCAGGAAATCAGAGCCCGTGGTGGCTATGTATTTGGTATTACTCAGGACAGATTTGCTTCCCGCGTGGCAGAGGAAGTTGATTTCCTTTTTAAAATACCCAATACTGCTGATATTTTTGCTCCTCTGCTGGGAACTGTTCCCCTGCAACTACTCTCCTATTTCACAGCGGATTTCCGGGATTGCCCTATAGATCAACCCCGGAATCTGGCAAAAAGCGTTACAGTTGAATGAGGTGGTTCAACATTGATTGAAGGTATTGGTGTTGATATAGTTTCGGTAGAGAGGATTAATTTGGTTTATAAAAAACATGGTAACAGATTCCTGCAGAAAATTTTCACTCCAGGAGAAATTGAGTACTGTAAAACAAAGAAAAAACCTGCTGAGCACTTTGCTGCAAGATTTGCGGCTAAAGAAGCCCTGGCGAAAGCATTAAATACTGCCAAAAAACCCGGGTGGCAGCAGGTTGAAATCCTGCCGGGTAATGATGGACCGGAAATAAAAATAAAAGAGAGCTTTTTGGACCCTGATTTGGATATTAAACTATCAATGTCCCACGAACGAAGGTGGGCGGTAGCCATGGTTATAATCTCTAAGGAGGTTGGGAAAAGTGAAACTGGTAACCGGTGAAGTAATGGCAGAAATTGATCGCCGAACAATTGAAGAAGCCGGGATTCCGGGGACAATACTCATGGAAAAAGCAGGCCAGGGGGTTGCTGACAAAGCAATTTCAATGCTCGGGCCAGAGGAAAAAAGGATTATGATTATCTGTGGGACAGGTAATAATGGAGGAGATGGTTTTGTAGCTGCCCGAATTCTTGCTCACAGAGGGTATCTTGTTCATGTTTTTCTGGTTGGAAGTATTCCTCAAGAGGGAGAGGCGGCATTAAATTACAATATTCTCAGTAATATTGGGTTGGAGGTAATCGACCTGAAAGATGCCGAGACTCTCTGGCAGGTTACCAGGGAGAGGGAATATGATCTGATAATTGATGCTTTGCTGGGAACAGGGCTTAAAGGAGAAGTTCGGGGACTGGCTGAAGAAGCAATTAGCTTTATAAATAGTCATGAAATCCCGGTTCTAAGCGTAGATATCCCCTCCGGCCTGGATAGCAGCAGCGGAAAAATTCTGGGGCAGGCAGTTGAAGCCAATGTAACTGTAACTTTTGGATTGCCGAAAGTGGGGCTCCAGGTTTACCCGGGTTGTGTTTACAGCGGAGAGGTCGAGATAATCGATATTGGCATTCCCCATTACATTACCGAAGAAGCTGAAACCAGTGCAGTAATGCTTGAAGAAAACTGGGCCTCACAGCATTATCCTTTTCGGTCAATAGAAGCTTATAAGGGTAGTTGTGGGAGAATATTTATTGTTGGTGGATCCCGGGGCATGACAGGCGCTCCTCTGCTTGCTGCCCAGGCGGCTTTCCGCTCCGGAGCTGGAGTGGTTACCCTGGGGGTTCCGGCCAGCCTTAACGATATTATTGAAATTAAGGCCACAGAGGTTATAAGCTGTCCTCTTCCCGAGAGCACTCCCGGCCTTCTTGGTAGTGCAGCCCTTCCTGTAATTATGGATAGAGCCCAAAACAATGATTTCCTTGTCCTGGGGCCGGGATTGGGGCGAGGCAAAGAAATTGAGCGGCTTGTTGAGGGTATGCTTAAAGAAAGCAACCTTCCGATAATTCTGGACGCTGACGGAATAAATTCGCTTCCAGGGCCCCAGATATTAAAAGATCGTCGGGCCCGGACCATACTCACCCCCCATTATGGAGAAATGGCCAGACTTTTAGGGGTTTCCAAAGAAGAGGTACTTACCGCTCCTTTTGAAATAGCCAGGTCGTTTGCCCAACAATGGGAAGTTATTCTGGTCTTAAAAGGTCCTCACAGCCTGGTTGCTCTTCCGGACGGGAATATGTATGTTAATACTTCTGGCAATCCCGGGCTGGCCACGGCAGGTTCGGGGGATGTTTTAACTGGAGTTATTGCTGGTATCATGGGCCAGACCCTTTCTCTGACGGAAGCAGTAGCAATGGGAGTTTATCTGCATGGGAAATCCGGTGATCTGGCTGTAGAACAAAAGGGGATATATGGAATTAATGCTGGAGACCTGGTAGAGTTCCTACCGCAGGCCTGGAAAGTCATACAGGAGGGTTGAAGAAAAAGATGAACTTAATTAACCGACCAGTCTGGGTTGAAATCAACACGAAAAAATATGCTTACAATCTCCAACAGGTAAGGGAAAGAATTGGCGAGGGACCACTGATTATGGCTGTTGTAAAGGCGGATGCTTATGGGCATGGTAGTTTGCCTATGGCAGAACAGGCAGTAAAAGCAGGGGCCGACCGTTTGGGCGTGGCCCTTGTTGAAGAGGGAGTGGAACTGCGTCAGGGAGGAATAGAAGTCCCAATTCAGGCCATGAGCGGGTTTCTTCCCGCTCAAATTGAGGCTGCCCTTGAGCATGATATTATTCTGACCATTGGAAATGAAGTTATAGCAGGAGAGGTAGCGAAAAAGGCTCGTTCTCTGGGAAAAAGGGCAGTTGTTCACGTAAAAGTTGATACCGGGATGGGCAGACTGGGACCTTTGCCCGACAAGGCAATTGGTCTTGCCCGAAAAGTCAGCAAAATGGAGGGAATAAAACTTGAGGGGTTAATGTCCCACATGTCTTCTGCGGATGAACCGGATAAAGCATATTCTCAAGAGCAATTCCGGCGTTTCCAGGAAGTGATTTCTGGTCTTAAGGGTCAGGGATTAGAGGTGCCTCTATGCCATATTGCCAACAGTGCTACAATTATTGATCTCCCGGAAATGGCCCTGGATATGGTTCGACCCGGCATAATGAGTTACGGCTTATGGCCTTCAGGGGATGTCAATAAGAAGGAAATTTCTTTACAGCCAGTCCTGCAGTGGAAGGCAAGACTGGTTCAGGTGAAAGAAATGCCTCCCGGGAGTTTTATAAGTTATGGTCGAACTTATGAAACTGCCAGGGAGCAAAAGCTTGCTTTACTTCCCCTTGGTTACGCCGATGGCTTCAATCGTCTTTTATCAAATAATGGAGAGGTTTTAATTAGAGGACAAAGAGCTCCTGTTCGGGGAAGGGTTTGCATGGACCAGGTTGTGGTGGATGTTTCAGCCATCCCCGGGGCAGAGGTTGGAGACGAGGTTGTGATCATTGGGAAACAGGGTGAACAGGAAATAACAGTTGATGAGATTGCCCAAAAAATTAATACCATTAATTACGAAGTTGTTTGCATGATAAATAAAAGAGTTCCCAGATTTTTGCAATCATAGAGCTGAGAAGGCTATTTAAGCTCATTTTTCAAATTGGGGTTGTAAGGGTGATGAATATCAAGATAATACTATAAAAAAGGAGGAAATTCCGCCGGGCTAAAAATTTTGCCACTATTTAACGGATTACCGGCAGGAGTATTTTCTTCGATGTATAAAAGAATATATATCATTAGCTATATCTTTTTGTCTCCTGTAAAAACAATCGATTTTTAATTGTAGAAATTGTGTTCCTTATTGTTTCACCAAAACAAATCGGACCGGGAGGAGATTGTTATGGATAATTTGAAGCGGGTGATGGTCAGCCTGCCCGAGAGTTTACTGGATGAAGTGGACTGGCTAGTGCAGCAGGAAAGCTGGAACAGGAGCCAGTTTATCCGGGAAGCAATGAAGCTGTATCTGGCTGATCTTCGCCGGCGAGAACTTCGGGAAGAGATGAAACGGGGCTATGAGGAAATGGCAGATTTTAATCTCCAAGTTGCTCACGAGCATAATTGTAAAGATGAGCTGAAAATTTTGGAGAAATACGAACAAGGCCTGGTGGATGGCGATGGCAGTCGTGGTTCGTAGAGGCGACGTTTTTTACGCGGACCTGAATCCGGTAATCGGGTCCGAGCAGGGAGGGGTTAGGCCCGTCCTTGTGGTTCAAAATGATATTGGTAATAAGTACAGCCCCACCGTTATTATAGCGGCTATTACTTCCCGGATTAAAAAAGCAAAGCTTCCAACTCATGTAGAAATAAAAACACATGAGAGTAATCTGGAAGTTGATTCTGTTATTCTCCTGGAACAGGTCCGGACAATCGATAAAAAAAGATTGCAACGCCAGGTTGCTCATCTTGATCCTGAGATTATGAGCAAAGTAAATACCGCTCTGGAAATTAGCCTGGGTTTAATCGATTTATGAACCTTGAGTTTTTTGCTTGAGGTTTATATTTTTGTTTGGGGATTAAAAAGAAAAGATAAACCAGCTTGATTTTTTTATTTTCAATTAATGAGGAGGAATAAGATGGTAACAGTTCCTTTAGTAAACGTTGTTCGCGGTCCCCTTGTTGAATCAACCCATCGAGGTGTTCTGGCCCTTGTGGACGTGGAAGGTAATGTTTTAGGCAAGCTGGGCCTTCCCGGTGGGAAATCTTATATCAGATCTTCTGCCAAACCAATTCAGGCTTTACCCCTCCTGGTTCTGGGAGCAGCAGAAAGATTTAACCTTACAGACCGAGAACTTGCTTTAATGTGTGCTTCCCACAATGGGGAGGATATCCATGTGGAAACTGCCCGGGGAATTTTGCAGAAAGCAGGTTTAACTGAGAAAGATCTGGAATGTGGAACCCACCTGCCTTACGATAAGGAATCAGCCCGGGCCTTAATGGCTCGAGGGGATGAAGTTTCTCCCCTATATAACAATTGTTCTGGTAAACATGCTGGAATGCTGCTTCTCTGTCAGCACATGGGCTGGCAAACAAAAGGGTATGTCCAGGCAGAACATCCCCTCCAACAATTAATGCATGAAACTATTGCCGAACTTTCTGAAATGGCTCCTGAGAAAGTAGATAGGGGTATTGATGGTTGTGGAGTGGTTGTTTTCGGTTTGCCGGTAGCAAAGATGGCCTTTCTATTTGCTCGCCTTGCCAATCCCGAAAAACTTCCGCCTTCTTACCAGGAAGCAGCCCAGAGAGTGACACAGGCCATGGAGAAGGAATCCTACATGGTTGCAGGAAGGAACAGGCTATGTACGGATTTAATGCAGGCTACTTCCGGGAAACTAGTAGCAAAAGGAGGAGCAGAGGGAGTTTATTGTATAGGATTGCATGGCCGGGACCAGGGACTTGCAGTTAAAATTGAGGATGGCAATAGCCGTGGTTTGGGAACAATTGTCTACCATACCCTTGATTCCCTGGGGATCTTAAATGATCAGGAAAAAGAAGCACTGGGCAAATACAGATTACCCCTAATTAAAAACCGGCGGGGCGATGAAGTAGGGAGGATTAAAGCCTGTTTTGATTCTAAAGATATCATAAAGGAGTTGCCGGAATGGACCAAGAAATAATAAAAGCGATAAATAACCTTGTCGAAAAATTCGCAGAAGAAACCATCTCCCTTAGAAGAGATCTTCACATGGAACCCGAACTGGGTTTTGCCGAAGAAAAAACTGCAGCCCGGGTTGCGGAAGAATTGGAGAAGATGGGTCTGGAAGTTCAGACTGGAATTGCTAAGACAGGAGTTTTGGGCCTGCTCAGGGGAGAACAGGAGGGGCCCACAATTTTACTCCGGGCAGATATGGATGCTCTTCCTATCCAGGATAAAAAGGAAGTTCCCTATGCTTCCCGGCGGGAAGGAGTCATGCACGCCTGCGGACACGATGCCCATACGGCCATTCTTGTTGGAACGGCCAGGGTTCTAAGTGGTTTGCGTAATCACCTTAAAGGAAACATTAAGTTTCTCTTTCAACCGGCAGAAGAAGGCCCTGGAGGGGCAGCACCCATGATTGAGGAAGGAGTAATGAAAGAGCCCGAAGTCAAAGCAGCCCTGGCCCTGCATGTTGATTCTTCTTACGCCCCGGGAGAAATTGCTCTGGGAACGGGCCCGATTAACGCCAACGCTGATGAGATCAATTTGACCATAATCGGCAAAGGGGGACATGGAGCCCGACCCCACAGCACCGTTGATGCCCTGGCTGTTTCCGGGCAGGTTATTGTGGCCCTGCAGCAAATTATTAGCAGGATGGTAAACCCCTGTGAGGACATGGTGCTTACCTTTGGAAAGATTGAGGGAGGTTATCGCCGCAACGTTATCGCTGACCGGGTTAAAATGGAAGGGACCCTTCGCACAAGAAGTGATGAACTTCGTGCCGAAATGCCAGGTTTAATTGAACAGGTTTTAAATGGGGTAACTTCTGCATTTGGGGCAACCTATTCCCTGGAAATTGATCCAAGCTACCCGGCGTTAATCAATGACCCCGGTATGGCAAAAATACTCGAAGATGCGGTTGGCCAATTGAATCAGGGCTTTCATGTTAATAAAGATTTTACACCTTCTATGGGGGGAGAGGATTTTTCCTACTTTTCCCGGCTGGTCCCGTCAGTAATGTTCAGGCTTGGAACCGGTTCTGATGAGCGGACAAAATGTTCGGCCCACAACTCATTTTTCGATATTGATGAAAGCGCAATTCCAGTTGGAATGAAAATTTTTGCCTCTGCTGTTTGCAATTACCTGGAGGGGGAATTGGATGGAAAAAATAGAAATGAGGGTGAAAAATCAAAAACAGACAGCTTTCCTGGCCAGTAGGATTGCTGAAAAACTTGAGGGCGGTGAAATCATATTTCTGCAGGGACAACTGGGAGCAGGGAAAACTTTCCTGGCCCGGTCAATACTAAAAGCCCTGGGCTACGAGGATGAGGTTGTTAGCCCCACTTTTATCCTGCAGTGTGAGTACCAGGCCCGTTTTCCCGTTCTGCACCTGGATCTGTATCGCCTGGAATATAGCGAAGAAATTGATGGCCTGGGGCTGGAGGAATATCTGGATCGATATGTCTGGCTGGTTGAATGGGCCGATCGGTTTCCCCAGAAACTGCCAGCCCCTGACCTGGTTATTTCCCTTTTTATTGAAGGTGAAGAAGAAAGAAAGATTGTTATGGAAGGCAAATCCTGGATAAGGAGTTTGGAAAAAGATGATTTTGGGGATTGATACTGCAACTTCAACGGGTGTAATGGGAATTTTTCAGGGTAAAAAAGGTATAAGAGGAGAAATATCCTTCCAGGTTGAGCGTGGTCACGGTAGGATATTAAATCCCCTCCTGGATGAACTGTTTTGGCGCCTGGGATTAAAACCCGTGGATCTGACAGGAATTGTTGTTGGTCTTGGACCGGGTTCTTTTACCGGAACCAGGGTGGGAATAACCCTGGCCAGGTCTCTGGCTCTCGCTATGGATATTCCTCTCTGGGGTCTATCCACATTACAGGCCCTTGCTTTTAATTGTCCCCAGGGACAACCTGTTCTCAGCCTTCTTGATGCTCGCAACGAGAGAGTTTACTGGGGTCTTTATTCCTGGGAACAGGAAAAACCTGTTGCTATGATCAGGGACGGGGCAGGAAAGGCCAGTGATCTGGGTGCGGAAATTGAAGCTTATTGTGCCAACGTGGTCGTAGTTGGAGAATACCCCGACCATTACCTGGAAATTTTAAGGCGGGGTTTTTCGGGATCAATTTCGACTCCACCTGTTTTTAATAACCAGCTGCGGGGAGGTGCAGTGGCTTACGCCGGGTACTTGCTCAGCAAAGAAAATCCAGAAGGAGAAAGTTTGGAAAAAATTGTCCCCCGCTACATGAAAAAAGCAGTTTAATTGAGGTGGTTAAACTGGATATTAGACTGATGAAGTTTTCTGATCTTCCCCGAATTATGGAGATTGAAAAAAAATCGTTTCGTTCCCCCTGGTCGGAGAGGCTTTTTCGTCATGAACTGTCCCGCAACCGCCGGGCCAGTTATTTGGTCTTCGAGGACCAGGATTTAATTATAGGTTATGTAGGAATGTGGTTTTTGCCCGGTGAAATCCACATTACCAGTCTGGCAGTCGCTCCAGAGTACCGCCGTAAGGGTATTGCTTCCCGGCTAATTGAAGAGGTTTATAAAGCCGCCCAGGAAAAAAAGGTTTATCGAATTACACTGGAGGTAAGAGCCTCCAATAAAGTAGCACGTCAACTGTACAAAAAAGAAGGCTTTGCGGAAACGGGAATTAAACCCTGTTATTACAGTGATAACCGGGAAGACGCTGTAATAATGACCAGGAAATTGGAAGGAGGCGGAGATAATGGGCACGGATTTAATTTTAGGAATTGAAACCTCCTGTGATGAAACTTCGGCTGCTGTAGTGGATAAAGGAAGATATGTGAAGAGCAATATAATTGCTTCTCAGATTAACCTGCACCGGGAATTTGGTGGTGTAGTTCCTGAACTGGCTTCTCGAAAACACCTGGAATTATTGGATCGGGTGATAAAAAGAGCTCTGGAAAAAGCGGAAGTCAACTTCTCGGATCTGCAGGGAATAGCAGTAACCTACGGTCCTGGTCTGGTAGGCAGTTTACTGATAGGGATTGTTGCTGCCAAAACCCTCTCCTGGGCCCTGGGTTTGCCTCTGATAGGAGTTAACCATATTCTGGGCCATATCTACTCCAATCTTCTGGAACACCCGGAACTAAAGCCTCCTCTGCTTTGTCTTACGGTATCAGGGGGTCATACCGACCTTTTATATACTGAAGAATGGGGCCAGTATCAAATTCTGGGAAGAACCAGGGATGATGCTGCCGGGGAATCTTTTGATAAGGTTGCACGCTTCCTTGGCCTGGGTTACCCGGGAGGGCCTGCTATTGAAAGAATTGCCGAAACAGGAAATTCCGAAAGATTTCCTCTCCCCAGGCCAGATCTGGGTGAGGACAGGTATGGTTTTTCTTTTAGTGGTTTAAAAACTGCTGTCATCAACCTGGCTCACAACCTTGAACAGAGAGAGGGAAATATTCCTGAAGCAGATATAGCCGCTTCGTTTCAAAAGACGGTTGTTGATATTCTCCTGGAAAGGGTTGAAAGGGCCTTAAAGGATTTTCCTGTGGACAAGGTCCTTCTTGCAGGGGGCGTTGCTGCAAATAAGTATCTGCGCAGGCGCCTGGAAGAAATGCTAAAAGAGAAAAGGGCCAGTCTGTACTACCCATCACTTGAATACTGTACCGATAATGCTGCAATGATTGCAGGGGCTGGTTACTTCCTGCTAAAACAGGGAAAAACCAGCATGCTGGATTTAGACGCCCATCCGCAATTGAAATTATAGCCTGTGAGTTTTTTCGCACTGGCGAATTGTGGAAAATGTGGAAAAACCCTTTCCTCCTCATGCCGGGAAGGGTTTTTCTGTGGACATAAAAAGGTAAAAAATGTAATCGGAAATGGAAATTTTAAGAAAACCTGTGGATAAGTTCGATGGTTTTCGGCCTTCAGGTGATCTAAATGTGGATAAGTCTGTGGATACTGTGGATATAGGAGGAGGCGGGAAATGATAAAAAAATGGGAACAGTTAATCGTGGAAAGTTATAGCAGAGATAATATCCTCCATCTGACCTCTATATGTACCCAGAAATGTGTCTTTTGCAGCCACCGATTCAACCCTCCTGAAATAGAAGTTTTTTCTCCTGGCCACCTGCCTTTGCCTTTTATTAAGGAGATGATGGATTTTTTAGATCCCGGGAGAACGGTCAGGACGGGAGAATCTGTAAGCAGAGTAATTGAAGGAGAACCCTTCTGTCATCCTGATTTTTTCGAGATTATAGAGTTATTCCGATCCTGCTATCCGGATACTCCCCTGGAAATTGTAACCGGAGGGGATCGGCTGGACGAGGATAAGATAAAACGGCTTGCAGAACTTAAACCCTTGAGTTTAAAATTTTCGCTTAATCTGGTTGACCCAATTTTGAGAGGGAGGTTTCTTTCGGCAAAAAAAGAAAAAATTGAGCCAGTTTTAAACAGCCTGCAGATTGAGGGAATCCCCTATTCAGTAACTGCTGTTGCTATTCCACATTTAACCGGGTGGGAGGCCCTTGATAAAACCATTAACCTTGCTTCAAGGTATGGGCCTGAAGATATTACAGTTTACCGCCCCGCATTTTCCGGGAAAGCTCCAGGGAATTTAATCCCTGCTCCAGCCCAGGATGAGGAACTGGAAAAACACCTTGAAGCTCTATCGGCTCAAATTAAAACCCCACTTTTGCTTGAACCTGCCAGGCTTTACGATTTTATTCCCAGAGTTGTTGGGGTTCGGGAACAAAGTCCTGCTGGGAAAGCTGGACTACAAACTGGAGATGTTATTGTTTCTGTAGACGGAGTAAAACCCTGGTCCCGAGTAGAAGCACATCTTGCCCTGAACAAGGCGGGAGGAAAAAGGCTTTTGATCCAGAGAGCGGGAAAAGAAAAGGAATTATTTTTGCAGAATGGAAGTAATTCCTGCAGTGGAGCAATTTTCTATCGGGATATCGATTTCAGGATTATCGAGGAAATAAAGGAAACTGGAGCAAGAGAAAAAGTTGGTGTTGTAACATCTTATGGAGCTTTTCCCCTTTTACAGGCGGGTTTATCGGGAAGTGAAATCGAATTATTTCCAGTTGCCAATAGAGGATTTGGCGGGAATTTGAATTCTGCAGGCCTTTTGGGGGTTAGAGATATTCTTCAGCAAGCCGGAAAAGCTTTTGTGGAGAAAGAACTGGAGAAAATAATCCTTCCGGGGGTTATGTTTGATAGGCGGGGTCGAGACCTCTGGGGTCTAAATATTACTGAGCTTGAAGAAAGGGTTGGCATTCCCTGTTTGGAATTTTCTGGTTGAGATATTTGATGGGGAAATAAAAATAATAACTATTTGAAGAAAAAAGAAGCTTATCTTTGTTTTTTAGATTTAAACAACGTAGATAGCCAAATTTTGCCTGTGGAAGTGTTTGATTTTAATTGCTTTCTTGATTATTATAATCTGTGTGAACATTAGCACTCGGCTAAGATGAGTGCTAACAATTTTATACCAATTATTTTTAAAGGGGGTATTGTAGTGAACATAAAGCCATTGGGTGATCGCGTGGTCATCAAGCCCATAGAAAAAGAGGAGATGACCAAGAGCGGGATCGTTCTCCCTGATACTGCAAAGGAAAAGCCGCAGGAAGGGGAAGTAATCGCTATTGGTGAAGGTCGCATGCTTGAGAACGGAGAAAAGGTTGACCTTAGCGTAAAAGTAGGAGATAAAGTAATCTATGCAAAATACGCAGGGACCGAATTAAAAAGAGATGACCAGGAATATCTGATTATCAGTGAAAAAGATATTCTGGCCATAGTAAACGACTAAAAAAAATGGGGAGGTAGATAAGAATGGCTAAGGAAATTAAATTTTCCGAAGAGGCACGCCGAGCCTTAGAACGCGGTGTTGATCGCCTGGCAGATACAATTAAAGTAACTCTCGGCCCCAAAGGCCGTAATGTTGTAATAGAAAAAGGGTTTGGTTCTCCAACCATTACTAACGACGGTGTAACCATTGCCCGGGAAATTGAACTGGAAAATCCCTTTGAAGATCTGGGTGCCCAGACTGTTAAGGAAGTCGCCACCAAGACCAATGACGTGGCTGGGGACGGAACTACCACTGCTACTGTCATGGCTCAGTCAATCTTTAAAGAAGGTCTGCGGAACGTTGCTGCTGGTGCAAATCCCATGCTTTTAAAGCGTGGAATTGAAAAAGCTGTTGAAGTTGTTGTGGGCGAAATTGCCAAGCAGAGCATCCCTGTTGAAGGAAGAAATGCTATTGCCCAGGTTGCTGCAATTTCTGCTGCTGACGATGAAATCGGTGAGCTAATTGCTGACGCCATGGAGAAGGTTGGAAAAGACGGAGTTATCTCAGTTGAAGAATCCAAAACCATGGGAACCTCCTGGGAATCCGTTGAAGGTATGCAGTTTGACCGCGGCTATATTTCTCCGTACATGGTTACCGACACTGAAACAATGGTAGCCGACATGGAGGACCCCTACATCCTGATTACTGACAAAAAGATATCCAACGTCCAGGAAGTTCTTCCTCTACTGGAAAAAGTTGTCCAGCAGGGCAAGGGTATTGTAATTATCGCCGAAGACGTTGAAGGTGAAGCTCTGGCTACCCTGGTTGTGAATAAATTGCGTGGAACCTTTAGCTGTGTTGCAGTTAAAGCTCCTGGCTTTGGTGACCGGAGAAAGGCCATGCTTGAAGACATAGCTGTCCTGACCGGCGGAACGGTTATTTCCGAAGAAAAAGGCATGAAACTGGACAGCGCTGATGTTTCCATGCTGGGCCGGGCCCGCAAGGTAAACATCACCAAGGAAGAAACAACCATAATCGAAGGTGCTGGTGATGCCCAGGAAATCAAGAATCGGGTCAACCAGATCCGCCGTCAGATTGAAGAAGCAACTTCAGATTTCGATCAGGAAAAACTCCAGGAACGCCTGGCCAAGATTGCCGGTGGAGTAGCCGTAATTGAAGTTGGAGCTGCAACCGAAACCGAATTGAAAGAGAAAAAACACCGGATTGAAGATGCTCTTTCTGCAACTAGGGCTGCTGTTGAAGAAGGCTTAGTTGCTGGTGGAGGAACAGCTTTCCTCCGGGCTATGAAAGCTCTTGATGATCTCAAGCTTGAAGGTGACATGGCGACTGGTGTGGATATTGTCCGCCGGGCCCTCGAATCTCCTGTAAAGCTGATTGCCAAAAATGCCGGTTTCGAAGGAAGCATTGTAGTTGAAAAGGTCAAGGAAATGTCTGGTAATGAAGGTTTTGACGCCATGAAGGGTAAGTATCTGGACCTGGTCCAGGCCGGAATAGTTGACCCGGCCAAGGTCACCCGTTCTGCCCTCCAGAACGCAGCCAGTGCAGCCGCAATGCTCCTCACTACTGAAGCTCTCGTTGTTGACAAAAAAGAAGATAAGGATGACCATCAGCAGATGCCCCCAGGAGGCGGAATGCCGGGAATGATGTAAAAAACTTACCCTCTTGTTAAAAGAGGGTTAGAAAATAAAAGATAACTATAAGCCCCGCCTTGAGCGGGGTTTATAGTTTTCACCTCAAAAAAATTGCGACTCTCAAAATGGCTAAAATAGAGGAGTTTTTAAAATTTTACAGAAGAAAAGATTTAGCAGGAAATCTGCTTTGATTTCTTAACAAATTGGGGCTTTGCAGGAGGAACTTCCAATAAAAAGTTGAAATTTCTGGGTGCAAAGAAAAATGAGGTGAAAAAATGTGGCAAAAAAATTTCCCAAAAATTAAACTCACAACAACACCTACTCCTCTGGAGAAAATGGAGCGTTTGAGTAAGGACCTGAAAGGTGTGGAGATATATATGAAAAGAGATGACCTTACAGGCCTTGCTTTTGGTGGCAATAAGGCTCGTAAGCTGGAATTTCTTCTGGGAGAAGGGCAGGAAAAAGGATCCAGAACAGTTATTACCCAGGGAGGGGCTCAGTCCAACCATGCCCGGATGACTGCAGCAGCAGCAGCCAAACTGGGCTGGGAAGCAGTCCTGGTTCTGGCAGGCCACCCTCCTCAGAATGAGCAGGGCAATGTCCTGATTGACACTCTTCTGGGAGCCAAAATTATCTGGACTGGGGGAGAAAAGAGAAGTGAGGTAGTTAAAAGAGAAATAGAAAGTTTAAAAAAGGAAGAAAAGAAGGTTTGCAATATTCCCACAGGAGGCTCAACTCCTCTTGGTTCTCTTGGATATTTGCAGGCTGCAGAAGAGATTTATAACCAGGAGAAGGATTTGGGGGTAAATTTTGATTATATTGTTGCTCCAGTTGGCTCCGGAGGAACCCACGCCGGCTTGCTTTTTGGTAAATATATGTATGGGTTAAAGGCGAAAATAATGGGGGTCGCTGCCGATGATCAGGATTTTTCACCGGTTATCGGTGACCTTTTCCGGGGTATTGCAGAACTTACAGGAATAGCTTATCAAAGAGAAGAGGGAGACCTGATTTTGACCCAGGACTATGTTGGCCCTGGGTATGGAGAAGTTGACGAACCGACCCTCAAGGCGGTTAAATATCTGGCCCTGCAAGAAGGAATTATTGTTGGCCCGGTTTATACCGGAAAAGCCCTGGCCGGAGTTCTGGATCTGGCCTTAAAAGGATTTTTTCCACAGGGTAGCAAGGTTCTTTTTATTCACACCGGGGGAAATCCGGAGATTTTCGCTTATAATCAGGAATTGGGAGGACAGAAAAATGCTATCCAATGAAACAGTTGTAGTAATTGACTTTGGGGCCCAGTATAATCAATTGATTGTCCGCCGGATCCGGGAAGCCAATGTTTTTGCCCGGCTTTTACCTCATAATACTCCTGTTGAAGAAATAAGAAAAATTAACCCCAAGGCAATTATTCTTTCCGGTGGTCCCAACAGTGTATATTCGCCGGGAGCCCCCCGGGTTGACCAGCGAATTTTTAATGAGGGAGTTCCGATTTTAGGGATTTGTTATGGAATGCAATTAATGGCCTATCAGTTAGGAGGAAGAGTCCGGAGGTCTGAGAAAAGGGAATATGGGCCAGCTTATTTAGAAATTCTCAAAGATTCTCCTCTCTTTGCTGGTACAAAAAAAGGGCTCGATGTCTGGATGAGCCATGGTGACCAGGTGCTCTCCCTTCCCCAGGGTTTTAAACCCATCGGGCGAACGGAAAATACTTCCCTGGCTGCAGTAGGAGATGCTGAAAGAAATTTTTACGGGGTTCAATTCCACCCCGAGGTAGCCCACACGCCCGAGGGCCAGAAAATAATAACCAATTTTTTATTTGAAATCGCGGGTTGTTCAGGAGACTGGACTGAAGAAAATATAATAGGGGAAAAAATTACAGCCATCAAAGAACGGGTAAAAAACGGAATTGCCATTTGCGGTTTGTCAGGAGGTGTGGATTCTGCTGTTGCCGCACGCCTGGTGCAAAAAGCCATTGGAGATCGATTATACTGCATTTTCATTAATCATGGTTTATTGAGAGCAGATGAGGCCGAAGAAATTGAAGAAACCTTTAACCGGGAGTTCCAGGCCAAACTAATTGTGGTTGATGCCCGGAAAAGGTTTTTGGACAAGCTCGCCGGGGTAAAAGATCCTGAAGAAAAGCGCCGGGTTATTGGCCACGAATTTATTGCTGTTTTTGAAGAAGAAGCAGCAAAATTGCCTGACGCAGATTTCCTGGTTCAGGGGACAGTCTATTCCGATGTTATCGAGAGTGGTTTCGGGGAAGCTTCCCGGATTAAATCTCATCATAACGTGGGGGGCCTTCCGGATCGGATGAACCTCAATCTTGTGGAGCCCCTGCGGGAACTCTTTAAAGATGAAGTCCGTAGAATTGGAGATATGCTTGGTTTGCCTCCATCCCTTGTCTGGCGCCAACCATTCCCCGGTCCCGGTCTGGCGGTAAGGATAATAGGAGAAATTACTGAAGAAAGGCTGGAAACTGTTAGACTTGCTGATCAGATTCTTCGCCAGGAAATAAAAAAGGCCGGACTGGAAAGAGAAGTCTGGCAGGCATTTGCAGTCCTGCCCGGTGAACTGCGCAGTGTGGGGGTAATGGGGGATGAAAGAACCTACGGGTCAGCAGTAGTTTTGCGGGCAGTAACCAGTGAAGATGCCATGACTGCGGACTGGGCCAGGTTACCCTATGAAGTTTTGGACCGGGTTTCGGGACGTATCACCAATGAGGTAGAGAGGGTTAATCGGGTTGTTTATGATATTACCTCAAAACCTCCGGGAACCATTGAGTGGGAGTAGGATAACCCCAAATCCTTCTTTTGTTTAAAGAAGGATTGTTTAAAAGGAAAGAGAATAACTAAAAGAGGAGACCTTAAATATGGCCTGGATTGTTTTACTGGGTGCTTTCCTTCTGGGAAGCATACCGGGGGCAGTGCTGGTTGGCCGCAGTCGGGGGGTTCAGGTAACCAGGGAAGGAAGTACCAACCCCGGAACGGCAAATATCCTCAGGCTCCTGGGCCGGGGACCGGCCTTGATCTGTCTTTTGATAGATTTAGGAAAGGGAATTATTGCAGTTGTTTTAGGTGGCCTGTTAGGTTTTAGCCTCCTTGCTGCTGCAGGAGTGATTGCAGGTCATAACTGGTCAGTGTTTTTGAAAGGTAAAGGAGGCAAGGGAATTGCCACCATGGCGGGAACGTTATTGGTTCTCAGCCCTGTAATTATACCTGTTTTGATAATTACTTTTCTTGCAATCAATTTTTTGACATCATATATTGCTTTAAGCAGTGTTATTACTGGTTTTTTTCTCCCGCTTCTCCTGGGATGGCAGCTGGGAATTAGTGGTGCTTGCCTGGGATTTGCCATCGCAATCATGTTGCTTCTCAAGCACTGGAAGAATTTAAATTTAACTTTTAAAGGTAAAGAAGAAAAGAAAAACTTAATAAAAGCGATAATTCCTAAAGGAGGTGAGTTTGATGAACGGAAGAATTAAAGATGATATGACCGACCAACTTTTTAAGGCGGTACTGACCTTACGGAACATTGAAGAAGCGTATTCTTTCTTTGAGGATGCCTGTACGATTAACGAAATTAAGGCAATGGCTCAGAGGCTAGAGGTTGCCCGGATGTTAAGGGCTGGAGCCACATATGAAGAAGTGGCTGATGCAACGGGAGCAAGCACTGCGACAATCAGCCGGGTGAAACGCTACTTAAATTACGGTTCAGACGGCTATCGTCTGGTCCTGGACCGTTTAAAGGAAGATGATAGGAAGTAAGGAAAGGCTAATAATAAAATAAAAAAGGAAAGGGGGAACCCCCTTTCCTTTTTTGGGTAACATTTGGTGGGAGGAGATCGTTTTTGAAAATTGCAATAATTGATGGGCTGGGAGGGGGCCTGGGAAGCCAGATCGCCCGGAAGATTTCTGCCCGGCTTCCGGATGGGGTCGCTTTATTTTTGCTGGGCACCAATGGAATTGCTACCCAGAAAATGTTAGAAGGGACCTCTGGTCTTGGAGTTAGTGGGGAAAAGGCAATAATTTATAATCTGGGAGATATAGATTTAATTACAGGCCCCATGGGGATAATTATTCCCCATGCCATGCGGGGAGAAATTACTCCCGAACTGGCCACCGCAATTGCCAGGTCACCGGCCAGAAAAATTTTGATTCCCCTGGAACAGCCTCATGTTCACCTTGTTGGCAGGCAGACCTCCAATCTTGCAAGCCTAATTGAAGAAACAGTGGAATTGATTCTGAAATTCTGTGGGGAGGGGGGCCATGATGAGCGGTTATGATGTAATAATTGTTGGGGCCGGACCTGCGGGAATTTTTTGTGCCCTGCAGTTAATGGATACTGATAACAGCATCCTTATTATCGAAAAAGGTAAATCTTTAGAGAAAAGATACTGTCCCGCCAAGGAAAAAGGAGGACGCTGCCTGCAGTGTGAAAATTGTTCTATTGTTTGCGGCTGGGGTGGGGCAGGAGCATACAGTGACGGTAAGCTCACACTTTCAGGGGATGTAGGGGGTAATCTGGCCCAGTACCTGGGAAGTAACAGGCTGGATAGGTTAATCGGGGAAGTTGATTCTATCTACCAGGAATTCGGTGCGCCGAAGCGTATCTTTGGGGCTGCCCCGGAAAAAGTTGAACAGCTCCAGAAAAAAGCCCTGATGGCAGAAATGAAATTTGTAGCAGCTCCTCTCCGCCACCTGGGGACTGGTTATAGTCGAGAGATTCTCCAGAAGATGTATGATCGTCTCCGGGAAAATGGCGTTGACATAATGACAAACACCAGGGTTAATAGTTTTCAGGTTGAAAAAGGCAAAGTTATAGGAGTTGTTACCGGAAAAGGCGAAAAAATCCAGGCCAGGTATGTCATGGTTGCTCCCGGAAGGGAAAACTCCGAATGGTTTGAGTCCGAAGCAAACCGGCTTAAGATGGAACTTTCCGTTAATCCAGTTGATATTGGTATCCGGGTTGAAGTTCCCTCGGTAGTTACAGATGATATTACCAGGGACATATATGAACCCAAACTGCTTTATTTCTCCAAAACTTTTGATGACCGGGTTAGGACTTTTTGTATGTGTCCCAATGGGGAAGTTGTCCAGGAAAATAACCAGGGCTTAATAACTGTGAATGGGCACAGCCACTCGGATTATAAGACCAAGAATACCAATTTTGCCCTGCTTGTAAGCAAAAGTTTTACTGAGCCGTTTAAAGAACCGATTAAATATGGACGCTATATTGCCCGCCTTGCTAACCTGTTAGGCGGCGGGGTGCTTGTCCAGAGACTGGGAGACCTCCTTGCAGGACGGCGATCCACCGAGCAGAGGATTATCCGAGGGCAAGTAGAACCCACGCTTACCGATGCGACTCCTGGTGATTTGAGTTTGGTCCTGCCCTACAGGCATTTAAAATCCCTTATTGAAATGCTGGAGGCTCTTGATAAAATGGCTCCGGGAATTTATTCCAGAAACACCCTTTTATATGGTGTGGAAGTAAAATTTTATTCTTCCTGTATTGAAGTCTCGCCGGAACTTGAGACCAGGATTACCAATTTGTTTGCGGGCGGAGATGGAGCAGGAATAACCCGCGGATTAATGCAGGCCTCCGTTTCCGGATGGGTAATAGGCCAGGAAATTAAAAAGAGATTGCAATAAAGAAGGGAAGTTTTCATTGTGGTAAAGCAATATATTAATTCCCTGGGTCAGGCCAGTCCAAATATTAAGAGGATGTTCCTGGCCCTCTGCCTTTCTGCTATGGCCCGGGGTGTCCACATGGTTATATTTAATCTTTACCTGCGGGACCTTGGTTTTACTGAGGCTTTTGTGGGTCAAACAGTTTCTCTAAAAGCCCTGGCTGCAGTCCTGGTCCTTATTCCCGCGGGAATAGTAAGTGATAATAAAGGCCGAAGGCTGGTCATGTCCGGGGGAGTCCTTCTGGTTGGGATGGGTTTAATTGGAGTGGCCATGGTAGAAACCAATTTCCCAATCCTGATTTTCTCTTTTACTTTTGGTTTGGGACAGGCAATTTTTATGGTAACCAACCCTCCCTTTATTTCAGAAAACGCCGGGCCCCGGGAAAGAATGCACCTTTTTAGCCTGAGCTGGTCATTGATGATGTTTTCCTCAATGCTGGGTAATGTGGGTGGAGGCTGGCTTGCAGATTCTTTAGAAGTCATTATTGGAATGACTCCAGTCTGGAGCAAACAGGTTACCCTAATAATTGCTGGAGTCTTATCCATTGTAGCCCTTTTTCCCCTGGCAAAAATCAGGGAGAAAAAGCACGGAGGAAAGCAGAGCTGGACGAGCTTTGGCCGTCGCTTAAAAGAAACACCCGAGAAAAAGACGATCTTTAAATTTGTGCTTGCCTCTCTGCTTTTGGGCCTGGGAGCAGGCCTGATTGTCCCTTACTTTAACCTTTACTTTGCCCATGTTTTTGGGCTTACCACAGGAAGAATTGGAACTATAATGGCTGGCGGGCAGGCAGTTATGGCCACGGCCATGCTAATCGGACCTCCTCTGGCGCAAAAGGTGGGGAGGGTCCCGGCGATCTGCACCCTGCAGGGCTTATCCATAGTTTTTCTTCTGATACTGGGCAATACCCATTTACTAATCCTGGCCTTAATTGCCTTTCTTTTCCGCGGGGGATTGATGAATTCGGCCAATCCCATAACGATGAACCTGATGATGGATAATGTTTCGGATAAAATGAAAGGAACTGCGACCAGTCTCCACCAGCTTGTATTTCAGCTTGGCTGGACGATCTGTGGTCCCATAAGCGGTATGCTGATCGCCGGTTTCAGTTATCAGTTTGTTTTCCAGATAGCTGCAGTTTTTTACACTTTCTCAACGATATTCTTTTACTTCATGTTCCGCAGCCTGGAAAAACAGGGATAGGAGAAAGAGATATTGTAGGAAAATATTACTTTACAAACCCCCCAGAAAGGGCTAAACTAAGAGGAGAAAAAGGAGGGGGAGACCGGTTTGAAAAGAAAAATTTTGTTTGTTCTTATACTTTTATTCTTGTTTTCTGGTTTGGTCCAGGCCAATGGAGGAGTAACTTTTGGAGGAAGCAGGCTAGTTGCTCCCGGTGAAACTATCCGGGGGGATATAGTAATTTTTGGAGGAAGGGTTGAAATCCTGGGGACTCTTGAAGGAGACCTGGTCTGTATCGGGGGAAATGGTACTGTCGAAGGAAGAATAACCGGTGATCTGATAAGTGTTGGCAGCAGCCTTAACCTGGAAAGAGGTGCCAGCATTGGGGGAGACCTGGTTCAGGTTGGAGGGTCAATCTGGAGAGATCAGGAAGTTCAGATTGGGGGAATTTTTCGAACTGTAAGTTATATGGAGCCATTTCGGATAGGATTTCCGGGTTGGGTTTTTCGACCGGTAATATCCCTCTGGGGTTCTGTTTTAGGCTTTTTTTACCAGTTACTGTTTACCCTGCTTGTTGCCTTTTTATTTGCGAACAATGTAAAGGGAGTTGCTTCAACAATTAAAGGGGAGTGGGGGCTATCTCTCCTGGTGGGCTTCCTTGGGTTTATTCTCCTGTTTCCAGTAGTAATTTTCCTTTTAATAACCATCCTTGGTATTCCCCTGGCTCTGGTGGTTTTACTCGGTTATTACCTCGCGGTTATTCTGGGCCAGGTAGGCATATTTTACATCCTGGGCGATTGGTTAATGGATAGATTNGGNCGGAAGCAGGATAAGGTGATTGGTACTGCTGTAGTAGGACTGCTGGCAATATTTATTATCCGCCTGCTGATCAGAATAATCCCTTTTATTGGCGGACCTATCCACATGGTAATAATGGCTCTGATTTACATGCTTGCTCTTGGAGTTACCCTTAAGAGCCGTTTTGGAACCAATAAACCCTGGATTGCCCGGGGTTAAAAACAAAAAATCCCCGGCCCACCATTGGGCCGGGGATAACTATCAGTGGTCGGAGCGCCGGGATTTGAACCCGGGACCTCTGCCTCCCGAAGACAGCGCGCTTCCAAGCTGCGCTACGCTCCGCATTCTCATATTTGAGTATACCATTTGCGAAAGTATTTGTAAAGGGAAGGAGTTTGCAGGGTTATGCTAAAAACATTTCTTTTTTCCCTGGTTTTGCTGGTTGTTTTTGTTCAGCCTGCCCAAGGTGCCATGTTTTTTAACTGGCAGCAAATAGACACCGAGAATTTCAGGGTTTATTTTCCTGCTGGCCTGGAAGAACAGGCCAATCAGGCTGCAGAAATTGCGGAAGAAGTTCATGTTGAACTTACGGAGTTTTTAAGCTACGAACCTAAGAAAAAGACCGATCTAATTTTATATGCCCAAAGGGATACTGCTGGAGGGTGGGCAGATATTTCCTGGGATCGCCGGATCGGGATTTATCTTGGGCATTTTAACCTTGAGGGTGGCTTCGGTGAATATGAAAGCATGCTCCGGTTAATTATTGCCCATGAATATGCCCATATTCTCCAGCTTTCCCTGCCCCCGGAAAATCTTTTGCCCTGGGGTTGGCTTTCCCAGATATTCCCTCCGATTTTATTGCAGCCTTACTGGTTTATTGAAGGTTTTGCTATGACCGTGGAAACAGACCTTACCGAAGGGGGTAGGGCTGATAGCCCGATTATTGGAGCAATGCTTAGAGCCCAGGCTGATGCTGATGAAATGTACCATTTTGACCAGATCCAGGGGTTGTACAACCTGGAGTCCTGGCCCGGGGCAATGGCCGCCTACAATTATGGAGCCTGGTTTATGGCCTACCTAATTGACGTATATGGCGAAAACCTAATAGTTGATCTGGCACGAAAATATCCGGAAAATCCTTTAAGGGGTATTTCCGGCTGGTTTAATTATCTGACCGGCGATAACCTGCAGGAGGTTTATCTTGAATGGCAGGATAAATTAGATTCAATTGGCAGAGTTGAGCAACCCGAAACCATTACTTCTGCCTGGGGTTACAATCAAAACATTGCTACCTGCCCGCAAACAGACCGGGTATTGTATTTTCATCAGGGGGAGCTTTTTCCTTCCCTGAGGCTTTCTGATGGAGAAAAGGATGAACAGGTCCTTGCTGTTGCCGGGATTAATGGGGGTAGGCCCACATGGTCGCCTGATGGAGAAAAAATAGCCTTTGCCCGGCTGCGGCCGGAAGGCTTAAAGGAAATGTACCACCAGATTTTTATATTCGATTTAGACACCGGGGAACAAAAACAAGTAACCTCCGGTCGGGGCGGGAGGCATCCTGCCTGGTCTTCCCAGGGGGAATTGGCCTATGTAGAAAATTTAATGGGCGGGAACCAAATAGTACTCTACGATGTGGAAACCGGGCAGAAGGAAACCCTGTTTTTTAGCCGGCCCGAAATTGATTACGGATCGCTGGCCTGGGATCCCGCAGGTGAAAAACTTGCTATTGAGGTCTGGATAGAAGGGGGCGCAAGGGGGATTTGGATTTACGATACAAAAAGCGGCTACCTGGAAACTCTTTTTGCCCGGGAGGGAAATTTCCATCGGCCAGTCTGGTCGGCAAGTGGGTCCTTCCTTTATACAGTAGGCAGTATTGGAGGGCCTCCCCAAATATTTGCCTATAATTTGGAATCGGATAGGTTCTGGCAGGTCACATCCAATCCCTATGGAACTTTTGATATTGGCCCGGGAATAGAAAAAGACTTCTTTGTAGTTTTAACTTCCCGGGGTTATCAGATTAAAGAGGAAAAAATTGGGTTAGAGGAATGGCTTCCCAGACAACTAACCCGGTTTGTTCCCCGGGAAGATGAAGAGCTCAGGGAAATGAGGGAGGTGCGGAGGTCAAGTCGCAACTATCCCCTTTTCAGCAGATTAACACCCCGCCTGGTTATTCCCTGGTCAGGAGAAGGAGTTGTGGGGGTGAATATGTTTGGCTGGGATCCCCTGCAACTGGTTTACTATGAAGCCAGCATTGTTTCTGGTCTTCCCATTGCTCCCGCTTACAACATCTATACTGGTATTTATCCCGACCAGGGGAGGTTCGGTTTAATTGAAACCCTGCTGCAGGGTGGGTGGACTTCCCGGGTGGGTCCCGTTGAATACGAGAACCCCCGCCGGTTTGACGGGGGACAATTTCTCCTGCATATCCCGGTGCAGCGGGAATATTTATCAGCCGGAACCCTGAGGCTGGGAGGGGGAGCATATTTCCTTCCTGACATGGTGTATCCAGGTGTTCACCTGGGTTGGACCCAGCAGTTTATCCGGGGCCAGGACAGGCTTAACGTAAATTTTGCCTACGCCCTTGATGGATCTACCTGGTATGTTGAAGGCTGGGATACTCAGTTGATCGGGCAGGGGCTAATGCGGATCAGCCCCTGGCGGGGAAGTAGCATTGGGTTATCCACTCTGGCCGGGGTAGCCCCCGGAGACTACCAGGTCAGCACCTCCATGAGGAGTTTTTCCGCTCCCCTGCAGGGGGAATTGATCTGGCTCAATCGGGTGGAATTTACCCAGCGGATCCTTGATATTAAAAGGGGAAGAGGGGAAATACCGATTTTTCTGGATAGTCTACAGGCCCGCCCCTATTTTGAAGCAGGTTCAGCCTGGGCAGGCGATATCCAGTTGAACAGGTACGGGGGAGGCCTGGAAGGAATTCTTGATGTAGAACTGCTCCAGGGCCGGATCCCTCTTGAATTGGTTGGAGGCGTATCCTACAACACTGAGGAAAACCTGAGGGCCTACTTCCGCTTTAACCTGGGAGGTTTTGTCAGGACGATTGGTGAAAAGTACTTTTCTAGCCCCGTCGAGCAAGATAATTTAAAACCAGATAGAGACCAACAATAATCAGGGCAAAAGGCCACAGTAGATCAAAACGCTGTAAAATAGCAACCGGAAGAATTTCTGTATCAAGTAGATAAATTAAAACTCCCGTTCCGAATAGTATGGCCGCGGGATAAAAAGGCCAGTTCCGCCTTTTCTTTTCCTGAAAGGTGCGGGTATGAAAAATAAAAACCAGAACAAAGGCCAGACTCAAAAGGTGAAAAAAAAGAGTCTGGTCTAAAAATGGGGGTAGCTTTACCTGGCGGGGAAGATAAGTTGTTCCAGCCAGGGAAAGAATGATTAGCCCGGTTACCAGGTAACCCTGGGTTCTGGCTGAAAGCAGATAAAAAAGGAAAAATAAAAAGGAAGATAAAAAAAGGAAGGTTTCGGTACTGTATAGAAAGGGGAATTGTTCCCAGAGGCCCAGGGTTCTGCTGAGCAAAAAAAGACCGGAAAACAAAAGGAAAATTCCAATGTAAGGGAGTCTTAATCCTTTGGCCAAAACAACCATTCCTTTCAAAAACATGTTACTAATAAGTTTACTTCCCTCACCTTGTAAAGTCAAGGCATGGGCAAAGGAGTGTAGGGAAAAATGAGTATACTGAAAAATTTAAACCCGCCACAAAAAAAAGCGGTTATCCATGGTGAAGGACCTTTATTGATTCTCGCTGGAGCTGGTAGCGGAAAAACCAGGGTTTTAACCCACCGTATTTCCTACCTGGTAGGGGAAAGGGGAATTTCTCCAAAAAACATAATGGGTGTTACCTTTACCAATAAAGCGGCGGAAGAAATGAAGAACAGGATCAGAAGATTAATTGGCCTGGGAACTGCTGATCTATGGATGGGAACCTTCCATGCTCTCTCGGTTCGAATCCTCCGCAGGGAGGCGGAAAGAGTCGGTTTTTCCAGCAACTTTGTAATATATGATACCCAGGAATCAAGGACCCTGATAAAAAACATAATGAAAAAAATTGGTTTGGACCCCAAGGAAATTAACCCGGCTGCTATCCAGCAGGAAATATCCCGCTTGAAAAGCGAACTAAAAGAACCCCACCAGATGGGCTCCACTGTTCACGATTTTTTCCGGGAAAATGTATACAAAGCTTACACCGAGTACCAAAAAGAACTCAAAAAAGCCAATGCCATGGACTTTGATGACCTGATTATGATTACAGTAAAACTCCTTTTAGAGGAGCCAGAAATCCGTTCCCGTTACCAGTCCAGGTTTAGATATATCCTCGTTGATGAGTACCAGGATGTTAATCATGCTCAGTACCGCTGGATTAACCTGCTCGCCGGTGACCAGGGCAACCTTACCGTAGTTGGAGATCCGGACCAGGGGATTTATGGTTTCCGGGGGGCTGATATTAACAATATATTGAGCTTTGAAAAAGATTATCCCCGGGCCGAGGTTATTAAACTGGAAGAAAATTATCGTTCCTACCAGAATATTTTAAGCGGTGCACAGGGGGTAATTGCAGCGAATTCCCGCCGCAAGGAAAAAGATCTGTGGACAAGCAAGGGCAAAGGAAACCCCATAAACCTTCGGGAGTTTTACAACGGTGAAGAAGAAGCTGCCTTTATTGCCCAGGAGGTTCAGAATCTGCAGGAGAAGGATATCCTGGCCCGAGATATTGCTGTTTTTTACCGGACCAACGCTCAGTCCCGGATCATAGAAACAGCCCTGACCCAGGCGGGAATCCCCTATAAAATAGTGGGGGGCATGAGGTTTTATGATCGGAAGGAAATTAAGGATCTTCTGGCCTACCTTAAGTTGATATATAACCGGGACGATACCATGAGTTTTTTGCGGGTGATTAACATGCCGCGCCGGGGCATCGGCCAGGCAACTATTGAAAAGGTGGAAAAAGAGGCCCTGCAGAGGGGAACGACTCTTTACAGGGTTTTAAGCCAGGTCGAGGAATTTTCCCTGGGCCCCCGGCAGCGAAAATCCCTGGCTGGTTTTTACAGGATGATTGAAGAATTGAGGAGTGAAGCTGAAAAACTGTTTCCTGGAGATCTATTGCAGGAAATCCTGGAAAGGACAGGTTACTGGGCAGAACTTGCTGAAAGTGACAGCATTGAAGCCCAGGTCCGAATGGAAAATATCCAGGAGCTATTCAATGTATTGGAGGATATCCCCGAGGAAGGCTGGGAAGGTTTAGAAAACTTTCTTGCAGAAGTTTCACTGCTTTCCGACATTGACCTTTACGAGGAAGAACAGGGTGGTGTAACTTTAATGACCCTGCATACCGCCAAGGGTTTGGAATTCCCTGTTGTTTTTATGGTCGGCATGGAAGAGGGTTTTTGTCCACATAATAGGTCCATGGAAAATCCAGAAGAAATAGAAGAAGAACGACGGTTATGCTATGTTGGTATGACCAGAGCCCAGGAAATATTATATATAACCTGGGCTCAGCAAAGGCAAATCTTTGGGACTAATGTTTTCCGGAAACCGTCCCAGTTTTTGCAGTGTATACCAGCGGAGAACTGTGCTGAAGTGGAAGAAGAGGAAAAGATTGATGATTTTCTTTCGGGAGAAAATAAAGGGGAAGAAAAAGAGGCCCCGGATGAGCCCCGGCACAACAATTTTGTTCTGGGACAGAAAGTTCGCCACCCCAAGTGGGGAGTGGGCCGGATTGTCAACAAGACAGGAACGGGAAAGGATTTAAAACTTACTCTGGCTTTCGAGGGTCAGGGATTAAAAGAAATTTTAGTTGAATATGTAAACCTGGAAAAAATTTGACCGGGGGGGCAGCTTTATGCTGCCCTTTTCTTATTTCGAGAGTTTTTGGTGAAAGAAAGGAATCGGAAGTTTATCAGAAGAAATAAGAAGTTGAGGTAAAAATTATTCTCGCATGGTTTTTGTTTTTGTTAAAAGGGTTAAGAATAAGGAGGGAGATTTTTGCAAAAAGATGTGGCAATGAGAATTAAAAAACTCCGGCAGTTAATCGAGGAACACAATTATAAATATTATGTCCTGGCCCAGCCAGAGATTAGTGATGAGGAATACGATGCCCTTTATCGGGAACTTGAACAACTGGAAAAAGAAAATCCAGAATTAATTGTCCCTGAATCTCCTACCCAAAGAGTGGGAGCTGAACCCGCACCTTTTTTAGAAAAGGTGGAACACCGGGTTCCCTTAATGGGGCTGGCCAATGCTTTTAATGAAGAAGAGGTCCGGGAATTCCACCGAAGAGTCACAGACCTGCTGGGACAACAGGACTTTAATTATATTATTGAATACAAAATTGATGGACTAACTGCAGTCCTGACCTATGAAGGGGGTCGGTTGACCCGGGGAGCTACCCGGGGTGACGGTTATATCGGGGAGGATGTCACCCACAATATAAAAACCATAACAACCATTCCCCTTACTTTGCCGGAGAGGGTTGACCTTGAGGTTCAGGGGGAGGTATTTATCCCGAAAGAAGCCTTCGCCCGGTTTAATCAGCTCCGGGAAGAAAGAGGAGAAAAAAACTTTGCTAACCCCCGTAATGCAGCTTCGGGTTCTCTGCGTCAGCTTGACCCCAGGGTTGCCTCTGACCGACCCCTTGATTTTGCTGCCTTTGCTCTGCAGGAAATTGGAGAGCGCAGTTTTTCCTGTCACAGCGAGGGCCTGGAGTTTTTAAAGAAGTTGAAATTCAGGGTAAATAACTTTGCCCGGGCGTATTCAGTTGACGAAATGTTGGCCAAATCCCAGGAGCTTTATGAGAAAAAGGAAGAACTTCCCTTCAATATTGACGGTCTTGTAATCAAGGTGGATCAAATTGATTTGCGGGAAGAACTTGGAGCAACCGCTAAAAGCCCCCGCTGGGCCGTGGCTTACAAGTTCGCAACCCAGCAGGAAGTGACAACCGTTGAAAAAATTGAAGTTACTGTGGGACGGACAGGAACTCTGACTCCAACGGCCCATCTTAAACCGGTTAATGTCGGAGGAGCTGTGGTCAAGAGAGCGGTTCTCCACAATGAAGAGGAAATCAGGCGGAAAGATGTCAGGATAGGGGATCAAGTTGTCGTGCAGAGAGCAGGGGAAGTAATTCCGGAAGTTGTCCGGGTGCTCACAGAATTGCGGACTGGAAAAGAAGAGAAATTTGCAATGCCCCAGGCCTGTCCTGTATGCGGAGGCCGGGTAGCAAGGGATGAAGGCAGCCCGATTTTGCGCTGTACCAATCAGGCTCGCTGTCCTGCCCAGCGAAGAGAAGGAATACTCCACTTTATATCCCGGGGAGCCATGAACATTGATGGACTGGGAGAAAAATTAATAGATAAATTGACCAGCGAGGGGTTGATTGCTGATCCCGGCGATCTTTATTTTCTGAACAAGGAAGATCTTGTTGGCCTGGAAAGGATGGGTTCCAAATCCGCCCAAAATGTGATTGAAGCCATTGAGGAAAGTAAGGACAGGCCATTTGAAAGGGTTTTAAATGCTTTAGGAATAAGGTTTGTTGGAGCGACTACTGCCAGGCTTCTGGCCAGAGAGTTTGCTTCCCTGGAAGAACTAAAACAGTCAACAGCCGAGGAACTTGAGGAAGTTGAAGAAGTGGGACCGAAAATAGCCAGTTCAATTGTGGAATATTTCCGGGAAGAAGGCAATCAAAAGTTAATTGAAAAATTGAAAAAAGCAGGCCTCCAGTTCCAGCAGGAAAAAAAGCCTCATCCCCAGGTTCTGGCAGGAAAAAGGTTCGCTTTTACCGGGAGTTTGGAAACCATGACCCGAAAGGATTCGGAACAGATGGTTATTGAGCGGGGAGGCGAGGTAACTTCCAGTATTTCCGCAAAACTTGATTTCCTGGTTGCCGGGGAACGAGCGGGCTCTAAACTGGATAAAGCCCGGCAAGCAGGAGTGAAAATTATCGGGGAAGAAGAATTCAAGAAATTGATCGAGGGGTGAAAAAGTGGAAAAAGAATTGGCCCGAATAACAGCCCTGGGAGAGGAAGATATCAAACTGGAATTACTCAGGAGTCAACTAGATGATATCAGGCTTTTTCTATCTCAAGGAGAAAAAGGGTTCGGGGAAGTTTTTAATTATAATTTCCTGACTTGGGAAAACCTCAGGGTTGATTGTCCCCAAGCAGAAGTAAGGGAAGCAGGAATAACCTTTAGGGTGGTTGAAATGCGGCAAAGGAGTTGAGTTTTTTGAGCCTGGAAAATAAAAGCGCATCCTATATTTTCCACTTACTAAAAAAGGGAGAAATTTCCGCTCGTGAATTATTAAAAGATTGCAGGGAAAGGTTTAACGAGCGGGATCATAAACTTAATGCCTTCGTGGCAACCTCCTGGAAGCGGGCTGAAAAAAAAGCAAAAAAAATTGATGAAAAAAGGAAGGCGGGAGAGGAATTACCCCCTTTGAGCGGCATCCCCATTGCCATTAAGGATAATATGGCAAGGCGAAGGGATACAATGACCTGTTGTTCCAATTTTTTAGCCGATTTCTACCCGGGGTATTCTGCAACTGTGGTGGAAAAGCTGGAAAAGGCGGGAGCCGTAATAATAGGACGAACCAATATGGACGAAATGGCCATGGGTTCAACCACAGAAAAATCAGCTTATTTCCCTACTCGAAATCCTCATGACCTGCATCGAGTTCCAGGAGGTTCATCAGGTGGTTCTGCTGCCGCAGTAGGTGGTGGAATTGTCCCGCTTGCCCTGGGCAGTGAGACGGGCGGTTCCATTCGCCAGCCAGCCTCTTTCTGCGGAGTTTATGGATTGCGGCCAACCTATGGAAGAGTTTCCCGTTTCGGGTTGGTTGCATATGCTTCTTCTTTAGACCAGATTGGGCCTTTTGCGGCTGACCTTGATGACCTCTGGTTGATTTTTTGCCACCTGGCAGGGAAAGATGAACGGGACCAGACAACTTTTGCGGGCAAGGATCTAAAAAGAATGGGAGAAAATTTTGATCCCCCTGGTTTACGGGTAGCGCTGCCCCGAGAATACTTAGAAAAGGTTGAAGATGAGGAAATCAGCAAAAGATTGGAGCATGTTTGTGTTAGCCTGGAAAAAGCGGGGGTTAAAATTGAGGAAGTGTCTCTAATTGATCCCATCAGGGCTCTTGCAGTTTATTCTGTAATTGCAACTGCTGAAGCCAGCTCTAACCTGGCCCGTTTCGATGGGATTAGATTTGGACCTGAACCGGAAGGAGTCGATAACTGGGAGGATTTTATAAAGAAAAGCCGGGCAGAGGGGTTTGGCGAGGAAGTGAAAAACAGGATTGCTCTGGGGGCCCTGGTTTTAAGTTCTGAGTACCGGAAGGATTATTTTGACAGGGCCTTAATGGTCCGGGAGGAAATCCGCAAGGAACTGGAAGAACTGTGGCAAAGGTTTGATTTGATCCTGTCGCCGGCGACCCCAACTCCTGCCTTCGAACTGGGGAGTGGTATGGAGATCTCTCTGCAGAAATATATGAGCGATATTCTTGCTATCCCCGCGAGTCTGGCGGGGATGCCTGCTATTTCATTACCTGCTGGGCTTAATGAAGACGGGTTGCCCCTGGGTTTGCAACTTATGGGACCCATGTGGTCAGAACCCCTGTTGATAGATTTTGCTGAATTTATTAAGCAAATAACGGGCTTTGGCGCCGAGGTTAAATTCAGGGCTGAAGGAGGTAGCGGATCATGAGCAGGGCTTTAGGGATGGTTGTGGGGCTGGAGATCCACCTGCAGTTAAAAACCAATTCCAAGATGTTTTGTTCCTGTTCAACAGAATTTGCTGCTCCTGCTAATACCAACACCTGCCCGATTTGCTTGGGCTGGCCGGGAACCCTGCCTTCTCTGAATCAGCGGGCTGTTTTTTTTGGCCTGCAGGGGGCTCTGGGGTTAAATTGCGATATTAACCTTGAGAGCTGGTTTGACCGGAAAAATTATTTTTACCCCGATTTACCTAAAGGTTATCAAATCACCCAGTACCAAAAACCTCTGGGCTATAATGGTACTTTCCGGGTGGGGAAAAAGGATTTTGCAATTCAGAAGGTTCACCTGGAAGAGGATGCAGGGAAAATAAATTACATTAATGGAAATATGGAAATCGATTTCAACAGGGCGGGTATTCCCCTGCTGGAGATAGTTACTGAACCCGAAATAAGCAGTCCTGAACAGGCACGGAATTTTCTCCGCGAACTGCGGTTGTTTTTTCTGTACCTGGAGATATCTGACTGCAATATGCAGGAAGGTTCTCTCCGCTGTGATGCCAATATATCCATGAGAAAGGTTGGAGAAGAATTATCTCCGAACCAGGTTGAATTAAAGAATATGAATTCTTTCCAGGCCGTTGCTCGGGCTCTGGAGTATGAAGGAAAAAGACAGAGCAAAATTTTAAACGAGGGAGGATTAATAAAAAGAGAAACCCGAGGCTGGGATGGAGGAAAACAAAAAACATATTTCCTCCGCAGCAAGGAACAGGGTGTTGATTACCGTTATTTCTCAGAACCTGATCTTCCACCAGTTTTGCTAAAGCAAGAATTTGTTAATTCAGTTATGGGAAATTTACCCCGACAACCCGTTGAAAGACAGAAAAAATGGACCGAAGAGTGGGAAATTGGAGAAGAGGAAGCAGCAGTTCTAATTGCCCAAAAACCCCGGGCTGAATATTTTGAAAAAACTGCCTGCTTCGCTCCTCCTCAAGAAGTAGCAAAGTGGATTAAAGAAAATCTTCTGCAATTTGATTTCCCCCTGGAAATACCTCCAGAAGACCTGGCGGACATTATTAACCGGGTTGGAGTGGGAGAATTGAGCTCAACCAAGGGTAAGGAAGTTTTACAACTTGCCCTGGAAACCCGGAAAAAACCCGGAGAAATAATTCGAGAAAAAGGTTGGAAGCAGGTAAGCGACGAGGAATTTATTAAGCAAATTGTTGAAAAGGTATTGCAGGAAAATCCTGAGGTTGTCCAGGATTACCTTTCCGGTAAGGAAAAGGCGATCCAGAATTTAATTGGGAAGGCCATGAAGATCAGCGAGGGAAGGGCCAATCCCCGGCTTGTTGGAAACTTTCTGGCCAGCAAGTTAAAGGAGAGGGAGAACAATGGTTGAAGAAATAATACCTGAATTGAAAATTAATGACCTGGGACATGATGGCCGGGGAGTTGGTAAGCTTAATGGCTATACCGTTTTTATACCTGGAACTCTACCCGGGGAGAGAGTCAGGGCCCGGCTTGTAAAAAAGAAAAAGCGTTTTGGAGAAGCCCTACTGGAAGAAGTTCTTGATGCATCACCCCACCGTAGAAAACCTCCCTGCCCTGTTTACTCCGAATGCGGGGGGTGCCAACTGCAGCACATGGATTATTCTTTTCAGGTAGAATTTAAACAGGACCGATTGGTTCAGGCATTATACAGAATAGGTGAGGCTCAGGATTTTCCTGCTCCCCGAATTCATGCTGCAGGAAAGGAATGGAATTACCGAAATAAAGCAACCTACCATCTTCAGGGAAGCCAGGTAGGTTTTTTCAGCCGCCAATCCCGCAGGGTAATTCCTCACGAGGAATGTGCTCTTTTGCCCCAGGAGGTCAACCAAATCAAAAAGAGCCTGGCAGATCTTTTAAAACAGAAGATTATAACCTCGGGAAAAAATTTCACTGTAAGAACGAGTTTTTCCCATCAGCAGAGTCTCTTAATCCTCGACCAATCAGTAAAACCAGGGTCCTCCTGGGAGAAGGTTACAACTATTTTGCGGAAGGAAAACCCGGAACTTTTAGGGATCTATCAGCAGGGCAAGGGAAAAAGAGAGGGAAGAGGAATCTGGGGAAAGAGCATGATTAAAGAAAAAATGGGTGATTATACTTTTGAGCTCGGACCGGCGACTTTTTTTCAGGTGAATTCGGAGCAGAGAGAAGTCCTTTTGGAGAGGGCGAAAAAAATTGTCCTGGACCTAAACTGTAGAAATATTGGCGACTTATACGCTGGTGCTGGTGTTTTCGGGATAAATCTGGCCAAACACGTTGACAGAGTTCTGGCAATCGAAATTTCGAGAGAGGCAGTAGCTGAAGGGAAAAGGAAGGCCCAGCATGCAGGACTTGATAATATTGAATTCCACAGAGGTGAGGTGGAAAGGGTTTTTGCTAAAATGCCCCGGGAATTGGATTGTGTTTTGCTTGATCCTCCCCGGGAAGGCTGCCACCCCAATTTGTGGCAGTTAATTGAAGAGAAAAAAGTAAAAAATATCGTTTATATTTCCTGTAACCCGGCCACCCTGGCCAGGGATATTGCTGAACTCCAACCCCTGGGCTACAGAATAGAGACCCTTGATCTTATTGATATGTTCCCCCAGACTTATCACGTAGAATGTTTGGTACGACTATGTCGGTAAAAATGCTTGTAATAATTGTGTTTTAGATGTTTTGCGGACTTTATACTTTTAGTAAGAATGAACAGAATTTCGAAAATAAATGGTTAATGGACAGCCTGAAAGTGAAAATAGGGTATGACCTCGTCTGCGGAGGTAGGTGTCTTTTTAACAGTAATACTGGACCAACCATAATAAAAAAACCCACAGAACAAGGCTTGAGAGTAAATACCTGTTTGGTGGGAGCTCTTGGCTTCAAATTTACGGGGAGGAAATTTCAGGGCTCGTCCAAGATTTACTTACATATATAGAGCGAATAATATTTACGGAAAAGTGTGTTAATAAAGGGTTTATAGCCATCGGTTAGCAAGGGATAATAAACATAACTTCCAGCATGTCCGCTGTTTTATAATACTTATCAAAATTCCGGGCGGTAATTGGCCGGATATTATCATATTAAGCAACTGATTTGCCTTCTTTGGGTAGCCGGATGATAATGATGATTATTTAATAACATTTTCTGATACGCTATAGAATTCTATTGCATGTGAAAGAGCTGAGCGAACAATCATAAGTCTTTCGTTAACATACCTGATGTAATTGTGATTTTTTGTTGTTATTTTAGAGGGATGGAGGGTAAAATGACTGATCGAAGAGGCAGGTAGGGAAGGGGTTAATCTAAATCAGTAATGGGTATATTTGTTAGGTAAAGAGACAGGAAAAGGGAGTAGAGTCTGGGTAAACAGAAAACCTTTAGAAGTTATGTAACTGACCCTTTATCTATTTGAAGGGACTACAGGGGTTTTCTTGGCTTTTTCAAGCATAGCTCAATTAGATCGCTGACGTTTGCTGTTCCCACACACATCACTTTGTCTGCCCCGCCCCAATAGATTTTTACTGTGCCATCTTTTTCAGGGACTGCCCCACAGGTAAACACCACATTATGCACATATCCGGTTAACTCCCAGGGGTCTTCAGGTTCAAGGATCCATTCATCAGCTACCCCGAGAATCCGCGATGGATCCCTCAGATCATGAAGCATTGCTCCAAGTCTGTAAACAGCTCCGTCCATGGTGCGAAAGACCCCATGATAGATGTGCAGCCAGCCGCTATCGGTTCTGAAAGGGGTAGCTCCGGGGCCAATTTTCATTTCATCCCAATGGTAGGTTTCTGGTTTGACAATCAACTTTGAGTCTCCCCAGTGAATTAAATCGGGAGAATAGGAAATCCAGATGGACCAGGGGTTGATTTCCGTATGGGGACGATCCAGGCGGACATAACGTCCAGCAAACTTTTCTGGGAAAAGAACTACGTTACGCTGGTCTGCCTGTGTAATAAGAGAGATCCTTTCCACTGTTTCAAAATCCCGAGTTTTGGCTAAAGCAATCCTTACCCCGTGCTTGGAATAGGCACTGTATGTAATGAAGAAATCCTCATCTATTTTGCAGATTCTGGGGTCTTCAATACCATATTTCTCATATTCAGCAAAAATGCTTTCTTGGGCCGGAGTCATAAAAGGCTTGGACTTGACCGCGAACCGGTAACCGTCTGAACTTTCTGCTATTCCCAGAATAGAACGCCCGTTATGAAGATGTGACCGAAAAATCATCAAATAGCGCCCATCTGTCTTGATTACTCCAGCGTTGTGCACCGTAACTACCGGGTATGGCACATCGTTTTTGGTGAGGATGGGATTTTTTTTATATCTCTTAAGAATTGGTTCCCGTTTTTGCACAATTAACAACATCCTTCCGGTTTACTTAAACACTCGGCTCCATTAAGTTTTTTCTATTATCCGCCGGTATACTGACAGATAATTTTCCACCATTTGATCTTGTGAGAATTTTTCTTCTACTACTCTCCTGCACTTATGACGTGATATGGTTTTTATATTCCCTATTGCATCTACTGCAGAAGAAACATCGTTAACAAGAAAGCCGTTTTCGCCATCACTAATTAACTCCGGCATCGAGCCTTTGTTAAAAGCCACCACCGGTGTTCCACAGGCGTTGGCTTCCACAACAGACAAGCCGAAAGGCTCATTAAAATTGATTGAATGGATAAAACCAAGGGCATTCCCTAATAACTTATCTCTCAACTCGGGACCGACGGGACCTACAAACTTGACCTGGTCATCGTCAAGAAAAGGTTCAATTTGTTCTTTGAAATAAGCCTCATCCTGAATAATTCCGGCCATGATCAGCTTCATGCCCGCTTTACGGGCAATCTGAATTGCTTCACCGGCACCTTTATCGTGATGGATGCGCCCTAAGAAAAGCAGATAATCTTCAGGGGTTTCCTTAAACGTAAAGTTCTCAATATCGATACCATGATAAACAGTATCGATGTAGTTCAGTTCTGGTGAGCGATCGGCGTTGCTAATAGACACATAAAAAGTTGTGTCGTTATACTTCTTGTAAACGGGAATAATTTTCAAACTGGAAAAACCGTGGATAGTTGTTAGGACAGGCGTTTT
>SL_3KL_010_SEDDRAFT_10000312_pt1 | contig 37562 bp, 33 predicted proteins | sample SodLakKL_010_SED_2_FD_10381 | JGI IMG/M metagenome (IMG submission 10381) | reverse complement strand
GAACGCAGAGTCGGGGCCTGCTTGGCGCCCCTAACTGATTGAATTTAAATGACAGGCCGCAGTGTGGCTTTCGTCAGACTGCGTTATCGAAACTTGCTGTAGAAGTACTATAGCGGCGTTTCGCTGCCTTGCTGACGAAAGCCACACTGCGGCTGAATGCGATCTACATACCTGCCGGGTTAATAATACGGGTTTAGATCAATAGTGAGGACATGAGCATGTCTTCGCCCGGGCGGTCCGGAACCGAGCCGCAGGCGAGCTCGCTCATCGCTTCAATTGAGCCAATGCAGTCCCGTTTTCAGCGGACTGACACGGCGACGTGTCGCCTATTCGAAAGGAAACCGTTTTATGAGTGGACGACATGAATTTTGGAGCGCATCACCATGCGATATTTTCCAGTGCTTGCGAAGTATCCGGCACACTTTTCTATTTCTGCCATCGCTTTGCTTGCGATGACTGGCCTGGTCAAGGCCGAGGAGTGCGAACCGGGATGGAATGATTTCAGTTCAGGCGGGCAGATTGGCCTGGCCGGTGGGGCTGTTCGGGCGATGGTTGAATTTCAGGGAGACCTGATCGTCGGTGGACAACTGGATACGGCCGGTGGTCAGCAGATCAACCATATCGCGCGCTGGGACGGTGAGGAATGGCATTTGCTTGAGTCTGGCGGACAGGTTGGAGTTGGCGGCGAGTCAACGGGTGGTGGACCCGCAGTCAATGCCCTGGCCGTATGGAACGACAATTTAATTGTTGCCGGCCCTTTTCAGACGGCGGGTGGCCAGGTAATGAACCGAATTGCGCGATGGGACGGTGAGTCTTGGCATCCGATCATCACCATGGACGACCAGGACCAGGAAAACATCGGGGTGGGTTCAACTATCAACCGGCTGATCAATGATTTGCTGGTCTTTGACGATGTTCTGATTGTGGGAGGTTTCTTTGAAACTGCTGGCGGCGTAACGGTCAACAACATTGCCCGCCGTGTTGGGTCCAATTGGCTGCCATTTGAATACGAGGGTGAGATTGGCTTGCCTCAGAGAGTGAATTCGCTGTCCACCTGGCAAGGCGAACTGGTTGTGGGCGGACAGTTTCGGGTCATTAATGCCCAGCGCTACAATCGAATCGCACGCTGGGATGGCGTCGGGTGGCGACGATTTGTCTCCGAGGGACCAGCTGGTGTTGATGGTTCGGCCACTCAGCTTCGAGTTGGGACCATGCTGGAGCACGACGGAAGCCTGTATATCGGTGGCAATTTCGATACCGCCGGTGGCCAGGAGGTAAACCGCATAGCGCGTTGGGATGGGGAGCATTGGCGGGCCCTGGAAGTCGATGGTGTCGCGGGAGTCAGCGGCCCGAGCTCTCCCAGAGTTAACGCCCTGGTAGAGTTTGAAGGTGATCTGGTCATTGGGGGTAGTTTTACCGAGGCTGGCGGAGAGACCATGAACCACATTGCCCGCTGGGATGGAGAATCCTGGCATCCCTTCGTTTCCGGGCCGGACACCGGCATGCAAACGCGGGTGGACAGTCTGAAAGTACGAGACGAAGTGCTGCTTGCCGGCGGTGTCTTCAACGAAGCGGGTGGCGAGGAAGTACGACGTCTGGCCAGTTGGGACGGTTGCCGAGACGATGATTCCGATCCGATTTTCACATCGAATTTCGAAGTTTCGGAATAAGGATGAGTGAGCCGTCGCAAGACGGCACTCCATCGCGGCCTCGAAAAACCCAAAAACCCTGTAGTATTTGAACCGCCCAGAAAACTCGGCGCGAGTGCCTGGACAACGTCCATTTGGCATGGTTCAGCGTGGATTCTGTCGGTTGAGGTCAGCGATCTTTTCGGTGATTGATGATTGACATGAGTCAAGCCGTTCACGAGTGGCGATGGGCTAAACTGGACTCGTCAAATGGCTCCGACACGCTCAACGCATCAATGACCTGACATGGATCTCCGGCCCTATCTGGAAACCATGATTGAACGCCGTGCTTCGGACTTGTTTTTCAGTGCCGGTGCGCCAACGGGTATCAAGATTGAAGGCAAGACGGAATATCTGGATGAGCAGAAGCTGTCCGGCGAAGCTGTCAAACGACTGGTCTACTCAATCCTTACGCAAAGCCAGGTCGATGAATTCGAGCGTGAGCTCGAGCTCAATCTGGCCCATGCCGAGGACGGCGTCGGACGCTTTCGCATCAACGTTTATCGTCAGCGTGGCTCCCTGGCCATGGTGGTGCGGCATGTCAAGGATTGGATTCCGTCCATTGAGGAATTGAATCTGCCACTCGTCCTGAAGGATCTGGTGATGGAGCCACGTGGTCTGGTGCTGGTGGTTGGGCCGACTGGTTGCGGAAAATCGACCACGCTGGCATCGATGGTCGACTATCGAAGCGCGAATAAAAGCGGGCACATACTGACTGTCGAGGAACCGATCGAGTTTCTTCACAAACACAAGAAGTCCATTGTCGATCAACGTGAGGTCGGTCTCGATACGCATACCTATGCCCAGGCATTGAAGAACGCCATGCGCGAGGCGCCGGATGTCATCCTGATCGGAGAGATTCGAGATCGAGAAACCATGCAGCATGCCATTGCTTATGCCGAGACGGGTCACCTGTGCCTGTCCACTTTGCATTCGAACAACGCCGACCAGGCACTGGATCGGATCATGAATTTTTTTCCGGATACGGCCCATCGGCAATTATTCGTTGATCTGTCGTTACACCTTCGCGGGATTGTCAGCCAGCGCCTGATTCCCGGCGTGGACGGCAAGCGAATTCCGGCCGTGGAATTACTGCTGCATACGCCGTATGTCGCCGATCTGATTCTGAGGGAAGAAATTGCAGAGCTCAAGGAAGCCATCAAGAAAGGCGGACAGCATGGTATGCAATCCTTTGATCAAGCCTTGTTCAAGCTTTTTGCGACCGGCAAGGTCACGGCTGAAGAAGCGCTTGCGCATGCCGACTCGCGCAATGATCTGGGGCTAGCCATTCGTCAAAGTGCCGGCCAGCTCGGTGTGCCGGAACGCTGGGCCATAGATCCGGGCGGAGACTGAACAGCCCATCGTCTCCAAAACAGCCCGGACTTGTGCGATTGATTTTCCGCAGGTGACCCGCCCAGCAATCACTCGGATCGGGCCAGCATGTAATCGATGGCCAGTGAGGCCAGGGCGCGCACCCCGGTGATCATGCCGGTCTCGTCGATGTAGTCATGCCATTCCGCCTGACTCAAAGGCGAGATCACGCACAGAATCAGAAAAAGGGTACTGAAGCTCAGGACTTTCACGGGCAGGTCTCTTCGATAGGCCGGGAATCATTCTTGTCCCGAACCGCTATGGGTTGCAAGTCACCGCGAGAGTATTATTGTTCAGGCGGCCTGGTCGTGAAGTTCTTCGCCGGCCAGTCGATCGAAGTATTGGCTGGTCAATTCGATCTGTTCGGCAGCACTTTCAGCTCGGTTGACCACCGAGCGGTAGGCGTTGTTCTCCGGTCGATTCTTGGCATACCAGCCCAGGTGCTTGCGGGCAATGCGAACGCCGGCAGTTTCGCCATAGAACTCGTGCAAGGCCTTGAGGTGGCCAAGCAGGATATCTCGGATTTCAGTAAGTCCGGGTTCAGGCAGGTGCTCGCCGAACTCGAGGAAGTGAGCCATCTCCCGAAAGATCCAGGGCCGGCCCTGGGCGGCCCGCCCGATCAGCAAGCCATCGGCGCCGGTATGATCGAGCACGGCCTTGGCCTTCGCAGGTGTATCGACATCGCCGTTGGCCAGAACCGGAATACTGACCTGTTGCTTGATCGCGGCAATCGTGTCGTACTCGGCCGAGCCGGTGTACTTTTGATCGCGGGTACGGCCGTGAATGGCCAATGCAGTGATGCCGCAGTCCTCGGCGATGCGGGCAATGACCGGCGCATTGCGCTGATCGGCTGCCCAGCCGGTGCGGATTTTAAGAGTGACCGGAACTTCCACGGCGCTCACGACGGCCCTCAGGATCTGCTCGACCAGTGCCTCGTCGCGCATCAGCGCCGAGCCGGCCCAGGCCTTGCAGACCTTCTTGGCCGGGCAACCCATGTTGATGTCGATGATATCGGCGCCGTGTGCGACGTTGTGCCGGGCGGCTTCGGCCATTCGTTCAGGAATCGTGCCGGCAATCTGTACGCTGACCGGTCCTGGCTCGCCTTCATGGTCCATGCGCCTGACCGACTTGGTGGTGTGCCAGAGGCTGGGATCAGACGTCGTCATCTCGGTGGTGGCCAGACCGGCCCCCAGTTTTCGGCACAACAATCGGAACGGTTTGTCGGTGACCCCGGCCATCGGCGCCAGTCCCAGTGGGCGGTCAATTCTGTACGGGCCGATTTGCATGGCGTTCATCCATCGAGAGTGTGAGACACGGGCCTGGGTCAGGTTGAACAGTCGGGTGCATCTGGTTGTTCTTGTTGTATTATGGCAGCCTAAAGGTGCCGGGAGGTGACTGAAAGCCGGTTGCCGGTCAGGGGGGCCGAGCCATGACGATCAATACAAGTCCAAGGAACTTGCCCATGTCGGAAAATGAGGAACGTCGGCGTTTCCACCGATTTCCCTTTCATGCCGAGTGCCAGCTCACCCCGACTGGCAAGGACAGAGTTCATTGTGAACTGCTTGATCTGTCGATCAATGGCGCCTTGCTGAAAGTCGATGATTCCTTCCGCGAGGAGGTCGTTCCCGATTCCCATCTCCGACTGCAATTCAATGGTCAGGTCAGCGGTGAGCAGGTCTCGCTCGAAATGTGGGTGACGGCCGTTCGGGTCCAGCGTCATCAGGTCGCTTGTCGATTCACGGCCGTTGATGCCGACAGTTTCGAGCAACTGAAGAATCTGGTGGCCGAAAACCTTGGTGACGTCGAATTGCTTGATCGCGAACTGACCCAGCTCGATTACTGGCCCGGGTTATCCGTCTCCCCGGGGAATTGACTGAACCACTCGGTCATCACGTTTTCAAGTTCGCCCAGGCCCTGGCCGCTGGTGGCCGAGAAGACCTGCACCCCGACCCGTTCGTCGATTCGCTTTCGCACCGCCATCAAGGCCTCGTTCTGCTTGCCGCGTCCGAGCTTGTCGGCTTTGGTCAGGACCAGGTGCAGGGCCAGGCCCCTGGACCCGGCCCACTCGATCAATTCGATGTCGGATTCTTTGAGCGGATGGCGAATATCCATGACCACGACCAGGCCGATCAGGGCTTCACGCCGATCCAGATAGGTTTGAATGAGGCCTTTCCAGTGACGCTTGAGGTCTCCACTGACCCGGGCATAGCCATAGCCGGGCAGATCGACCAGATGGCGTTGCTCGTCAAGCCGGAAAAAGACCAATTGACGGGTTCGGCCGGGGGTGCGGCTGGTCCTTGCCAGGCTCTTTTGCCGGCACAGGCGATTGATCAGGCTCGATTTTCCGGCGTTTGATCGGCCGGCAATGGCCACCTCGACCCCCTGATCCGGAGGCAATTGTGAGCGCGTGTGGACACTGTCAAGGTATTCTGCGCGCTGAAGCAGGGCTACAATCGGGTTCACGGACTGGATTGGACGTCAAGAACAGGCGATAATATCAGGTTACTTGACCTTGCATGGAGTACCACGGAAAATGCCTCGATTCATGGTGATGCTGCTGGCCCTGGCGCCAATGATGGCCGTTGCGGTCGGTGACCCGGAAGCCGGCGAGCAGAAATCAGCCGTCTGTGCTGCCTGCCACGGCATGGATGGAAACAGTGAAATTCCCGAGTGGCCCAAGCTGGCCGGTCAGCACGCCGATTATGCGGCGCGCCAGACTCGCATGGTTCGCGATCAGGTGCGTGATATCCCGGAAATGTATCCCATGGTCATGGATTTGAGTGACCAGGATATTGCCGATATTGCCGCGTTTTATGCCGAACAGACCCTGCAACCCGGTGTGGCCGATGAAGAGCTGGTGGAACTGGGTCAGCGGATCTACCACGATGGCAATCGTGAGACCGGCGTGCCGGCCTGTGCGGCTTGTCATGGCCCCTCCGGCGAGGGCATTCCGGGTGCCTACTATCCGCTGATTCGCGCCCAGCATGCCGATTACACCGCTGATCGATTGCAGCGTTACCGTGGTGGAGAGACCAACGGTGATGATGATCCGTTCAGCGCCATGATGGTGGGTGTGGCGGCACGGCTGACCGATGAGGAGATCAACGCTGTCAGTTCCTATATTGAGGGACTGTATCGAGCCAGGCCGTGACCGGCAGTTCATCTTGCGGAACCGATGGGTCGCTTGACCGGTCTGTATGACAACCCTAGGATCAGGATCTTTATCAATGACCAGAAACGCCATTATTGCCATTGCCGCCCTGTGGATGTTCAGCCTGACGGCTGTGGCCGAGTCTTTCGAGGAAGGGACCCACTATCAGGCCATCGGAACCCCGGTCAGCACCCCGGATGATCGAGTTCAGGTCATTGAGGCTTTCGCCTATCCCTGTCCGGCCTGTAACACGTTCCTGCCCCACATCAAGGGCTGGGAAGCCCGCCAGCCCGATTATGTCGAATTCAAGCGACTGCCGATCGGTTTGCAGCGTGGCTGGGATCTGTTCGCCCGCGCTTACTACACCGCTGAGGTGATGGGGCTGGGTGACGATGCCCACCAGGCCGTTTTCGATGCCTTGCATCGCGAGGGTCGCACGATTCGAAACTTCGAGGACATTGCTGCCATTTACACCGATTTCGATGTCACCACCGAGTCATTCATCAACACTGCCCAGTCGTTCGCGGTTGACTCGCGCATGCGTCGCAATCGCAGTGATGTGCAACGTTATGGTATTCGCCAGACCCCGACAGTCGTTGTCCAGGGCCGCTGGCGGATCACGCCGGGCAGCTTCGATTCTTTTGAGCAGATGTTGACAGCCATTGATTACCTGGTGGACAAGGAAGCCGAAGCGCTGGGTCTGAATGACCAGGAAGGACCGGCCGGAGACGAGGAACAAGCTGCCGACGTGTCAGCCGATTCCTGAGGCCTCGTGTCGAATCCCTCACGGCAGCTCAAGCTGCTGAGCTACAACATCCAGGCGGGCACGACCACGGGCAAGTATCGTGAGTACCTGACCAAGAGTTGGCGCCAGGTTCTGCCGAACAACCAGCGGGTGGCCAACCTGGATGCGATATCCGAGCTGGTCGCCGAATTCGACATCGTCGCCTTGCAGGAGGTCGATTGTGGCAGTCTGCGTTCGGGCTTTCTCAATCAGGCCAAGTATCTGGCCACCCATGCCCGTTTCCCGTACTGGAATCACCAGGGCAACCGCAAGGTCGGTGTGCTGGCCCATGCCGGTAATGGTCTGCTCAGCAGGATCGAGCCCAGTCTGGTCGAGGAGCATCGACTGCCCGGGGCCATTCCCGGTCGCGGCGCCATGGTGGCACGCTACGGTGAAGGCCCGAAAGCGCTCTGGCTGGTGGTCCTGCACCTGGCGCTGGGTCGGCGAGCCCGTTCCCAGCAACTGGGGTATGTCGCCGACCTGATTCGCGAGTATCCCCACCTGGTGGTCATGGGAGACCTCAACACCGGCCCCGGCTCACGCGAGTTGAAAAGCTTCTGTGACCGCGCCGGCTTGATCATTCCCACGCGTGACATTCTGACGTTTCCGTCCTGGGACCCGCAGCGCGGCATTGACCACATTCTGATCTCGCCGGACATGGATGTGGCTGCGCTCGATGTATTGCCGGTCAGCTACTCGGACCATTTGCCCCTGGCCATGACGATCAATATTGACGAGGACGTCAACCTACCAGGCCATACGCACGGCGACTAGAATCAGCACCACGCCAAACACCCGTCGCAGTCGGGTAGCCGGCAGACGGTGAGCCAGCGCCACCCCCAGCGGCGCCCCCAGCATGCCGAACAGACCAATCGTGATCACTCCGGGCAGATACAGATAGCCCAGGCTGGCTTCCCAGAGTTCCTGGCCCCATCCCAGCACGATAAAACCGGCGACCCCACCCAGGGCAATCGGCCATCCGCAGGTCGAGGCGATGGCTACCGCACGCACCATGGGATAGCCATTGCGCGCCAGATAGGGCACGTTGAAGCTGCCTCCACCGATACCGATCATGGCCGAAATGGCGCCGATCCCCGGTCCAAGCAGCCACCACGCGCGCGGAAACGGCTCGCGCGAACGGGTCGAAGTCGAGGCCGCCAGCACCATGCGCAACCCGATCAGTCCGGCGATCACGGCGAAAACCCGCGCCAGCATCTCGCCGGGCATCCAGACTGCCAACCAGGCGCCGAGCGCAGCCCCGACGCCCACGGCCGGACCGAGGCGAATCACGCAGGGCCAATCTACGCCTCCGCGACGGTCATGGAACCATATGGCGCTGGCCGAGGTCAGCAGCATGGTGGCCAGGGAAGTGGCCACTGCCATGGGCACGGCAATCTCCATCGGAGCGCTCAGGGTCACCAGGATGAAGGTCAGTGCCGGCACGATGACCAGACCGCCGCCAATGCCCAGCAGGCCGGCCAGAATACCGGCGATCAGGCCAATCAAGACCAGGGCCAGCAGCGTCAGCAACACTTGTCGAATCTTTCTAAACAGCGCATCATGCTTTTCATGTTGGAGTAGTCGCGGTTGCAATGGCAAGCAAATTATTAAAAAGCTGGATTCTGGCTTGTTTACTCGGGCTGGGCGCCACTGGTGCGGGTGCTGAATCCGATAGCGGCGTCGCCACCGATCTCGAAACGCAGCGCGAAATCTTTCGGGAGGGCTGGGCGGCTGCCGGTCGAGGCGACCAGGCCGCCACGCTGGATGCGATTTCCAGATTGGGTGACTACCCGATTCGCCCGTACCTGGAATTCGAGTTGCTGCGACAGCGAATCGATCAGGTGCCCGAGACCGTCATGGAGCAGTTTCTGGCGCGCTACCGGGATTGGTCGTTCGCGGCGTCACTGGAGACGGCCTGGTTGCGCAGTCTGGGCCGACGCGGCGAATTCGAAACGCTGATCCGACATGGGCGTAACGCCACGGATATCCGAGTGCAATGCTACCTGGGAAGGGCGGATCTCGAAGCTGGGCGAACCCGCGACCTGATCGAGCGGGCCGAACGGCTGTGGCTGGTCGGGCATTCCCAGGATTCGGCCTGTGATCCGTTGTTCAATTGGTGGAGAAGTCAGGGGTACCCGACCGATCAACAGGCCTGGCGCCGATTCCATCTGGCCTTGTCGGGTGGCCAGGATGGCCTGGCTCGCTACTTGCGCCGCTACCTCGACAGAGACCAGCGCCACTGGGCGGAGCTGTGGCTGAGCATGCAGGCACGTCCGCAGCAATCATTGCGGGAGGCCCGGCAGTGGCCTGATCATGACCAGGCGCGCTCCATCATGCAATCCGGTCTGCAGCGGCTGGCTCGCAGTGACTGGGAACGCGCGCAACGGTTGTGGTCACCGCTCAAGCGGCGATTCGACTGGTCTGATCAGGACATTGCGACCATCGAGCGCGAAATCGCCCTGTACATGGCCGTTGCCCTGGAACAGCAGGCCCCGGAAGTCATTGATGCACTGCCTGAGCAGGCAATTGATCAGCAGATGCTGGAATGGCGCGCCCGCGCGGCCATGGCCCACGGCCAATGGCGCGAGGTGTTGGCGTCCATTCAGGCCATGGATCTGACTGAGCAGGCCCAGGGAAGATGGCGCTACTGGCGGGGTCGGGCGCTGGCCGAAATGGGTCGCCCCGAGGCATTGGTGGCTTTTACTTCGCTGGCGGCCGAACCCAATTACTACGGTTTTCTGGCGGCCAGTCGCCTGGGACAGGATCTGACCCTGTGCAATGAAGAGATTACGGCAGATCCCGCCATCCAGCGCCGGCTGATGCGTGATGCTGAATTCGAGCGGGCGATGGAGCTCCAGCGGGTCGGCCTGTACCATCATGCTCGACGCACCTGGATCCGGGTGTCTCGCCGGATGAGCCATGCCGAGCTGGACCAGGCGGCCTTGCTGGCGGCCGGTCAGGAGTGGCATGACCGGGCAATCAGCGCCCTGGCCAACAATGGACGACTGCAGGCCTATCCCTGGCGTTTTCCCATGGTCGAGAGGGGTCGAGTGGCCAGCGCCAGTCAGCGCTGGCGGGTTGAACCGGCTTTGGTCTACGGCTTGATGCGAGCCGAGTCGGCCATGCAGATTGATGCCCTGTCGCCGGCCGGAGCGCGCGGTTTGCTGCAATTGATGCCGTCGACGGCGGCCGCCGTGGCGCAACGCAATGGCCTGACCTACCGCAACGCCGCTGATCTGATGAACCCCGAAATCAATATCGCCCTCGGAATCGCCCACCTGGCTGAGCTGGAGCAGCGCTATGACGGCCAGTGGATTCATGTTGCCGCCGCCTACAATGCCGGCATCAATGCAGTGGCACGGTGGCTGGATACGCGACCGCTTGGCGATCCCGATGTCTGGCTGGAAACGTTGCCGTTTTTCGAAACTCGCGATTATGTGCCCCGGGTGCTGGCGTTTGCCACCATTTATGAATGGAAAATGGACCGAGAGCCCACCGTATTGCGAAAAACCCTGCTGGGCGATGATGCCCGCCTGAATGGTCAGGGGTTCGGTTGTGCCGGCATGCGGTAAAATAACCGGTCAATGCCTTTGGATACGGAAATCAGGTTGTCATGAAAGTCTTTGTTCTGGGAGGGTCGGGTTTTGTCGGAGGTCATCTGATCCGACGCTTGTCGGCAGCCGGCCATGACATCACGGTCGGCACCCGTTACGCGCAGGATGCCCGACATCTGCGCATCGTTCCGCGCACCACCATCAGTCAATGCGACCCCCATGATCTGGAATCGCTGACCCAGGCCCTGGAAGGCCACGACGTCGCCATCAATCTGGTCGGCATACTCAATGAACGAGGGTTCGGGGGCAAGGGTTTCCGGCGAGTCCACGTGGACCTGGTCGAGCGACTGGTCATTGCCTGCGAAGCCGCGAAGGTCGGTCGTCTCCTGCAGATGAGCTCGCTCAATGCCGGGCAGGGTGAGAGTCATTATCTGAAAAGCCGCGGCGCGGCGGAATCCCTGATTCGCACTGCGGTCGATTCGGGTCAACTGCAGGCCACGATTTTTCAACCTTCGACCATTTTTGGGCCTGACGACAGCTTCGTCAATCGGTTTGCCGGCCTGTTGAAGATCAGCCCGGTATTGCCGCTGGCGCGTCCCAACGCGCGCTTTTCGCCGGTTTATGTCGGTGATGTCGCCGAAGCTTTTGTTCGTGACCTGGAAGATCCGGATAGCAACGGCAAAACCTATACGCTGTGTGGTGCCGAGGTCTGGAGTCTGAAGGAGCTGGTGGAGTGGGTTCGTGATCAGCTCGGATTGAGGCGCCTGATCATCGGTCTGCCCGATTTCCTGGGTCGCCTGCAAGGGCTGGTCTTTGATCTGGTGCCTGGCAAGCCGTTTTCCAGTGACAACTTCAAGTCCCTGAAAATCGATAGCGTATCAACCGACAATGGCCTTCTGGATCTCGGAATCCAGCCATGGGGCTTGTCTCAACTGGCGCCGACCTGGCTGGAATCGGGGCATCGCCAGGCGCGTTACCAGAAATATCGACGCCTGGCTCGCCGCGGTGACCGTGAGGAGCCCTGAACTCGACGACTGCATTCGGGGGCTGGAGTGTTACCAGGTCGGAGGTTCAGTCCGTGACCATTTGTTGGGTATCGAAGCACCGGATCGTGATTTCGTGATTGTCGGCGCCACGCCGGACGAAATGGTCCGGCGTGGCTTCAAGCCGGTCGGGCGCGATTTTCCGGTTTTCATACACCCTCGAAGCGGTGAGGAATACGCGCTGGCGCGCACCGAGCGCAAGTCGGGACGGGGCTACCATGGCTTTGTCTTTCACACCGGCCCCGATGTTTCTCTGAAAGATGATCTGGCCAGGCGTGATCTGACCGTCAATGCCATGGCTGTGGATGCTCAGGGCCGCCTTATTGATCCCTTCGGGGGACATGACGATTTGAGAAACGGCATTTTGCGGCATGTCGCCGACGCATTTGCCGAAGACCCGGTGAGGATCTTGCGTCTGGCGCGCTTCGCTGCCCGTTTTGAGTCTTTCGAAATTGCTGCCGAGACCCTTGAGCTTTGTCGCAACATGGTTGCAGCCGGTGAGGCCGATGAGTTGGTGCCCGAAAGGGTCTGGCAGGAAATGAAAAAAGCCCTGATGCAGGCTCGACCATCGCGCTTTTTTGAAGTACTGCGCGATGTCGGCGCCCTGGACGTCATCCTGCCGGAAGTCGATGCCCTGTTCGGTGTGCCGCAAACCGCTCGCTATCATCCCGAGATCGACACCGGCGTCCATACCTTGATGGTGGTGGATCAGGCCGCTCGCATCGGGGCGGAGTTGCCGGTGCGCTTTGCCTGCCTGGTCCATGACCTGGGCAAGGCCCTGACGCCATCGAGCGAATGGCCGGCCCATCGAGGCCACGAAAAGCGTGGGCTGGTTCCGATTGAGTCATTGTGCCGACGCCTGGCGATTCCCAATGATTGCCGGGAATTGGCCCTGCTGGTCGGCGAGTTTCACCTGCATGCGCATCGTGCGCTGGAATTGAAGCCGCGCACCGTGCTCAAGCTGTTCAAACGCCTGGATCTCTTCCGCCGCCCCGAACGACTCGAACCCTTTCTGTTGGCCTGCCAGTGTGATGCGCAAGGTCGATTGGGCCGCGAAGATGCCCCCTATCCCCAGGCCGACTACTTGCGGAAGGCCGCCCAGGCCGCCCAATCCGTTGAAGCTACCCAGTTCGTATCCCAGGGCATGAAAGGCGAGTCCATCGCCAAAGCCATGGACCGCGAACGAACAAAAAGAATCGCCGAGACACGAGCCACCCTCTCCCCTGAATCCTGACCCCTTTAACCTTTCACCTTTAACCTTTCACCTTTAACCTTTCACCTTTCACCTTTCACCGCTTCTAACCCAACACCAACTCCGGCCGCTCCAGCACCCCGCGGTACGCCTCGGCCGGTTGCGGCTTGCCAAACAAATAGCCCTGGACCACATCGACCCGGCAATGAATCAGGTAGCCCAGTTGCTGTTTGTCTTCGACACCCTCGGCCAGCACGGTCATGCCCAGGCTGTGAATCAGATCGACAATGGCCCGAATCATGTCGCGTTCGTGCTGGTCGCGTTCCAGGTTCTTGATGAAGCTGCGGTCAAGTTTGACGTAGTCCACCTGCAACCGACGCAGGTGCGACAGGGAACTGTAGCCAGTGCCGAAATCGTCCAGGCAGACCTTGCAACCCAATGCTCTCAGGCGGGCGATGGTATCGAGCCCGGCCTCGAAATCCTGCATGGCTGTGCTTTCGGTGATTTCCAGGTGAAGTCCAGATGGTTTAACCCCGGTTTTCTGACAAAACCTGTCCAGTTTGGTCACCAGTTCGCGTTGCTGGAAACGTTGTGCCGAAAGGTTGATGGACATGCTCAACGGCGGCAATGACAATTCATTCTGCCAGTCCGACAACTGGCTGAGCGCCTGCATCAGGATATCGTCCTCGAGCTGATTCAATACATCGAGTCGTGTGGCCTCGTGCAGAAATGAGCCGGGTGTCAGCAGGCCACGTTTGGGATGTTGCCAGCGCAACAGGCCTTCAAAGCCGGTAATGCGCCGCTGTCGAATGCTGACCAGTGGTTGAAAGTGCAACTGGAATTCCTTGTTCTTGACACCGGCCCGAAGTTCCTGCTCCAGCTCAAGCAGATTGTGCGACTCGCCATCACCATGCTCCGGACAGCACTCCTCAAGTAATTGTCCGACCGTTGCAGCATGGGCCTGGGTCTGGCGGGCCATGCGAATCAAGGCGACGGCGTCGATATGATCATCCGGTGCAAAGCACAGCCCACCAGAAAGCTTCAGATAGACCTTCCGGCCATCCTGCTCGATCGGTCCCGTACCTTCGGTCAGAATGTCATGGATCCGTTGTGTAGCTCGTTCACGGTTGCCGGCATTGGGCAGAATCATCAGGAATTCGTGTTCACCGATTCGCCCCAGGATGACATCCCGGGGGGCGAGTGCGAGCAATTTCTGCGACAGCTTGAGAAGCAACTGGTCGGATTTCTGCCAACCCAGGGCCTGGCTGACCACACGAAAGCGTTCAATCCCAATGGCCAGCACGGCAACCCGGTTGCGCTTGCTGCTGGCCGCGCGCACCTCGACGGCCAGCTGCTCCTGTAACTGGCGACGGTTGGGCAGGCCCGTGGCGGGGTCGTTCATGCGCAAACGTGTCAGCCGTTCCTCGGCATTGCGGGCCTTGTCGCGGGCGTGGCTTGAACGCCGGCGTTCGATTTCCAGCAGCCAGACAACAATGCTGAAGCCGATCAGGACTTGCAAGAGCAGGCCAGCCAGGCCGAGATTGGCCGTCGGGGACAGTAGCAAGGCTTCCGGAAGCAGGGGAGGTGATGTCAGGCTCACAAGAACCAGGAACACGGCGTACAGGCCAAAGGCGATTGGCACCAGGCGCGAGCTGAGCAAGGGAAAGCGTTTGAGGGAGCGCCATAGAAAAAAGCCGGCAATTACAAACGCTGTCGCCACCAGGACGGGCATGGTCGAAATGCTCGGTGCTTCAGGCACCGGCAACTGGAGAATCAACAGGCTGCCCCATCCGGCAGGTAGTATCGCAGCGATCACCGTAACCAGGGCAACCAGTGACCAATGTAAAACCTGGTGCAGGGGTCGATTGCTCGCGGCGACCCAGGCTCCGATCACCAGCCACAATGCATGCAGGCTGATGCCGGCCACCATCACGGACTGATGCAGCCCCTGGCTCAATGGGATGGCCTCGGGAACTTGTGATGAATGGAGCAGGACGGCTGCTGACAAGTAATGGACGGCCAGCGCCAGGCAGCTCAGCGCCCAATAAAAAAGGAAACGGTGGTGGAACTCCAGTAGGAATACGATCAGGAACAATGCCAGCAGCAGGCCGAAAGCGGTCTGGCCCGCCAGCACTGCAATGATGGTCTCGATCTGGTTCAAATTATCGTCTTCCTTCGTGCTGGTATGGCGAAGGTTGGCCAGTGCCTGGACTTGAACTTCCGGCATGATTTTTTATTGTGGTAAACAGAGTATCGCATTTTCCGGCCATCAGTGTGATCAGCTTCTCCGTATTCAATGCGGATTTTTCTTTTTCGACGGGCACTTACAGGCTTCGATGTTGTCCATTCAAGCGCGATACGGGGCATTCGCCTTGACACCGGCTCTACAGTGGCCGATCTAGGATACTGGCCCGCTGGAGAGGAGCACGATTTTGCCACTGACACGCCTTGGACTAAGCAACCCGATTGCGGTTGCCGTGGGATGCATGCTTCTGGTCATTTTTGGGATGCTCAGTCTTTCCCGATTGCCCATCCAGATGACACCCAACATTGATCGACCATCGATTTCGGTTTCCACCGGCTGGCGGGCCGCCGCGCCTTCTGAAATCGAATCCGAAATCATCGAGCCACAGGAAAACCAGTTGCGCGATGTGCCGGGCTTGCAACGCATGACCTCCACGGCCAGCCAGGGTCGTGCCTCGATCAATCTTGAGTTTGATGTCAATGCCGACATCAACCGCGCCCTCATTGAAGTCATCAACCGGCTCAACCAGGTGCCGCGCTATCCGGCCGATGCCTCGGAGCCGACCGTGCGGGTCGGTTCGGACCAATTCGGCGACACCATCGCCTGGTTCTCCATTCGTCCACTGCCGGGCAATGATCGGCCAATCATCGAATACCAGGATTTCGTCCAGGAAGTGATTCAGGAGCGCCTGGAGCGCATCCCCGGTGTGTCCTCAGCCAATCCGCGTGGGGGGCGGCCTTATGAAGTGCGCATCACGTTTGATCCCTACCGCGCCGCCGCCATCGGCGTGGATCTGACCCGCGTTGGACAGCGCCTGGGTCAAAACGCCGATGTGTCGGGCGGCTTCCAGGAAGTGGGGCGGCGCCAGTACACGCTGCGCTTTGCGGGCCAATATGCCATTTCCGACCTCGAGAATCTGGTTCTGGAGTGGCGCGAGGGCCGACCGGTTTTTCTCGGCGATGTTGCCACAGTCGAACGGATCATGCGCGATAGCACCGGGGTCATGACTCAGAATGGCGGCCCGTCGATCTCGATGAACGTGATTGCCGAGCCCGGGGTCAACGTTCTGGATGTGATGGCCGAGTTACAGACCACGGTCGCCAGATTGTCGGAGAGTCACCTGGAGCCGGCCGGACTGCACATCGTCCAGGTTTCCGACGACACCATTTACATCCGCCAGTCCATTGCCATGGTCGCCACCAACCTGATTCTGGGCATGAGCCTGGCGGTGCTGGTGTTGTGGTTCTTCTTCCGTCGACTGCGCGCCGTGCTGATGGTGGCGCTGGCCATTCCACTTTGTTTGTGTTTCGCTTTCCTGGTGCTGGATTCAGTCGGTCGCACCTTGAATGTGATTTCGCTGGCCGGGCTGGCTTTTGCGACCGGCATGGTGCTCGATGCGGCGATCGTGGTGCTGGAGAATATTGTCCGACAGCGAGAGCAGGGTCGAGAACCCATGGAGGCGTCCGACCGCGGCACCGGCCAGGTCTGGGGCGCATTGCTGGCCTCCACTGCAACGACCGTGGCGATTTTCGTGCCGGTGATCTTTCTGCAGGATGAGGCCGGACAATTGTTCGCTGACCTTGCCGTGGTGATCTCGGCCGCCATCGTGTGTTCCCTGCTGGTCGCGATCATCGTGTTGCCCACGGCCAGCTATCGCTTGCTTGGTGAGCAGCGACTGGTTGATCGTCAGGCGCATTGGTGGGAGAAGGTCACCGGGCTGATCATGGAACTGACCAGTACGCCGCGGCGGCGCTGGGGCTGGATTGGCGGCCTGACCCTGACTCCAATCCTGGTAGTGACGCTATTGTTGCCACCAGCCGATTACCTGCCTGAGGGTAATCGCAATTTTGTCTTCGGATTCATTCAGACCCCCTCGGGCATGGGTCCAGAGACCGCTGAACGTGAATTAATCAATGTGATCAATGATCGGCTCAGGCCTTACCTCGACGGCGAAAAGGAGCCCAAGATCCGCAACAGTTTTCTGGGCTTTTTCGGTACCGGCGCTTTCATGGGCATGCGAGCCGAGAACGATCGCGATATCGATGAAATGCTGCGGGTGGTCAACACTGAGATTCTTCAGGGTTTTCCGGACACTTTCGGAGCCGCCAATCGCTCGCCAATCTTTGGTGGTCGCGGATCGCGTCGCATCGATATGGATCTGCAGTCGGCTGATTTCGAGGACCTTCTCGAGGCCGGCCAGATCGGGTTCGGGTTGATCCAGTCGGCCCTTCCCGGTGCAACCGTGCGCCCCCAGCCAGGCCTGGAGCTGGCTGAGCCGGAGTTGCGGCTGGTGCCTGATGATCGCCGGATTGCGGAATTGGGCTGGACTCGAAATGATGTCGCCACCTTGATTCGGGCGCTGGGTAACGGCGCCTTCCTCGGCGATTACTTCGATGGCGATCGTCGCCTGGACGTGATCATGCGGGGTGAGCGCTGGTTGACGCCGGAAGAGTTGATGGCCATGCCCCTGGCCACGCCATCCGGTCAGATCGCCACGCTGGGTGAGTTGACGCGACTCGAGCGCACTGCCGGGCCGAACCAGATTCGCCGCGTCGATCGCAGCCGTACCCTGTCCTTGCAGGTGACACCGCCGGCGGGTATGCCCATGGAAACCGCCCTTGAGATCCTGGCCGAAAGGGTTGAGCCGGATTTGCGGGCCGCAATGCCGCCGGATGGGGTCATCACCTACCGCGGCACGGCCGAGGCTTTGGGTGAAACCCTGCGCAACCTGGCGGGTAGTTTCGTGCTGGCCATTGTCATTCTCTACCTGCTGATCTCGGCCTTGTTCCGATCGTTCCGCGATTCGGTACTGGTGCTGATGACCATCCCCATGGCCACCGTGGGTGGCGTGATTGGCCTGCGCCTGGTCGGCGCCTTTACCGGGCAGGCCATGGACATGCTGACCATGATCGGGTTCGTGATCTTGCTGGGTCTGGTGGTCAACAATGCCATCCTGCTGGTCTACCGGGCGCGCGATGGTGAAAGGGATGGCTTGAGCCGTCGTGATGCCGTTGAAACCGCCGTGCGTCTGCGCTTGAGGCCCATCCTGATGAGCACGCTGACCAGCCTGTTCGGTATGCTGCCCCTGCTGCTGTTGCCGGGGGCCGGCACCGAGTTGTATCGTGGGCTGGCCGCGGTGATTGTTGGCGGCATGGCCTTGAGTACTCTCTTTACGCTGATCCTGTTGCCCAGTCTGCTCAGGGTCAATGAAGAAAAACAGACCTCACCATCGGGACAGGTGGTGCCGGCATGAGTCAGGACAAGATGAATAGGATGAAAATACTGCTGGTTATCAGCCTTGCGCTGCTGGCCGGACATGCACTCGCCCAGCCCGGAGGGCGGCCTTCACCCGTCGAGCTGAGCGAAGCTCGCTACACCACCATGGCACCCACCATGCAAGTGGCCGGTACGGTGGTGTCACGTTCCGACGCGTTCCTGTCGGCCGAGGTTGACGGTCGGTTGATACGCGTTGCCGATGTTGGCAGCCATGTCGAGGCCGGCGATGTGGTGGCTGAAATCGAGGACACGGGTCTCAGGTTGCGTGTACGTGAACTGTCGGCCGAGGTGCGACGCGCCGAGGCAAGGCTGAATTTTCTAGAGGCCGAGTTGACACGTTTTCAGCGATTGGCCGAAACCAACCTGGCCGCGGCCAGCCAGATCGATCAGACCCGCTCGGAACGGGATATTGCCGCTGGTGACCTGGAGGTGGTGAGCAGTCGCCTGGATCAACTCGAGGATCAGTTGGAACGTACTCGCATTACCGCACCGTTTTCGGGTGTGGTGGCCGAACGCGTTGCCAATGCCGGCGAGCGGGTTTCAGTTGGCAACCGCGTGGTGCGGCTAGTCAATCCGCAAAGCCTGGAAGTGGTTGCGCGCGCGCCGCTCAACTATTATCGCTACGTACGCCCGGGTGATGAACTGATGATCACGGCTGGCCTCGAGCAACGGCTGAATGCGCCGGTGCGCACGGTGGTCAGTGTTGGTGACGAGGCCCGCCACGTGTTTGAACTGCGTCTGGATCTGGATGATTTTCTGCCGGTGGGTCAGACCGTTCGGGTGACCGTGCCGACCGCCGATGTTCGCGAGGTGCTGGCCGTGCCACGCGATGCACTGGTGCTGCGTGGCGACGGCATTGCCGTATTCATCATCGATGAGGACAATCGCGCCCGGCGAATTCGGGTGTCCACCGGCATCGGCGAGGGTGAGTGGATCGAGGTTTCCGGACCCATCCAGGAAGGGGATCGGGTAGTGATTCGCGGCAACGAGCGTTTGCGAGCCGGCCAGGAAGTCTCGATTCGAGAGGGTTGAGGGTATAATCCGGTTCCGTCCTGGTCCGGTGAGATGACTGCAATTCGATGACCTACTGTGTTGCCATAAGTCTGGACGCCGGGCTGGTATTCGCTTCGGACTCGCGCACCAATGCCGGGGTCGACGATGTCAGCATCTATTCCAAGATGCACCTGTTTGATACCGCAGCAGACCGCGTCGTGGTCTTGCTCTCGGCCGGTAATCTGGCGACCACCCAGGCGGTCACCAAACGTCTCGAACGAGACCTGGCCAATCCGGATATCGATGTCAGCATCAACGCGCTCGCTCATCTTGATGAAATTGCGCGCTACGTGGGTGAGATCAGTGCCCAGGTCCAGAGTGACTTTTCAGGCCAGCCCGAGCAGCAGACCGGATTGATGGAGGCATCTTTCATTCTCGGCGGCCAGATCCAAGGTCAACCCCACGAAGCCTATCTGATCTACCCGCAGGGCAACTACATTGCCGCCTCACAGGAAAAACCGTTCCTGCAGATCGGTGAGACCAAGTATGGCAAACCGATTCTCGATCGCATCATCGAGCCGACCATCAGCCTGGAACGGGCCGGTCGCTGCGCCATGATTTCCATGGACGCCTCGATGCGCTCCAACCTGAGCGTGGGGCCGCCGATCGAGCTATTGTTCTACACGGCCGACAGTCTGACGGTCGCGCGCCGTTGTCGCTTTGACCAGAATGACCCCTATCTCACCTCACTCAGTTCAGCCTGGTCCGAAGGATTGAAGCGCTTGTTTCTCGAACTCCCCCGCTTTGACTGGGAGTAGGTCGGCCCAGCGCAGGTCGGAGACCGCGCGTGCTTGCGGCGGACGGGCCATGGATCAAACATCGATATCCGGGATCACGGCGTAAACCCGCTGTCGCGAATCACCTGTTCGACCAGCTTGAGTTTTTCAACTACCGGCGGACTCAACAGAAATGGATACGGGTCGGGCTGGTCCAGGGAGCGGTTGAGCAAGTTGATCTTCACAGCGAGTTCGATCCAGTAGCGGATGCGTACATCCATATCACTGTCCATGGCCCGCGGCGGCGCCAGCCCGATGGCCACGGCCGTTTCCAGCGTGTCGGTGATTTGCAACAGGTGGGCCCAGCATTCGGCCCAGTCTTCCCAGGGATGGACGCTGGCATAGGCGCTGACGTAGTGATCCTGCCAGTCGGGACGGGCTCCCTGATTGTAGTAGTTGTCCAGGGCGCTGCCATAATCCATGCGTTCGTCACCGAACAATTCTCGGACCCGGTTGATCAACGGGCCGTTGGCGACCAGCCGGTCCCAGTAGTAGTGACCGCTTTCATGGCGAAAATGCCCCAGCAGGGTGCGCTGCTGTTCGTTCATCTGAACGCGCATGCGCTCACGCTCGACATCGTCGGCTTCGGCGAGGTTGATGGTGATCAGGCCATCGGCATGGCCGGTCATGATCTGGTTGCCTTGATGGTCATCGCTGAACTCGGGCTGAATGTCTTCCGGCCCCGGGTTGGACTCCAGGAACGCGAATGCCAGCCCGGTATTCGGGTGGGTGGTTTTGGGAAACACCGGCAGGCGATGGCGCCTCAAGTCGTAAATCAGGCGACGCTTGCGCTGCTCGATACGAATCCACAAGGCCCGATTGCCCGGCTTGTCCAGGTTGGGAATGACCTGGTTCAGGCGGCAGGCCGTGCAATACGGCTCGGGATCATCCACCGGCACCATCCAGTTGCAGGCATCCTGATCAGTATAGTGGCGGCAACATCGGTAGTGACCACCTTCGGCCTCGGGCGCCAGGGCCAGCCATTCATCCTCACCGACACGCTCCAGGGCCGACACCGTCAGCACATCCGGGAGAAAACCCAGCTTGCGTTCGCACTGAACACAATGGGTGTTTTCAAAATACAGGGTGTTGCCGCAGGTGCAGGTAAAGGTTTTCATGGGGCACTCAGCGCAGGAACCAGGTCTGGCGGATGACCACGCCGGTTTCGGCCAGCTCGGCCTGGAGATGATCCATCAACTCGCTCAAGGGTTGACCGCGCAGACCGGCCAGTCGGACTTCGTTGAGACGCCGCTGCAGGCGAGTGATCTGGCGCAAGGCCTGGTCATCATCACCGGGCAGGCCGGCAAGCAGATCCTCGAGCGCACGCAGGCAGAACATGACCGAGCGCGGGAATTGCTCATTGCGCAGCAAAAAGCGCAGCACATCGTTGCCGCTGACCCGCAGGCGCACGTGGCGACGATACATCTGGTAAGCGGTCAGTGACTTCAAGACGCTCATCCACTGGATGGATTCGTAGGGCGTCAATTCATCATCGACTTTCGGCAGCAGGTCATGGCCGCGGACCTCGAGAATGCGCGTGGTCATGTCGGCGCGCTCAAGGTAGCGCCCAATCAGGATGAAATCGTAGGCATGGTCCTGGCTCATGCAGCCCAGCAGCGTGCCGGCAATCTGCTGGCAATCCAGAATCAGCTCATGCAGGAAGTCATGTCGGCGGCGCTTTGCCAGGTTGCCGGTCAATGTCTCCTGCCCCTTCAGGTATAACGTATTCATCTGCTCCCATACTTCTCGCGGCAGCAGGTCACGCGCCGAGCGCAGGTTTTCCCGGGCGAACTCCAGCGAGGCCTTGAGCGAGCCGGGATTATGCTCGTCGGCGAGCAGAAAATTGACCACCTGGCGTTCACCGGCCTGGTCATGGCGTTGCTGAAAGGCCTGGGCATTGCCGGTGATGCGCACCAGCGGCTCCCAGCCGGCGCTGATGCCGGCCGGCAGGTCCATGTTGAGGTTGGCGTTGACATTGACCAGTCGCGCCAGATCCTCGGCGCGTTCCAGGTAGCGTCCGTGCCAGTAGAGGTTTTCAGCCAGTCTCGAGAGCATGGTTCAGTTCCCCGTCTCGACGATCCAGGTGTCCTTGCTGCCGCCGCCCTGGGAGGAATTGACCACCAGCGAGCCGGCTTTCATCGCCACCCGGGTCAGGCCGCCATTGGTGACATAGGTTTCCTGCCCCGACAGCACGAAGGGCCGCAGGTCGATATGGCGGGGTGAAACCCGGCCCTGGATGAAGGTTGGACAGGTCGAAAGCGCCAGGGTCGGCTGGGCGATATAATTGCGCGGGTCGGCCTTGATCAGGCGGGCAAACTCACGCTGCTCCTTCTTGGTTGAACGCGGGCCGATCAGCATGCCGTAACCGCCCGATTCATTGGCCGGCTTGATGACCAGTTCACCGATATTCGCCAGCACATACTTGAGGTCTTCCGGCTCGGAGCATTTCCAGGTCGGGACGTTGGCGATCAGCGGGTCTTCGTCCAGGTAGTATCGGATGATTTCCGGGACCCAGGCATAGACCACCTTGTCGTCGGCCACCCCGGCCCCCGGCGCGTTGGCCAGAGCCACTTTTCCAGCCCGCCAGGCGCGCATCAGCCCTGGCACGCCAAGCATTGAGTCGGGACGAAAGACCTCCGGATCGATGAAGGCATCGTCAATGCGCCGGTAGATCACATCGACCGGTTCCAGGCCGGCGATGGTGCGCATCATGACTTCATCGTTTTCGTTGACGACCAGATCGCGGCCCTCGATCAGCTCCACCCCCATCTGCTGGGCCAGGTAGGCGTGTTCGAAGTAGGCCGAGTTGTACATGCCCGGCGTCAGCACCACCACGGTCGGGTAATCGGCCGGTCGCGGCGACAGCGAGGCCAGGGTATCGTAGAGTTGCGACGGGTATTCATCGATCGGCTGAATGCCGGAATCCTCGAACAACTCTGGAAAGACCCGTTTCATGACCTGGCGATTTTCAAGCATGTAGGACACACCGGAAGGAATGCGCAGATTGTCCTCGAGTACGTACAGGGTGCCGTCACCATCGCGCACGATGTCCGAGCCGCAGATATGCGCCCAGATGCCCAGCGGGGGTGAAAACCCGCGGCATTGTTCGCGGAAGTTCTCCGAGCCCTCCAGCATCTCGGCCGGAAATACGCCATCGGCGATGATGCGCTGGTCGTTGTAGAGATCATCGATGAACAGGTTCAGCGCCTGGACCCGTTGTTTCAGCCCGCGTTCAACCTCTTGCCATTCACTGGCCGAGATGACCCGCGGAATCAGATCGAAGGGCATGGCCCGATCAATACCCGTGTCTTCGAAATAGACGCGGAAAGTGATGCCGGCCACCATGGCAGCCAGTTCGCAAGCCGCCTTGCGCTCGGAAATTTCATCGGCGTCCAGGCTCTTGAGGTACTTCCAGATGGCCCGAGCCGCCGCCCGCGGCCGCCCACCGGGCCCGATCAGCTCGTCATGGAAGTCGTTGCTGGAGTAGTTGTTCAAGTCCATGATTCTTAAGACTACAGGAAAATGTGTTGGCAAAAGGGTAAAGGGCAAAGGGGAAAGGGGAAAGGGAAGACGGGAGACGGAAGACGGAAGACGGAAGACGGAAAAAGCTCAAGGCATTTCACCGCTCACCCTTTGCCCTTTGGCCCTTTAGCCTTTTGGCCCTTTCACCTTTCACCTTTCACCGCTCCACTACTGTCCCGCCACCGCGAACACGCGTTGCTGGCCGTCATCGACCAGGCGGATTCGGCAGCCGTATAGACGGCTGAGGTTCTCGGTGTTCAGAAGTTCCGAAGTCGGGCCGGCCAACCACTGACCTTTGCCCATCAGCATCACCACATGGGTGCAATAGCAGGTGGCCAGGTTGACCTCATGCAGGGCTGCGATGGCGGCCCGGGACTGGTTTCTGACGCGGCGGACGAGCACATCGAGAATGGTGACCTGGTTGGCCGGATCGAGATGATTGGTGGGCTCATCTAGCAGCAACAGGGCCGGATCCTGGACCAGTACCGTGGCCAGGGCCAGGCGACGGGATTCGCCTCCGGACAGGCTCATGCAACTGCGCTCGGCCAGGTCCGACAGCCCCAGGTCAGCCAGCGCCTGGCGGGCCAGGGCGCGATCAGCCCGGGTCTCGCGTGACCAGGCTTTCAGGTGGGGGTGACGACCGACCAGCGCCGTTTGTTCGCAAGTGGCGTCAAAGGCGTAATCGGTATGCTGTGACAGCATGCCCAGTCGCCGGGCAATGTGTCTGCGTGACAAGCCGTCCATGAGTTGGCCGTCCAGTCGGATCTGGCCGCGTTCGGCCGGATGCACGCCGGCCAGGGTTTTCAGCAAGGTGGTCTTGCCCACGCCGTTGGGTCCCAGCAATCCCCAGAACTGACCTGATTCGACGTCCAGATCGAGCTTGTCGGCGACCACGACCGAACCGATCTGCACATCGAGATCGCGGATTGAAAGAATCGGGCCGACCATCAGCGAATCCTGACGGCGCGGTGCAGCAGCAACAGAAACAGCGGCACACCGATCAGGGCGGTCAGCACGCCGACCGGCAGTTGGCGTGGGCTCAACAGGGTGCGGGCAAAGGTATCGGCGACGACCAGAAACACGCCGCCGAAAATGGCCGCAGCCGGCAGCAGCCGACGGTGATCGGCGCCCACGATCAAGCGCATCAGGTGGGGCACGATCAATCCGACAAAGCCGATGGCTCCGGCAATTGACACTGCCAGTCCGGTCAGCACCGAGGCGATCAGATAGATTTCCCAGAAACGGCTGCGGGTGTTCTCGCCCAGAAGCGCGGCCTGCAACTGACCACCGGCCATGACGTTCAGGCTGCGTGAGCGTAACCACAACAATCCCAGGCCAATGGTCAGTGGCGCCAGCCACCAGGCCGAAAGGCGGGCATAGCTCAAATCGCCCATCAACCAGTACAGCATGCTGCGCAGGCTGGCATCGGGGCCGGTGGCCAGCATCAGTGAGATCAGTGCACCCCAGCCGGCCGCCACCACCACGCCGGTCAACAGGACCCGGGTGGTGCTCCACGGACCCTTGCCGCGGGCCAGGACAAACACCACGACCATGGTCAGCAAGGCGCCCAGAAAGGCCAGTACGGGCACGGGCACCCAGGCCAGTCCCAGCATCATGCCCGCCAGGGCAAAGGCCGCCGCCCCACCGGAGAGTCCCAGCACATAGGGGTCAGCCAAGGGGTTACGCAGCAGGACCTGCATCAGGCATCCGGCCACGGCCAGCAGGCTGCCGGTGATCATGGCCGCGATGGCTCGCGGCCAGCGCAATTCGGCGATGATCCGCTGCATGGCGCCATCGGCTTCCCATGGCCACAACCAGCCGCCGCTGCCCCAGCTCGTGGCCAGTAGCAGACTGGCCGGAATCGCCAGCAGCAAGCCGATCCAGATCAGAAACTGGCGCTGAACCCGTCGCATGTCTGGCAAGAATTGCAGGAATTGATTAACATGAAAGGCAGTTGATATTTTCCAGGCAAGCTATCATAGCCGCTGCCTGAACAAGGCGCATGATAGACCCGGACGGTTTCCGCCCCAATGTCGGAATCGTGCTGGCCAGGCATGACGGTCGTGTCTTCTGGGCACGCCGCGCTGGCCAGGATGGCTGGCAGTTTCCCCAGGGCGGCATGAACACTGATGAAACGCCGCTGGAGGCGATGTACCGGGAACTGACCGAGGAGACCGGACTCGAACCTCATCATGTTCGGGTTCTGGGGTCCACCCCGGGTTGGTTGCGGTACCGCTTGCCGCGCCGCTTCCGGCGTCGCCACCAGAAGCCGATGTGTGTGGGCCAGAAGCAGGTCTGGTTCCTGCTCCATTTTCTGGCTGATGACAGTGTTTTTCGCCTGGACCGGGTCGAAAGTCCCGAATTCGACAGTTATCGCTGGGTCGATTTCTGGTACCCGGTCAAGCATGTGATTCCTTTCAAGCGACGGGTGTACGTGCGCGCCCTGAAACACCTCGAACCCATGCTGCCGTCGCCGGACCAGGTGGGATCGGACTGATCCCGATTGCCTTTCTATTTTTGCCATGGATACCTGAATCAATGAAAACGACCCTGGTTTTGCTGAGTCTGCTACTGGCCTGGCCGGCTGCTGCCGAATGGTTTACCGAGGCCGATCTCGATACCGCCCGTGAGCTGCGTGAAGCCGCGTTGCAACGTGATGGCGGCTTTGAAATCGTTGCAGATCTCACTACCCGAATCGGGCCACGCATGGCCGGCACCGAGGCCGATGCGAAGGCCGTGGCCTGGGCGGTGGAGACGCTGACCGACATCGGCTTTGACCGGGTCTGGAAGGAGCCGGTGACCTTTCCGACCTGGGAACGGGGGTTCGAACGGGTGGGCGTCACCGCGCCGGTGGAGCAGCGCTTCGAAGCCCTGGCCATTGGCTACTCACCACCGACCCCCGAAGGCGGAATCGAGGCCGAGGTGGTGCAATTTGCCGATCTTGCATCCCTGGAAGCAGCCAGCCCCGATGAGGTGGCTGACCGAATCGTGTTCATTTCCAACCGCATGGAGCGCGCACGCGATGGTTCCGGCTACGGTCCAGCCGTGCAGGCACGTTCACGCGGCGCCATCGTGGCGGCTGAAATGGGTGCGGTCGGCGTGATCATTCGCTCCATCGGTACATCGACCAACCGATTCGCCCATACCGGCGGCATGCGATTCGATGTCGGCCAGCGACGCTTGCCGGCGGCGGCCATTTCCAACCCTGATGCTGACCAGCTGGAAAGATTGCTTGAGCTGGGCGAGCCGGTCCGGCTGCACATGGAGATCGCAGCCCAGAAAACCGAGGCCTATACCAGCCATAACGTGATTGCCGAGATTACCGGCGCGAAATACCCGGAAAAAATCGTTGCTCTTGGCGCCCACCTCGATTCCTGGGATGTCGGAACGGGCGCGCTCGATGATGGCGCGGGAATTGCCATCATCACCGAGGCCGCTCGCCTGATCCTGGAGCGTGATGAGCGGCCCGACCGATCCATTCACGTGATCTACTTCGCCGCCGAGGAGGTGGGCTTGTGGGGTGGCCGTCACTGGGCGGAGAAACATCGTGACAACTTCGGGAATTACCAGCTTGGGGCCGAGTCCGATTTCGGCGCCGGTCAGATCTACGAGATTGGCGCACGGGTCTCCGACGAGGCCTGGCCGGTCATCGAGGCGATCCAGGCCGAACTGGCGCCGTTGGGCATCGAGCTGGGTGGGCGCCAGGCTTTTGGTGGGCCGGATTTCATTCCGTCCCTGCCTTACGGACTGGCGGTGGTCGATCTGCGTCAGGATGGCACCAACTACTTTGATTACCATCACACTGAAAACGACACCCTGGACAAGATCGACCCCGAGGATCTGGCCCAGAATGCGGCGGCCTACGCGGTACTGGCCTGGCTGGCCGCCCAGTCATCGATAGATTTCGGTTCCGGCCCGGGGCTGATCGATAACGGGCAGTGAGGGCATCATGACCAAGCCCGTCGAAACCGGCCATGCGCCGACGTTTCGGTATTGCCGTGGTTGGGGCGAGCTGAATGCTGCCGACAGTGATGACATTGTCGATTTCTGGGTGCGCGAAAAGGCCTTGCCGGATGAATCGTCTGCCCGGCAACGAGTGAGTCAAGTGGTCCTGTTCGCCCGCGATGCTGACGACCAGGTCGCCGCGGTCTGCACGGCGCTTCCCCAGAATCCGCCGCAACTGGGTCAGCCGGTGTACTTTTACCGCAGCTTCGTGGCGCCCGGTTATCGCAAGACACTGGTCGTTTACCGGCTGTTGAAAAAGGCCGTGCGATTGCTCGAGGAAGATGCCCGCAAGCATGACTGGCCGTGCATCGGTGTGTTGCTGGAGCTGGAAAATCAGCGCTTTTTCGAAAAGGGACGCATGCCGGTCTGGCCCGGCATCGACTTTGTCTACATCGGCAAGAGTCCACGCGGTCTGGAATGCCGGGTCCACTGGTTCCGCGATGCCGCGTTGAAGGGACCCTGAGGAAACCTTGCATGCCCCGCCTGTTGCTCAATCTGCGCATGGTACCGGAAGACGAGGCCAGTGAAGTGGCCGAGCTGATGGATGCCAATGACATCGAAACCTACCGGACGCCACCGGGTCCGCTGGGCATTACCGCCGGCGGCATCTGGCTTCGGCATCGCGACGACTATCCGCACGCCCGTGCCTTGCTTGATGATTATCAGGCCGAGCGCGCTGAGCGCGCCCGCCGTGATCACGAACAGGCCCGGCGCGAGGGCCGGGCCGACACCATCTGGAGCGCGTTCAAGCGCCATCCGGTCCGGGTAATGGCCTCGGTGGCGCTGGCGATTTTCTTCTTGTTCGTCATGTTCGCCCCGGTGGTGCAACTGGCGCGCTGACCGCTAACTTTCCCAGCTCACCGCGACAAACAACGAACGCCGATGGGTATTGAACCCGAAAACCTGCTCATAATCGCGGTCAGTCAGGTTTTCCACCCGGCCCTCCAGTCGAAACCCGGCCGGTAGCGCGTAGCCGGCGCGGAGATTGATCAGGGTATGCGAGGGCAGGGGTTGCTGGCCGACATCGACGCGGTCACCGACATGGACGATCTCGCCGCCAATCCAGCTTGCGCCGAACCGTCGGTCCAGGCTGACACTGGCGTTTTCTCGCGCCCGGCGCAGCAATCGTTGCCCGGTTTCGCGATCCGTGCTGTCCTGCCAGGTCAACTGGGCGCGGCTACGCCAGTTGCTGTCCGTGTAGTGCCAGGTCAGTTCAGCGCCGCGAATGCGGGCTTCGCGGATGTTGATGGCCTGAAAATCGGTTCCGGAGAAATCAATCAGATCGTCGATCCGGTTCTCGAAAGCCGCCAGGGTCAGTCGCTGTCGAGTGTGGGGTTGCCACTGTACGCCCAATTCGGAACTCCATGAGGTTTCCGGATCCAGTTCCGGATTGCCGGCAAACAGGCCATTGAAGCCAGGCGAGAACAATTGGTCGAAATTCGGCGCCCGGAATGCTCGGCCGAGGCTGGCCGTGAGTCGCCAGTCATCGGCGACGGGCCAGCCTGCCGCGAGGTTGCCCGATACGGCATTGCCGAACAGTTGATCACGGTCCAGACGAATCGCAACTTCGTGTTCGATGTCTCCGGCGCGCCCGTCAATACCGGTCCAGATGCCTACGTTGTAGCGCTGTTCCGACCAGGCGTTTCGGCTGACACCGGACTCCTTCCAGGTATCGACTCCAACCATCCAGCGATTATCCTGATCAAGGTTTCGCTGTCCTTGAAATGCTGTCTGCACCCGCCGCGTAACGACTTCGGACTCGCCAAATGGCGTTTCGGTTTCCAGACGATCACGGTAGAGGCCGGCACTGGTCAGCCACTGCCAGGGCCCTTGTCCATCGGTCTGGTACTCCAGGCGCGCGGCATAGTTGAGAAAGTCCGACTCGCCCTGGTCGAACTCCGATGTCCCGGCCGCCAGGCGCGCACTCCAGTTCAGGTGACCCGGGCCGGCAGCCGTGCTGCCGCTGGTCGCTGCACTGATATTTTCGAATCCATCATCGTCGGGATCGAAGGCGAAGCCGCGTTCATTCTGAGACGAATATCCGCCGACCTGGCGGCCCGCAATTGTCAGGCCGGCCTGGCCGGTGCCCATGGTGGCGGCAATGGAGCGGTCCCGGTAGCGCCCATATCCTGCACGTACGCCCAGACCCCGAGCCTGACGAGTGAAAATCTGGATGACTCCGCCAATGGCGTCCGAGCCCCAGCGAGCCGCGCGCGGGCCACGCACGATCTCGATGCGCTCGATCAGGTTGACATCCAGCAGTTCCCAGGCAAAGGCGCCGGTTCCGGCCGCCGAGACCCGAACCCCATCGATCAGGACCAGTACATGATTGGAGTTGCTGCCTCTGAGAAACAGGCTGGTCTGTCCGCCGGGCCCGCCGGTGCGGGCCATGTCCACGCCGGCTTCGTGGCGCAGCAGTTCCAGCAAATCGGGCGCCTGGCTGATCTCGATCTGGTCTCGATCGATCAATGTCACCGAGGCCAGGCTGTCGCTCAGTGCCTGCTCGCTGCGACTGGCGGTCACAACCATGTGTTCGTCGGGATCGGCCTGCTCGGCCGATAAAAAGGGGGCAGACAGGCCGACTAGGCCGGCCAGGGCCAGCCGGCCAGGAAATCTTGGAAACATGTTTTTTCAACTCCTCGCGCTCACCCGCGCATGTCAGTGGGCGGGGCGGGACTGGCGAGAAGTCAATGGCCGGTGAATGGTCAGGCCGATCGACTCCGGCTGCCCACCGCAACCCAAGCAAATATCCTGACAAGGCCGGTCTCCTGACTTTCGTTCGCGGCGTTTGCCGCGAGGTCGAATCCTTCCCCTGACCGGGCGGTCAGAGTGGTTGCATTCGACCGTGTCCGTGTGGACACCGATTACAGTTGCGGGGGCAGTACCGGACTTGCACCGGTTTCCCGTTTCACTCCGAAATTGCTTTCGAAGCACCTTGTCGGCGAAACAAAGACCCGGCCTGAAGGGCCGGGTCCAGCGAGGATTATAACGATTGTCGCGGGGACTGCAAGGTGGGGTCAGGCCGCCTTCTTGCGGATCTCGTCGCCGCGCTTGCTCAAGCCCGCCTGCAGCTCCTCCAGCTCGAAGTCGTCGACGGAAACGATCTCAAGGACGCGCTTGCGCACATCCAGCAGGAAGTCGGCCTCGGTGTCGGAGAAAATTCCTTTCTCGCGGGCTTGCTCGAGTTGTTCCTCGAAAGTGTAACCGCTGATCTCGCCACTGCGCAGCGCCTTGAGTTTGCGACGTTCCAGTGGCTCGGCCGCAATGACGTCCGGCAGCAGTTTTTCCATGACACCGGCCGGGTGGCCGGTGCGATCGGAGATATAGATGCCGCGGGTCAGGCGGTTACGGGTCTCGGAGGGCGACAACAGCAAGGCAGCCACCTTGTGGCCCAGGCGATCGTTGGGCGCTCGTTCGCCGCGGCCCAGAGGGAAGATCACCAGTCTGAGGAACGGGCGCACCCACGCGAACGGGTAGTTGTCGATCACCCCGCGCATGGCGACCTGAATCTTGTAGATGGCGTCATGAAACGCCCAGGCCAGGATTGCCTGGTCGGCGGCCGGTCGGCCGTCGTGTTCGAAGCGGCGCAGCATGGCCGAGCAGATGTAAAGCTGGCTCAGCACATCGCCAAGGCGCCCGGAGATCTTCTCCTTCTGCTTGAGCTTGCCGCCATAGGTCAGCATGACGATGTCGGCCAGGTAGGCAAATGCGGCACTGTAGCGGGTCAGTTTGCGGTAGTACTTGCGAGTTCGCCGGTCACCGGGCACCGCGGCAAAGCGGGCAAAACTCAAGCCCAGCACAAACGAGCGAACCGCGCAGGAAATGCTGTGGCCGATATGGGAAAACAGCACCCGGTCGAACTCGACCAGGCGCTTGTCATCGTCCTTGATCTCAAGCGCCTCGAGCTCCTTGAGTACGTAGGGATGGCAGCGGATCGCGCCCTGACCGAAGATCATCATCGTGCGGGTCAGAATGTTGGCGCCCTCGACCGTGATCCAGATCGGCGCACCCTGCCAGGCACGCCCGAGGTAATTTTTGGGCCCCAGCACAATCCCCTTGCCGCCGTGCACGTCCATGGCATCCTTGATGATGTCGCGGCTCAGCTCCGTGCAGTGATACTTGGCGATTGCGCCCGGGACGGAAGGCTTTTCGCCATCGTCGACGACCGAGGCCGTCAGTCGGCTCAAGGCGCTGATGGCATAAGTATGGCCGGCGATCCGCGCCAGCGCCTCTTCGACGCCCTCGAAACGACCGATCGGCAGGTTGAACTGCTTGCGAATGCGGGCGTAGGCGCCGGTGGTCAGGGCGGCCGCCTTGGCGCCACCGCTGGTGGATGAAGGCAGGGAGATGGCGCGCCCAACCGATAGCGATTCGACCAGCATGCGCCAGCCCTGTCCGGCATGCTCAACGCCGCCCAGCAGGTAATCGAGCGGGATGAACACATCCTTGCCGATGATCGGGCCATTCGGAAACGGGTTGTTCAGAGGGAAATGCCGACGACCGATCTCCATGCCGGGGGTGTCGGCAGGCACCAGCGCCACGCTGATGCCGATGTCGTTGGTGTCACCGAGCAAGCCGTCGGGATCGTACAGCCGGAAAGCAAGACCGACCACGGTGGCGACCGGCGCCAGGGTGATGTAGCGCTTTTCAAAATTGAGCTTGATGCCCAGGGTCTGCTTGCCCTTCCACTTTTGCTTGCAGACCACGCCGTAGTCGGCGATCGAGGTGGCATCCGAGCCCGCGGTGGTGCTGGTCAGGCCAAAGCAGGGAATTTCCTCGCCGCTGGCCAGGCGGGGCAGGTAGTGGTCCTTTTGCTCGTCGGTGCCGTAGTGCAGCAGAAGTTCGGCCGGCCCCAGCGAGTTGGGTACGGCCACCACGGAACCGACACTTGAACTCAGGCCGGCGAGTTTTTCGAGTACCGCGCGGTGAGCCACGGCCGAAAACTCCAGCCCACCGTATTTTTTCGGGATGATCATGCCGAAGAAGCCGCTCTTGCGCAGGTGATCCCAGACCTCGTCGGAGAGTCCGCCGCGGTAATGACTGATCTCCCAGTCATTGATCATGTCGCAAAGTTCCTCGACCGGGCCGTCGATGAAGGCTTGCTCCTCAACGCTGAGCTCATGGAGTGGCTTCTTGATGAAGCGGCTCCAGCGGGGGCGTCCCGAAAACAGCTCCCCTTCGAACCCGACGGTTCCGGCTTCCAGTGCCACTCTCTCGGTCTCCGAGATCTGCGGAGTCATCTTCTCGAACATGCTCAGAATCGGAGCAGTCAGCCATTGGCGCCGCCACGGGAGATAGTTCAGGGGCACCGCAACGACAATCAGCAAAAGCCAGAACAGCGTCAGAAGGATCCAGCCGGGCTGCCCGGCGATGGAAAAGCCGAGCAGAACCGCCGCAGTAGCTCCGGTCCAGACGCTGACCGGAGTCTTGAAGTACGAGCAGGCGATGAAAACCGCCAGCAATGAAATCAGAAACAAGAGGGTCATCATGGGGGTTTACGCTCCCTGGCTAGCCTGGCGCTTGAGGAATGGGGAGATTGCAGTAAGAAAACGATCATTGGAGTCGCCGACAACCATATGGCCGGCCTCGGGCACTTCAATATGCTCGGCGTGGGGAGCGAGCTTGAGAAATTCTCTGGAATGCTCGGCTCCGATCAACTCGCTGACGCCGCCGGAAATCAGCAGTGTCGGCAGCTTGAGGCGGCGGCTGGCCGATTGCAGTCGGGATTGCAGGTTGCTGCTCTTTTCGGCCAGGGCAAGCATGGCTGGGTCCCAGTGCCAGTACCAACGTCCGTCGGCACCCTGGCGGAGGTTGCGATCGATATTGACCGAGCTGGTGCTGCGGCGATGCGGCAGAAAGGCACGGACGGCTTCGGTGGCTTCTTCGAGACTCTCGAAGCCCTGGGGGTTCTGGCGCATGAAAGCGAGCATGGCGGCAACGCCGCGTTCATCCCAGCGCGGCGCGATATCGACCAGTACCAGTGACTTGAGATCCACCTTGGGTTTTTCCGAGTGGGCCAGCAGTGCAATCAGTCCGCCCATGGAGGCGCCGATGACCACCGGGAGGTTGGGCAATGAAGCACAAACCCGGCGAAAGTCTTCCACGAATTGTTCAAAGTCGTACTCGCCGCTGGGCGAGCGGTCGCTCTCGCCATGACCTCGGGCGTCATAGCTGACCGCCTGCCAGCCGGCTGCAGCCAGCCGCCGGCCCGTGTCCTCCCAGGCATACTGGGTCTGCCCGAATCCGTGGGCCATCAGGATGCAGGGCGCTCGGTCGTCCCCGTAGTAGCGCAGGCTCAGACGCACGCCGTCATCGGTCCAGATCTGCCGGCGTCGAATATCATCATGAAGTTTGCGAACAGCTTCCATACGGCAGAGTATGGGGTTACCCTTTCAGATAGTCAATGGTTGATGATATTGGTCCCTGACCGGGTTGAAACAAGCCTTTGAAACCCGATGCCGGGACCCCTGCTTTTGAGAGTATGATGGCAACCCATGTCCAATTCCACCCCTGACAACCGCTCCGGGGCCGAGCGCGGCCGATTGACCCCAGCCGACTGGGAGCAGGCTGCCCTGGAACTGATCGCCGAAAAAGGCATCAGTGCCTTGGCCGTGGAGCCACTGGCCCGTCGTCTGGGGATTACCAAGGGCAGTTTCTATTGGCATTTTCCGGGCAAGGATGAGTTACTGGACAAGGCGCTGGAGCGCTGGGAAAGCCAGGATCGTTACCACCTGAAGCTGGCCCTGGGTGCCGACCTGGACCCGGCCGAAAGACTTTCGCAATTTGTCTGGCGCACCAGTCGTCAGACCCTGACCCATCGCATCTATACTGCCTTGTGCGCTGCCCCGGATGACCCGCGTGTCGGGCCGGTGCTCAAGCGCGTCACCAGTCGTCGCATTGATTACCTTAGCGTCGCCTTCCAGGAGTTGGGGTTGTCTGCCAGCGACGCCCGCCAGCGCTCCAATCTGGTTTATTCATCGTATGTGGGCTATCTGCAGCTCCAGGCACAGGGGCTGGTTCCGGACCGCGACGAGCCCGATTTCGATCAGTATGTACAGCATGTGATCGAGACTCTGGTGGATGTTTGAAGGTGAAAGGTGAAAGGTGAAAGGTGAAAGGAGGGATCAGGGGGAAGGATTCAGAGGTCGGGGTCAGGGTTTATGGGGGAGGGAGAGGTAGTCCTTGCTCTGCATTTCCACCAGTCTTGAGCGGGTCCGTTCGAAGGAGGCGGCCAGGCGTTGGCCGGTGTAGAGCTCTTCGGGGCCGACGGCCGCGGCGATGATCAGTTTGACGGCTCGGTCGTAGCATTCGTCGACCAGGTGAATCAGGCGGCGGGTGGCATCGTTGTCGGACTCGGTCAATTGTGGAACATTGCTGATGATCAGGGTGGAAAAGCGCCGCGCCAGCTCGATGTAATCACTCGAAGCACGCGGCCCCTCGCAGAGCCCGGCAAAATCGAACCAGGCGACCGAGCCGGCCCGCCGGATTGGCTGAATGGTGTGGCCGCGGATCTTGAGGGGGGCCGTGCTGATCGTCTCACCGGCGGCCAGGGCGAAGAATTCCGATTCCAGGTCGGCCGCCGTTTCCGACTGGCTGTCCAGGTAGTAGACGGGATGCCGCATGAGTTCCCGAAATCGATAGTCGTCATCGGCATCCAGGCAAACCACTTCACAGCGGGACTTGATGGCTTCGATGGCGGGCAGGAAGCGCGCGCGCTGCAGACCATCGGCGTACAAGTCATCCGGCGCGGTATTGCTGGTCGCCACCAGCATCACCTGGCGATCAAACAATTCGCCCATCAGCGTGCCCAGGATCATGGCGTCGCCGATGTCGCTGACGTGGAATTCGTCGAAGCACAAGACGCGTGATCGTCGGGCGATGTCGCGGGCGACCAGGCTGAGTGGATCGGACTTGTCACCGATGTGTTTGAGGCGCTCATGGATTTCATCCATGAAACGATGGAAATGAATTCGCCAGACGCCGATCTTCGCATTCTCCAGGCATCCGGCAAACAGGTCCATCAACAGGGTCTTGCCGCGCCCGACCTTGCCGTGGATGTAGAGCCCGGTTAGCTCGGGGTATTGTCCGCGCCAGCGAGCCCACCAGGAGGGTCGCCGACTGCTGAGCGCATCGAAGCGATCCTGGAGGTGCCGGGCCACGCGAGCCTGGGCGTGATCGGACTGAAGCGTCCCGGCATCGACCAGTTGTTTCAGCCGGTCAAGTGGGCCGATGGCCGATAGCTCGCTCAAGGCAGGTTGGGCTGGACGTGGTTCTTGATCAGGCCGCGCAAATCCATCAGGCGGCGGTGGAAGAAGTGGCCGGTCCCATCCATCATGACCAGGTCGGGCTTCTGGTCCAGGGAGTCCACCCAATCCTGAACGGCCTGGGACGATACGACATCATCCTCTTCGCCTTGCACCACCAGCCAGGGGCAATTTGGCGGCATCAGGTGATCGAACCCATAGCGTTCGACCGGTGGTGCGATGGTGATGAGCTGACGGACCGGAAGTTCCTGGGCTACCTGCAGGGTGATGTAGGCACCAAAGGAAAAACCGCCCAGCCACAGGTCGTTATCCGGTTGGACCCGGCGCACCCACTCAACCACTGAATACAGATCTTCCGATTCACCGATGCCGTCGTCAAAATGACCTTCGCTTTCGCCTACGCCACGATAATTGAAGCGCACCGTACAAAGCCCGAGCTCGCGCAGCGCGCGCTCCATGATGGTGACGACCTTGTTGCGCATGGTGCCGCCATGGCGCGGATGCGGATGACACAGTACGGCGGTGGCCGGGCGAATGTCATCCGATTCGGGGCAGTCGGCCAGACACTCCAGGCGGCCGGCCGGGCCGGTCAGGAAGAATTCGGCGCCTTTTCCGGGGAACTGATCAGGATCAAGCACGCGGGGGAGCCCTCAAGATGGTTGCCGATTGCCCTTGAAAAGGGGCATCATGATACCCCAGTTGGCGATGCTGCTGCATGTCCCTCGATTCCCGCATGATCCCACCATGAATCATCTGGCCCATCTTGTTCTGGCAGGCTCCGACGAAGGTCTGCGTCTGGGAGCCTTTCTTGGCGATCACGTCAAGGGGAAAATGGCACTTGAAAAGCTTCCGTTCGACTGGGTCAGGGGGATTTATTTGCATCGCCACATTGACTCGATCAGTGATTCCCGCCCGGAAATCCGCAGGTTCATAGCTGACTTGAAGGCGCCCTGGCGCCGCTATGGGGGGATTTTCCTGGATGTTCTGTTCGATCACATGCTGGCCAGGCATTGGAGCGAATTCGGTCCCTGTGCCCTGGACGAATATTCGGCTCAGATCGATGACATGCTCGAGCGCCATGATGCTTCGCTGCCGCCGCGCCTGCAACGATTCAGGCGCTGGGCCCGAGAACGTGGCTTGTGGTCGAACTATGGGGACAGGGCCACGATCGAGGCCATCTTCCAGGGGCTGTCCTGGCGGCATGGTCGACCCAGTCCTTTGGCTCGGGGCCTGGAAGTGCTGGATGCTCATGAGGCTGATATCGAGAGACTGTTTCTCAAGATATTTCCCGAGATCCGGGCGCAAACGGCCCGCTGGCGATCCTACTCCAGCATATCGAGCATGTAGGCCACGGACACCTCGATCTGCTCGTCACTGAGATCACGGCGACCGCCACGCGGTGGCATGGCGCCGATACCGTCGATGGCGTTGGCGATCAGTTCTTCCTTGCTCTTGTCCAGGCGTCCGGCCCAGGCGCTGGCCTCCATTTCCGGTGCTCCGGCAATGCCGGCATCATGACAACTTGCACAGGCCCGCTCGTAGATCAATCCGCCGTCAAGCGAGCCGTCAAAGGCAACCTGGGGCGCTGCGGCGGCAGCGGCGGCAGCGGCTTCCTGGGCAGCGGCCCGGCCGGTTTCG
>SL_3KL_010_SEDDRAFT_10000311_pt1 | contig 37585 bp, 43 predicted proteins | sample SodLakKL_010_SED_2_FD_10381 | JGI IMG/M metagenome (IMG submission 10381) | reverse complement strand
ATAATCTGATCCCTTGACTGTCCGGGGTCCACTTTTTTAATGAACCTGGCGGGAACCCCGCCATAAACAGATCCGGGTTCAATAAGAGTTCCCTCCAGAACTACAGAACCTGCAGCTATTATTGAATTTTCACCAACCTTTACATTATCCATAAGAATTGCCCCCATACCGATCAGCACATTGCTCTCTATTTCTGCACCGTGGATAATCACATTGTGACCAACCGAAACATTGTCGCCTACCTTTACTGTTGTCTCTTCGTAGGTGCAATGCAAAACTGAATTGTCCTGAATGTTAACCCTGTTACCAATCCTTATGGAGTTCACATCACCCCTTAAAACCGTGTTGAACCAAATACTGCAGTAGTCACCTGTTACAACGTCTCCGACCAGCGTGCTGTTTTCTGCAAGAAAACAGCTATTGCCTGTTTCCGGGCGGAAACCTCTTACTTCTACTATAAGTGCCATATTATCGCTTTTAAAAATTGCATTTCGATTTAATAATCCATTATAGATATTGATGACAAAACAGAGCTAAAAAAATTGATCTGTATCAGCCATTTTACCTTTACGAAAAATACGGATTTTATTATTTAGTATCCCGGAAAATATTAACTTTGTGAATGTATTACACTTAATGTTAATTATCAAATAACGGATTTGCTTTTAAAATGATGCATATAAAGTCAACTGGTTTTATATGCAACATTGTTTTATAAAGGTGATTGTTTTTGGCCGTCCCTTTATTCGGGCAAAGATTATTCCATACAGATATTCCGCATAGTGTAATGCACTATTAATTATACAAATAACAGATTATTAACTTATTGATAACTATTTCACTAATGAGCAAAAACAGTAAGGTTGTAGAAAAGGAATCGGCAGTTATAAAGTTCGTAGGTGATTCCGGTGACGGAATGCAGCTGACCGGTTCTCTTTTTTCTGATACCGCAGCCCTTTTCGGGAATGACCTTGCCACCTTCCCGGATTATCCCGCGGAGATCAGGGCGCCTCATAACACTATTTTCGGGGTTTCTGGTTTCCAGGTACAAATTGGCAGTATAAAGATCAATTCTTCTGGTGATTTCTGCGACGTACTTGTTGCAATGAATCCCGCTTCTCTGAAAGCAAACCTCAAATGGGTAAAAAAGAACGGTATTATCATTGTCGATTCTGATTCATTTGACAAAAAAGCACTTGCAAAGTCGGGTTATGAAGAAAACCCCCTTGAAAACGGCAGTCTGGATGACTACAAGGTGGTAAAAGCTCCTGTTTCAACTATTGCCAAAGAGAGCCTTTCAGGCCTTTCCCTTTCTCCAAAAGCGGCATTGAGAAGCAAGAATATGGTAGCATTAGGGATAACAGGATGCCTTTTCAATCAGGATATAAACTCAACCTATAAATTCATTGAAAAGAAGTTTAAAGACAAGGATACAGTTATTGAAAGCAACAAGAAAGCGCTTGCTGCAGGTTACGATTATGCCAGGAAAAATGAAACGTTTGAAACTACATTTTTTGTTCCGAAAGCCGATTTTCCAAAGGGAAGATACAGGAACATAACCGGAAACGTTGCAACTGCATGGGGTTTTCTGGCTGCCGCCGAGCGTTCCGGCCGGGAGCTTTTCCTCGGATCATATCCGATAACACCTGCAACTGAAATACTTATTGAGCTTGCAGAGCATAAATCTCTTGGTGCCAAGGTTTTTCAGGCTGAAGACGAAATAGCGGGCATCTGTTCAGCAATTGGTGCCAGCTACACAGGAGCCCTTGGTATCACCACAACATCAGGTCCCGGCTTTTCTCTCAAGAGTGAAGCAATAGGCCTGGCAGTAATAACTGAATTACCGCTGGTAATAGTAAACGTACAGAGGGCGGGGCCATCAACCGGGATGCCTACCAAATCTGAGCAATCCGATCTTATGCAGGCTCTCTACGGACGTAACGGGGAATGTCCCGTTATTGTCATCTCAGCCTCATCTCCTGCCAACTGTTTTTACTATGCATACGAAGCGGCCAAGTTGTCAATAGAACATATGACGCCTGCAGTTCTTCTGACAGAAGGATCTCTTGGAAATGGATCGGAGCTTTTCAGGATTCCAAGTGTTGAAGATCTTCCGGAGATCACTCCTCCGATAGCCAAACCAAATGATCCTGAATATAAACCATATGCAAGGGATCCTGTAACCCTGGCAAGAAAATGGGCTCTGCCGGGGACAGAGGGATTAAGACACCGTATAGGCGGACTTGAAAAATTCAATATTGAGGGTAATCCCACAACAGATCCGCTGAATCATGAACTTATGACCAAACTCAGGGAGGATAAAGTAAAAAGGGTTGAAAACTATATTCCCGAGCAACCAATAGTCGGCGAAGATTCCGGAGACCTGCTTGTTATTGGCTGGGGCAGCACATTCGGTCCGATAAACACTGCCGTTAAACAGCTTCAAAGTGAAGGCAAAAAAATCTCACATACCCATTTTCATTACATAAAACCTTTCCCTAAAAATACCGGGGAGATATTACGGAATTTCAAAAAGATCCTGGTTTGCGAACTGAATGCAGGCCAGCTTGTGAAACATCTCAGAATTGAGCACCCGGAACATCAATATCTTCAGTACAACAAAATACAGGGATTGCCATTTGTTGTTCATGAATTAAAAGAAAAATTTAACGAAATTTTATAGGAGAAATAATACTATGTCCAGAATAAGAGTACCACTTTCCGAAGTAAAGCTTACCAAAGAAGATTTTGTAAGCGACCAGATCGTAAAATGGTGTCCCGGCTGTGGAGGGCACGCAATATTGAAGGCCGTGGAAACCGCATTTCCTGAAACGGGCTTCAGGAAGGAAAACTTTGCCTTTATTTCAGGAATCGGCTGTTCTTCAAGATTCCCTTACTACATAAATACCTATGGTATACACGGGATTCATGGAAGGGCAAATTCAATAGCTTCAGGTGTAAAAATTGCCAATACCGGACTCAGCGTATGGATCACCACAGGTGACGGGGACTCAATGGCTATCGGAGGAAACCATTTCATCCACACAATAAGGAGGAATATTGACGTTAATATACTCCTTTTCAATAACCAGATCTACGGGCTGACGAAGGGGCAATATTCCCCGACCACCCCCAAGGGACAGATAACAAGAACTTCCCCCTATGGAACTATCGAGCATCCATTTAATCCGGCAGGTCTGGTAATGGGGGCGATGGGTACTTTCTTCGCCAGGGTGCTGGATTCAAATGTGAAGATGATGACCGAGGTTGTCAGGGAGTCTGCCAAACATGACGGCACCGCGGTGGTGGAAATACTGCAGAACTGTATAATATTTGCTGACAAAGCTTTCTCATATCTCACTGACAAGGAGCAAAAAGACGATTTCCAGATCCATCTCAAACATGGCGAACCAATGCTGTTCGGAAAGAATAACAGCAAGGGGATAGTTCTGAGGGACAACCGGCTGCAGATTATAAAAGTAGGCGAGAACAAACAGGATGACAAGAATATTCTGATACACGACCAGTATGATACTGACCCGGGCATACACAGGATGCTCGGATTCATGCGTCCGCCTGAAATGCCTCGTGCTTTTGGTGTAATCAGGGCAGCCAGGTTTGACACATACGATCATCTGATGGAAGATCAGATTGACAATGCTAAAAAGAGATCCGCTATAAAGTGTGTTGACGATCTGCTGAACAGCGGAGAAACATTTGAAGTTAACTAATACGGTCCCGGCGGTAAAGAATTACTTTGTTGCCGATTATTTGACGGTGGTATCTATCTTCAGGGGTCTTGCGTTTCACGTAAGACCCCTGAGTCCGTTAGGTACAGAACCCTCTCATACGGCATGTCATAAAATCCTCTGTTTAACCTGCAGGAGGATGTGGTGTAAAAAACCAACAGAAATCGATTTCCATACGGCATTCAGCCAACCCCTTTATCTCATTTAAAAAATATTATTAATTCCTCTCAACAAGATATTGCAGATATTTGTTTATATTTCAAAGTTCCATAAAATGAGCTTTGAAATACAACTCAAAAAGGGGGCTATGTTCTAAAATATGTTTTTTTAAAAAATTGGTACAAAGTTTGGTATAATTAATAATTGAGTCTATCCGTTTTCATTTAACAGAAGATTCAGGTTTTACTAACAGAAATAAAAAATAATTATATATGATGGCTATTACTAAAGCAAAAGGATTAAAGTCATTAATTATGTTGTGCCTGATAATGGTGGCGTACCTGGCCGGACAAACGGATGCCCTTTCTCAGGGTTTCGGAAGAAATAAACCAAGCTACAGGAGTTTCGATTACAAAGTTTTCAGCACATCAAATTTTGACATATACCACTACTTCGAAGATGACAGCCTTATCAAGGAATTTGGCGTAATGTCCGAAAAATGGTTTAAACGCCATTACGAAGTACTGAGGGATTCAATTCAGACACCGAATCCCATGATCATCTATGAAAACCATCCCGATTTTCAGCAGACAACTGCAATCAGCTCTTTAATAGGGATAGGAACGGGTGGTGTTACAGAATCACTTAAAACAAGGGTTATTTTTCCCGTTCTTGAAACGAATGCCCAGACCAACCACGTTCTGGGGCACGAGCTTGTCCATGCATTCCAGTTTAACATGCTCTCGGAACAGGACACTCTAAACAGGACGTCTATTGCAAACCTTCCGCTCTGGATGGTTGAAGGTATGGCTGAGTATATGTCTATCGGCAGTGTTGACCCGCATACGGCAATGTGGATGAGGGATGCGCTTATTCAGGACGACTTTCCTGCTGTTGACGACCTTGTAAGATATCACGATTACTTCCCCTACAGATGGGGACATTCATTCTTTGCTTTTGTTGGCAGAACATGGGGTGACGACATTATTCCCGAACTGTTCATGGAAACAGCCAAATGGGGATACAGGCGTGCAATAGAAACCACCCTTGACATGAGTCCCTCAACCTTTTCAGAAGTATGGAGAAATTCCTATGAAAGTCATTACAGAACATTCATTCCGGAAACCCTTCCCGAAATGACGGGAGAGAAGATCCTCTTTGACAAGACTGCAGGAACAATGAATGTATCGCCTTCTATAAGTCCAAACGGCAAATATGTTGCCTTTTTCTCTGAAAAGGATGTGTTTACACTCGATCTGTTCATTGCCAGCACAGAAGACGGAGAAATTCTAAGATCGCTTACAAGCTCTACAAGAACAAGAGATATTGACGGGTTTAACTTTCTCGAGTCGAAAGGGACATGGTCGCCTGACAACCGTCATTTTGCTTATGTGGGTGTGAAGAAAGGTAAAAACAAACTTTTTATAGTAGATATTGAAAGGCCCAGGCGTTCACCACGGGAGATTGAAATACCGGGTGTGCCCTCTTTCAATAACCCTTCATGGTCGCCCGACGGAAAAAGGATAGTTATGAACGGACTGAAAAATGGCCGGAATAATATCTTTATTTATAATATGGAGAGCAAAAAGGTGGAACAGGTTACAAACGACCGCAATTCCTATATCCACGTAAACTGGTCTCCCGGAGGCGACATGCTTTTGTTCTCTACCGACCGGAGGCAGCCCGGTGACACAGGAACAGAACCAAATTATAAATTCAACATTGGGATGGTCGACCTTGTAAAAGGTAATGATATGACCATAATCCCAGTATTTAAGGGAGCCAACAATGTTAATCCGGTTTTTTCATCTGACGGGGAATCGATATTTTTCCTGTCAGACAGCGACGGTTTCAGAAATATGTATGAATATACAATAAGTGATGAAAAACTTTACCGCCTTACAGAATACCCTACCGGTATAAGCGGAATAACCTGGCTTGCTCCTGCTATGAGCATCTCGAGTGAAACTGACAGGATTGTTTACTCATACTACTTCGACAATAGCTATTCTGTATACACCGCACATAAAGACGACTTTGAACGAAATGAAGTAAACCCGAAAAATGTGGACCTTCTTGCAGCAACCCTGCCCCCTTTCCAGAGGGTTGCAACCAATATTGTTGACAGGAATATGAGAGAATACGCCAAAGTGGAAGAGATTGAAACCGACTCCTTTTCCGTAAAACCCTACAGGCCGCAGTTCAAGCTTGACTTTATAGGTAATACCGGAGGGGTTGGTGTTTCATTCGACACCTATTACGGTACAGGTATGTCAGGCGGAGTCAACATGTATTTCAGTGACATTGTCGGTGAACAAAGCCTTTACACAGCACTGGCAGTAGAAGGTGAAATTTACGATTTTGCCGGACTGGCATCTTATCTCAATCAGGATGGAAGAATTGACTGGGGTGCAACAATCTCACACATCCCCTACCGTACCGCAAGAATGGGCTTCTCTCAGGAGCTGATCGAGATAGGGGATGACGAATACATGGTTGTGGACAATTTCCGCCTTTATAATATCCGTACTTTTGAAGACCAGCTCTCCCTCTTTGCCCATTATCCGTTTTCAGTTACAAGACGGCTGGAGGCTTCGGCATCACTGGCAAGGTACTATTACCGGATTGACGTTTTCAACCATTACTATGATCAGTTCGGCTTCCAGATAGGACAATCACGGGAACAGATCGATGCACCGCCCGGATTTACACTTGCCAGAGCAAACACAGCATATGTGGGCGACAACTCCTACTTCGGGATGGCTTCTCCAATGAGGGGGCAAAGGTACCGTCTCCATCTTGACAAGTATTTCGGGGAAATCGATATGTACCAGTTCATAGCTGATTACAGGAGGTATCACTTTTTCAATCCGCTAAATTTTTCCTACCGCCTGTATCACAGCGGGAGGTACGGCAAAGATGCTCAAAATGATATATTTTATCCCCTGTATCTTGGTTTCCCCGGTTTTTTAAGAGGATTCACCACAAACCAGTTTTACGAACTGCAATCAATAAGAGACTCTCAGTTCTCATTCAATGATATGATAGGCACACGGATGCTTGTGGCCAATGCAGAGATCAGACTTCCGTTTACCGGGCCTGAAGTGCTGGCTGTAATTGAGTCTGGTTTCTTTTTTACAGAGCTTAACCTTTTCTTTGATGCAGGGGTTGCCTGGACAAGCGATATCAGACCCACCCTCGACTCCGGGGATATGTCGGGCCGGTTCCCGTTTTTCAGTGCAGGCGCCTCAATGCGGGTTAACCTTTTCGGATATATGATTCTTGAGCCTTATTATGCTTATCCCATACACAGGGAAGGCATTATAGGAGGGGTGTTCGGACTGAACTTCCTTCCGGGCTGGTAAAAAATAAAAGTCTGATTGTTAACAGGAGTCTTCAGCGGATAATTTCCATTATGGGTTGTCCGCTGAATGAATTCCCGTATGGAGTATTCAGCATAAAAGAAATAGTTGGAGCAATATCGGTTATACTCACCGGTCTGTTTACTTCTGTTTTATTTACACCCCCTCCGTACCACATAAGCGGCACATGCGAATCCGTAACAGGCATTCCTGAAGGGTCTTCAGTAACCGACCGCTCCTCCCATCCCGGTCTCAGGCTTATTATTATGTCACCTGAACGCTTTGTATTAAAGCCTTCCTGAACGGCTGCGCCCGGACCGCTGGTGTAATAATTGCTCATCAGCATGTGGGCTGTGAATGTTCTTGATACACCGCTTACCTGGTCAAGAAAAGCAGCTGACTTCATCTGTATATCGCCCAGCGGAATATTTGAATCCTCTGCAAGCAGCCTGTTCAGGTAAACCTGTCTTGCATGATAGCCAAGCACCCAGTCTCCTTCACCGTACGTAGCGTTCAGGTAACTTCTGAGCAGTGCCATGGCGGCACCCTGACTGAAAGTGCCTGTTGGTATTCTTGAAGCGTTAAAATATTCCCGGGGATAGGAAGCACCCTGATCTGATGTAATAAAAAGAAGAATTTCTTCCTTTTCGAAATTCTGATCAAGAAACTGGAGCAGGTGTGCTATCTCGGCATCAAGCCTCAGATATGCATCCTGAGCTTCAGGTGAGAAAACTCCGTGTGTATTGCCTATCTCAGCAGCGGCAGAAAAGCCGATTACTACCATATCGATATTTTCGCCTGCGCCCAACTCCTCATTCAGGATAAGCGAGAGAGCAAAATCTTTTGTAAAAGTATTCCCGTAAGGAGTGCGTGCAAGAAGATTGTAGTTGTCATCTCCCCGACTTTCACGCTTAAGGTCGTATTCGAAAGTTTGTGAACCTGAAATGTTCTTTTCACTTTCTATGGAAAAGTACTCTCCGAAAGCAGGCAACGGTTTCCATGTCCGTTCCAGATAGCTTTCAGGCAGCCTCTTCCGGTTGAACTCATAAACCCATTGAGGCATTGAATCAATATAATAGGTGCTTGACATCCATTCACCCGTTTTTTTATCGAACCACCATGCAGCATCAGCTGAAAACCCGCCGGAAATGACAGCCCCCGGAGAGTTCATTGAAACTGTAAAAACCCTGGATCTGAAATCATTTGCTTTCTTTATAATATCTCCGATAGTTTCAGACATTAAATTTACGGGCGATCTTCCCCCCTCATTAAATGTTCCTCCAACAGCCCTTGCAGTTTCATCATGATCGCTTTTCAGGGTTGTTCTTTTCAGACGCTGATACCACTCATTTGAAATAATACCGTGTTCAGAGGGATTTGCGCCTGTAAAAATAGTTGCATATCCAGGTGATGACTGGTTGTGAAGGTAGTCGTATGTTGCATTCCGGCAAAAAGCCCCTTCGGATGCTATTTTTTTAAACCCGTTTTTCCCAAACCTGTTCCACATTCTTACAAGATAGTCATAACGCATTTTTTCGATAACTATCCCAACTACCAGCCGGGGATTTTCAACCTGATCCATGGATAACGGCAGATCTTCTTTTTCTGAAGCATGAATAGTGAATTGTGACGGTAAAACAAACAGATTCAATAATAAAATTACTGCAAAAAGCCTTAATGCGGCGGTACAGTGTTCCAGACTTACGGTCGTGTAAAAATTACATCTCATCATCGGTAAATATTTTTTTCAAATAATACTATCTTCCATTACAATCAAAAAGGCCTTTAATTCAGACATTAAATCTGATATTCAGAATGTCTCCGTCTTTTACCTCATAACTCTTACCCTCAACTGAAATCTTTCCTTTGTTCCGGCAGGCTGCTTCGGAACGAAGGTTAACAAAATCGGCAAATTTTATGACTTCAGCCCGGATAAACCCCCTCTCCATATCGCTGTGGATAACTCCTGCAGCCTGATGTGCATTCATCCCTGCCCTTATAGTCCATGCTCTTATCTCTTTGGGACCGATTGTAAAAAAGGTTCTCAGATTCAACAAACTGTATGCTGCTCTTGTCAGCCTGTCAACTCCCGGTTCTTCCAGTCCCATCGCATCCAGAAATTCCTTCCTCTCTTCAGATGATTCAAGCTCCGATATTTCCGCTTCAATTCTGGCAGCTATAACCAGCACCTTTGCTCCCTCTTCTTTCAGCTTTTTCTTTACCTTTTCCGAATGTTCATTTCCTGCTGCAGATGACCGGTCGTCTACATTACAAACATACAGTACAGGCTTCTCAGAAAGAAAATCAAGATCTTCTACGTGTCTTTTGTCTTTTTCAGATATTTTCATTGTCCTTGCCGGCTGCAGGTTCTCAAAATGCTCCCTGTACCTGTAGAGAACATCAAGTCCTTTTTTTGCTTCCCTGTCACCCGTGCCGGCAGGTTTGACAAGTTTTTCTATTTTTTTTTCAAGTATCTCCATATCCTTAACCTGCAATTCGAGTCCGACGGTTTCAAGATCTGTTAACGGATCTATTTTATCGGAAACATGGGGCACATTCGGATCATCGAAACACCTCAGAACATGTATCAGTGCATCTGTATTCCTTACATCTCCCAGAAACCTGTTGCCCTCCAAACTGCCTCTGGACACACCCGGAATGTCGACAATATCTACTGTTGTAGGAACTATCTTCCTGGTTTCCTGAAATCTGGCAATTTCACACAACCTCCGGTCAGGCACCTTCATCATACCCAGATTCGACCCTGTTGAACTGAATGATGATACAGAAGTTTGCACTCCTGCACCTGACATACAATTAAAAAGTGTTGTTTTACCCGAGTTGGTTATTCCAATTATTCCGCATTTTAATCCCATTGCTTATAGTTTTTGCACCTGCAAAATTACTGGAATATTTTTTTGATACAGTAATAAAAAGAGAAATATCGCCTGCCCTTAAGTTGAAAACAATTTGATAAAAACCAGTAAGCCGAATCAGGCAGGTTCATTTAATTAATTACTTTTGTAATCAGCCTGCGCCATGCCCGTACAAATTTGAATCTCATATCCGTGATTCAAACAACAATCAGGGCTGAAGCAGAAAAACCGGCTTTTTTGCCGGGACATAAAAGAATTCGCTACTAAAAGCAAAATTTATTAACCCGGATAAAAAAATTATAATGGATAAAAAAATTGTTGACAAAGCAGCTGACAATATACGCATACTATCTGCAGCCATGGTTGAAAAGGCAAAATCGGGGCATCCCGGAGGTGCTATGGGTGGGGCAGATTTTATAAATATACTCTACTCGGAATTCCTCAATTTCGACCCGTCTGATACGGGGTGGCATATGCGCGACCGTTTTTTTCTTGACCCCGGTCACATGTCGCCCATGCTCTACTCTGTAATGACTTTGACGGGGCATTATTCCCTGGAAGACCTGAAAAATTTCAGGCAATGGGGTAGTTGCACCCCCGGACATCCGGAGAGAGACGTCCAAAGGGGAATTGAGAATACATCGGGGCCCCTTGGACAGGGGCATGCTATGGCGGTTGGTGCAGCCATAGCTGAACGTTTTCTGGCTGCCAGGTTTGGCGAATGGATGTCTCACACAATTTATACATTTGTATCAGACGGAGGCGTTCAGGAAGAGGTTTCGCAGGGCGCAGGCAGAATAGCAGGTCATCTTGGTCTGGGGAACCTGGTAATGTTCTTCGACTCAAACGATATACAGCTTTCAACAGAGACCAACAGCGTAACAAGTGAAGACACAGCAAAAAAATATGAAGCCTGGGGCTGGAAGGTCAGGACGATAAACGGGAATGATGCAGATGAAATCCGAACGGCACTTAAGGAAGCTGTAAATGAAAAATCGCATCCGTTTCTCATTATAGGGAAGACTGTTATGGGAAAGGGAGCCGTAACCGAAAATGGAAAATCTTTTGAAAAACAGGTATCAACACATGGAATGCCACTCAGCTCTGCCGGCGGGTCATTTGAAAATACCGTAAGAAACCTTGGAGGGGATCCTGAAAAACCGTTTGAAATCTTCCCCGCTGTAAAAGAGTATTACAACAGTGTGATAGAAAAAAAGGGAAAGTATGCGGCCGAAAAAAAGAGGGCACAGAAAGAGTGGGAGAAGGAGAATCCCGGAATTGCTGAAAAGCTTGAAAACTTCCTTCTGGGAAAGTTGCCGGTGATTGACTACTCTTCCATTATCCAAAAGGAAAACGTTGCTACAAGAGCAGCTTCGGGAAATGTGCTGAGTCATTTTGCCAAAAATGTTGAGAATATGATAGTCTCTTCTGCTGATCTTGCCAACAGCGATAAGACAGACGGGTTCCTGAAAGAAACAAAGCCCCTCAGAAAAGGTGATTTCAGCGGAGCTTTTCTCCACGCTGGTGTTTCAGAACTCACTATGGCAGCTCTGGCAAACGGAATGGCAGCACACGGCGGGGTGATTGCAGTATGCGGCACCTTTTTCGTCTTTTCCGACTTTATGAAACCTGCAGTCAGACTGGCTGCACTGATGGAGCTTCCGGTGAAATATATCTGGACGCATGATGCATTCCGTGTCGGGGAAGACGGCCCAACACACCAGCCGGTTGAACAGGAGGCACAAATTAGGCTTATGGAACACCTGAGGAATCATTCGGGCAAAGCCTCAATGCTTGTGCTGAGACCTGCAGATGCATGTGAAACAACAGTTGCATGGAAAATATCCATGGAAAACAGTGATACCCCCTCTGCACTGGTTCTTTCACGGCAAAAAATAAATGACCTTCCCGCTGATACATCCTCGTGCAGGTACAAAGATGCCCTTAAAGCGGAAAGGGGAGCATATATAGTTAAGGATACAAAAGAAGAGCCGGATGTCATTCTACTGGGTTCGGGTTCTGAGGTCTCAACTCTTTTTGAAGGGGCAGGCTTGCTGGAAAACGAAAAAAACCTCAGGGTAAGGGTCATTTCGGTAATTTCTGAAGGTCTCTTCCGTGAGCAACCTGACACATACAGGGAGTCGGTTCTCCCCCGCGACAAACCTGTTTTCGGTCTGACTGCCGGATTGTCTGTAACATTGCAGAACCTGGTTGGTGAGCGGGGCAGGGTTTTCGGGTTGAATCATTTCGGGTATTCTGCACCTGCAGGTGTTCTTGATGAAGAGTTTGGTTTCACAGCCCGGAATGTATTCAAACGCGTTTCAGAATACCTTGAAGATTTTAAAAAGATGAGCAATTAAACTATTCACTCCTGTGTACGTCTAACTTTAAGATATTTGAAGTTTTTCGTACGGCACCCCAATAAATCAAGGCATGCAGGATCAAAGTGACAAGGAACTTCTTAAGCTTTTCCGGATCAGCAGCAGCCGCAACTATGCTTTTGATATGATTGTGCGTAAATACCAGGAAAGGCTTTACTGGCATGTACGGAAAATAATATTAAATCATGAGGACACCGACGACATTCTGCAGAATACCTTTATAAAAATATGGAACGGGCTGGACAATTTCAGGGAAGATTCGCACCTTTTCACATGGCTTTACAAAATAGCTACTAATGAAGCTTTGAACTTTCTGAAAAGCAAGAAAAGAAGGTATTTTTTGCCGTTTTCCGACTATGAACACTCAGCCGGGAGGGAGCTTGAAAGTGATCCCTATTTCAACGGTGACGAATTGCAGATGAAACTTCAGAAAGCTATTGTAACACTTCCCGAAAAACAGCGACTGGTTTTCAATATGAAGTATTTTGATGAAATGAAATATGACGATATGTCAAAAATACTTGATACTTCGGTTGGATCGCTTAAAGCCTCATACCATCATGCAGTAAAAAAAATTGAAAAATATTTGAATGAAAATTAAACCAGTATACTATTTTAATGTCTAATAAAAAGAAACACAGGGGAAATTAAATTATATTACCGGTGTTTTGCCATAAAAATATGATAAAGATGCAAGATAAATCCAAAATACCGCCCCGCCTTTCAGAAATAAGGAAAGAAAATCCTTTCAGCACTCCTGACAACTATTTTGATGAGTTCCCGGGAAGGATACGCAGCCGTATTACTGCCAGGGAAGAAGAAAGTAAGGTGTTCCCCACGTTTGAAAAAATATGGCAGGTATTGAGGCCGCAGTTAGCATTGGTGGCAATAATTGCCGGTTTTGCATTTCTGGGTTATCACGGATTCAGGTTCATTTCAGAACCGGATCAGGTTGATGTTTCCGGTGATCAGATATCCGAATTCTTTGAATTTCAATATTATAATTATGACCATTCATTGCTTTTAAGCGAACTGGATGAAGAAGACCTCCTGGAAGATTTTTACCAGGAAGATGAAGAAACGGAAGCTTATATTGAATACCTCACCTGGGATGATAATCTGGACCTTTACGCTATTGTGGCCGAATTTTAGCATATTTTTCCCGTTGCAGGATTATTACAAATAATTTAAATTTGAAATTATGAATATATCACATACAATCTTAATCATCCTTATCCTGAGTTTATCAACCGAAGCCCATTCACAGCGTCGTGGTCAACGCACCCAGATGCAGAGGATTCAATCTGAAAGAATAGCTTTTATCACATCGGAACTTGATCTGACTACAGCTGAATCAAAGCAATTCTGGCCTGTTTACAACGAGTTTGAAAAAAAGAGGAACAGTTTGCTGGAAGAACGAAGAAGGCTTCTTTCCCAATTCAATGAAAACATGGAAAAAATGTCTGCGGCGGAGATATCCGGATCGGCTGACAGGTTTATAGCGCTCAGGGTTGAAGATGCACAGTTGCATCAGGAATACCATGAAAAATTCAAGGAGATACTTTCTCCCGAAAGAGTTATGCTGCTTTATCTTGCCGAAGAGGAGTTCCGCAACAACCTGTTACGACGCCTCAGAAGGGACCCGCGCGGCAGGCAGTAATTCTCCCGGAAAAGTTTATGGCTAATACATTTTTCAGGAGTGTGTCATATACCGGCTGGTTTATCTCCCTCCGGTGGAATTACCTTCAGGTTGTTTAAAAAATCGAGCGAAGCTTTCATTTCGGGGTACATTGTACAGTCGTTTGAAATAAACCCGACCTTACTGCGGTATGCCCTCAGAAGCTTCTCGAGTACCGGAGAAGATTTCACCGGACGCCTGAATTCTATTGCCTGAGCAGCTGTAAAAAACTCAATAGATAATATACGCTCGAGATTTGAAACTACCTTTTCAGTTTTTAATGCGGCATTTGCGCCCATGCTTACATGATCTTCCTGTCCCTGTGAAGAGTCTATTGTATCAACGGATGCCGGGGTACACAGCTGTTTGTTCTGACTGACCATTGAAGCGGCTGTATATTGAGGTATCATAAACCCCGAATTTAGTCCGGGGTTGGCAACCAGAAAAGAGGGCAATCCCCGCTTGCCTGAAAGCAGCTGATAAGTGCGCCTCTCAGAAATACTCCCAAGCTCCGAAAGTGCTATACACAAAAAATCGAGTGCCAGCGCCAGTGGCTGCCCGTGAAAATTGCCGGCTGACAATATCCGGTTTTCCCCGGGAAATATGATGGGATTATCTGTTACCGAATTGAGCTCTTTAGTGAAAACATTCATCACATAACCGGTTGCATCTTTGGATGCACCGTGAACCTGGGGTATGCACCTGAAGGAATAGGGGTCCTGAACATGTTGCTTTTCCATGCCGGAAATCCTGCTGCCTTCAAGCAGGGTTCTGATTATACGTGCAGTTACTGCCTGCCCTTCATGCGGCCTTACTTTAGCGGCCAGTTCGTGAAAAGGATCAGTCCGGCAATCAAACGCATCAATGGAAATTGCACCGGTAACATCGGCTATACGTATACAGCGGCGTGCCCTGAGGCAGCAATGAATCCCGTAAGCGGTCATGAACTGCGTCCCGTTTAGCAGGGCAAGCCCTTCCTTTGCTTTTAATCTGACCGGTTCCCAGCCCAGCTCATTATTAAGTTCCCTGGCGGAGTACTTTCTGCCCCTGTAATATAGCTCACCCATGCCCGTAACCGGCAGGCTCATATGTGCAAGAGGGGCCAGGTCACCTGACGCGCCAAGGGAACCCTGCGTGTACACAACGGGCGTTATACCGTAATTGAAAAAATCTATCAGGCGTTCTACGACCGGCAACTGTACAGCTGAGTATCCATATGAAAGGGACTGAATCTTTAGCAGAAGCATCAGACGCACAATTTCATGCGGCACTTCATCTCCCGTCCCGCATGCATGGGACATTACAAGATTTTTCTGAAGTATTTCAAGATCATTTTTTGAGATCAGCCTGTCACACAAAGACCCGAAACCGGTATTGATCCCGTATTCCGGGGAATCTGACCTGTCGAGCCAGGAATCCAGGTACTCCCTGCACTTTTCTACTCTGTTCCTTGCATCATCAGACAAAGCAATTTTAAACCCGCCTTGCAGCAACTCCTCAACACGGTCAAATGTCAGATCCTGTGCGGATATATAATGAACTTTTCTCATATGTAAAAAATATTTTATCTCCCGGGCAAGAAAGTATCTTCCTGCAATAATCCCGCCAGTTCTTCCGGGCTGATCTTTTGCTGACTGCCTGTTACCATATTCTTCAATGTAACCGTCCTTTCCTTCAGCTCTGTTTCGCCTATCAGCGCCACATAAGAAATATTCTTCCTGTCGGCATAGGTCATCTGCTTCTTCATTTTGGCCGCTTCTGGGTACAGTTCGGCACTTATACCCGCTTTTCTCAACATCCCGACTATATCAAGGCAATACGAAGCTTCATCCTCACCAAAATTTGTAAACATTATTCTGGTACCTGTAAGAAGTTCGCCGGGAAATGCATTAAGTTGAAGCATTACATCATATATGCGGTCAGCTCCGAAGGATATGCCTACACCTGAAACACCGGAGAGTCCGAAAACTTCGGTCAGATTATCATAACGTCCTCCTCCGCAGATGCTTCCTATCTCCACATCCTTTGCCTTCACTTCAAATATTGTTCCGGTGTAATAATCGAGCCCCCTTGCCAGAGCCGGATCAAAAATAAACTCATTTTCAAGTCCGGACTTCTCCAGGTATTTGAAAAGAAACCCGAGCTCTTTAATTCCTTTCATTCCTGTTTCCGATTTGCCCAATAGCTCCCTGAGAGCAGATAGCTTTCCGGTGTTGTCACCTGAGACCTCTGTTATAGACATTATTTTATTTACAGCCTCCTCTGAAAGCCCTTTCTGCAAAAGCTCCCCTACAACATTATCCCTGTCGGTTTTTTCAAGCTTGTCAATGGCCGTAATTACCGGGATAAATTTTTCCGGGACACCTGCAACTTCAACCATACCGGCAAGAACTTTGCGGTTGTTTATTTTTACGGCAGCTTTGAATTTCAGGCGACTGAAAACATCGTCAATTATTCGTGCCAGCTCTATCTCATTCAGCAAGGAATCACTTCCAATTACATCTACATCACACTGGAAAAATTCGCGGTAACGTCCTTTTTGCGGTCTGTCAGCCCTCCATACAGGTTGAATCTGATAGCGCCTGAAAGGGAAAGTTATCTCATTCTGATGCTGTACTACAAACCGGGCAAAAGGGACTGTTAGATCATATCTTAAGCCTTTTTCACAAATTTTGGAGGATAGTTTATTTGAATTGCTGAAATAAACGTCATCATCGGGAACTTTGGAAATAAAGTCACCCGAATTGAGGATCTTGAATATTAATCTGTCGCCCTCCTCCCCATATTTGCCCAGAAGTGTGGAAAGGTTTTCCATTGCAGGTGTCTCCATGGGAAGAAACCCGTACAAAGAAAACACTTCGGTTATTGTGCGGAAAATGTAATTCCTCCTGGCCATCTCAAGGGGTAAAAAGTCTCGTGTACCTTTTGGTATTGAAGGTTTTTGTAACATAACATAAAATTTTTCACAGCCCTCAAAGATACTATTTATTAAATAAACTGGTAATTCAGGTTCAAAGTATTAATTTGCAGATTCCCGTTTATACAATATTTAGTTTGAAAAATTTAATTTATGCATAACCCTGCTAAATTATTTATGCGGTTGACATAAACAGTACAGAAGAGTCATTTATTAAAATATAATTTGATAATTTTGAGTTGTACAGTAACCTTTAATCTTTAAAGCAGCATACTGAATGGGTTTTTTCAATAAGGTAACCGGCCTGTTTTCTCTTGGTCTGAAAGGCAAATGTGAAGATTCAATACTTAATAAAATTGTTTTCATCAATCTAATTTGTTTTGCCGGTATTGTAATGCTTGCTCTTTTCTCTGCATTAGCCTTTTATCTGGGAGACTTTATGCGTGGAATACTTTCTGCTGCAGTTGCATTGATCTTTGCAGGCGGATTTTATTATATACGTAAAACCCACAGGTATTCAACGCTTGCTTTTTTCAATACCGGCATAATACTGGTGTTCCTGTTTTACATACTTATCAGCGAGTTAAATGCAGAATACTATCTTTACTGGCTTTTGATTATTCCGGTTATTTCTATTCCTGTTTTCGGCTCTAAAAGGGGTGTTTACATCTCTTTTTTTACACTGGCAGCATCACTGATAGTTATATTGCTCACTGGAACAGAAGGTATTGCCGGTGAAAACCTGTACCTTGTACTTACACGATATGTTGGAGCATATACTGGATTACTGCTCATTTCTGCCGCACTGGAATATTTTCACAACAGCAGTTTAAGACTTCTGGAAAAACAGCTCATAGAATCCAGAAACGAGGTAAAGGTAAAGGAAGGTTTTATTTCAAGGCTTTCCCACCAGATACGCACACCCCTGAACAACATTATGCTGATAGGAAATATGGCAAACGAATCCAATCTTACATCTGAGCAGAAGGATATGATGGAAACCATAATGGCCTCGGCATACAATCTTCTCAGCGCTGTAGAAAATATAACCGAACTTTCCTTTGATAACATAAAAAAGGAGCCGACCGAAAAGATCGGCTTTAACATGTACAATACAGTCAGCAATACCATAAAGCTTTTCACATACCAGGAAAGTTCAGATATAGAATTCAATTTTGCAATCAGCAAAAACCTGAAAAACAATCAGCTGATAGGAGATCCGGTACTTGTCAAACAGATTCTTATAAATCTTATTGAAACTATAATTAAATACAAGACACCTGAAAATCTCTCCATTGGAATTGATATTGATGCAACCTACGATACTGATGATTACACTGATGCCAGGTTCATTATCTCAACCGACCACCCGGTTTCACTGCCGATAGGGTTAACAGGGCTTCCCGATTCTCAAATGGTATTTCCGGCAGATGACTACGCAGGCTTTATTAATATCAGCGAACTGGCAATTGCACAAAAGCTTATATCCCAAAGCGGGGGGAAGCTGGAAACATCTTTTACTTCTGAAAAGAGCCTGGTATTTGACTTCTCGCTTCCATTCCGGAGGTCATTTTCAGAGAAGAGTGAAAAAGTTCAATCTGCCCCCCATACCGGAAAGAGTATCATATCTCATGAAAAAGTTGAGCTGAAGGACTCTGCGATTCTGCTTGTGGAAGACAATTCCATCAACCAAAAAATACTTATGTTAAGTCTTAACAAGGTGGTGAAAAGAATTGAAGTGGCAAATAACGGAAAGGAAGCGCTTGATAAATTCGGAAAATCAAAATTTGATATTATTCTGATGGACATTCAGATGCCGATAATGGACGGGATAGTTGCCACAAGGAAGATAAGGGAGGTTGAGGCTTCACTGAATACCAGAACACCCATAATTGCAATAACCGCAAATGCTTTGCACGGTGACAGGGAAACCTGTCTTGAAGCCGGAATGGATGATTATATTAGCAAGCCTTTCAATTCGGAGGATCTGCTGCTCAAAATGAAAAAGTTACTTTAGAACTACTGACCGCCTGATGTCATGCCCGGCTTAAGTCCGATTATCAGAATATCATCAACCTGCTCACAACCTTTCATCCACTTTGCCATGCTTTGGTCCAGCAGTTCTTTCTGCTTTTCCATAGGCAATGTATGAATATTGAGTAAAAGATATCTGAATCTGCGGTACTTGAATTTCTTGCCCTTTTCCCCTCCAAACTGGTCGGCATAACCATCGGAAAAAAGATATATTACATCATTCTCCTCAAGTTTGATCCGGTGATTACTGAATGATTCCTTCTCTTTTTCATATATCAGTCCTATTGAAGAGCGGTCACCCTTTATCTCGGTGATCGTATTGTTCCTTATGAGGTAAAGCGGCATAAAAGCTCCTGCATACTCAAGCACTGAATTCTTTTTGTCAATAACACAAAAGCCCAGATCCATCCCGTCCCTGAATGTCATTTCCTTACCAGACTTACCGCCGTCATGGAATACCGCAGTGAAGTCTGAATTGAGTTGATTCAATATAGAAGCCGGTTCTTCTAGCTTCTGAGTGAATATTATATTCCTCAAAAGCTCAAATCCGATAATTGACATAAAAGCACCCGGAACGCCGTGGCCTGTACAATCGGCTACGGCAAAGAAAAGTTTGTCATTTTTTTTATTTATCCAGTAAAAGTCGCCGCTTACAATATCCTTAGGCTTATAGTAAATAAATGAATCTTTAAAAAGCCTCGAGAATGTCTTTTCGTTAGGCATCAAGGCCATCTGTATGCGCTTTGCATAATTAATGCTGTCTGTTATATTCCTGTTTTTTAATGACAGCTCTTCCTTCTGGCGGGCAATTTCTTTTGAAGCCAGCTCCTTTTCCCTTAAAATCTGGTTTGCTATGCGCAGGTTTCTTGTTCTGTAATGGAAAAGCAAAAACAGAAGCAGCAAAACAATTGCAACATAAACAACATAAGCAGGCTGAGTCTGCCAGAACAGAACTATAATATCAATAAGAGGCGGCAGGTATGGCATGTAAACAAAAAATTAATTCATTGCCCAACTATAATATCGCTAAATTAACATTTTTTATATTCTCCTTACAAGAGATGCGTTAAATCAATATATTCCGTAAAGAATTTACGAAATCATATTTCTCTTTTTCCTGAATGGAATTATAAGAAAAACCCGGCACTTTTGAAATGCCGGGAGGTGCTTTTGCTGCATTAACTGGTTTATGCGATTTTTGAATTGTATATTTATCTTTTCAGCCTTTATATCAGACTTTTCTGATGAACCTGAACTCTTTCCCTGTATACTTTGCGCTATTCCCGATTGATTCCTCTATCCTCAGCAATTGGTTATACTTTGCAATTCTGTCTGAACGAGAGGCCGAACCAGTTTTTATCATACCTGTATTCAACCCAACTGCAAGATCAGCTATAAAAGTATCTTCGGTTTCACCGGATCGGTGACTGATTACTGCTGTCAGTCCGTTCTGAACAGCTAGCTGAACGGCATCAATTGTTTCGGTAAGAGTGCCTATCTGGTTAACTTTTATGAGAATTGAATTAGCGGCTTTTTCATCAATGCAGCGCTGTAATCTTTTCACATTAGTTACCAGAAGGTCGTCGCCAACTATCTGCACTTTGTGTCCTATCGCAGCCGTAAGCTCTTTCCATCCTTCCCAGTCATCCTCATGAAGCCCATCTTCAATTGACAATATGGGATACCTGTGAACCCACTCTTCCCAGAATCTGACCATCTCTCCGGAAGTAAATGCCTGTTTGGTTGATTCGAAATAGTACTCTTTTTTTTCCGGATTGTAGAACTCAGATGCTGCAGGGTCAAGAGCAATATAAATATCTTCGCCTCCCTTGTATCCGGCTTTATCAATCGCTTCCAGCACCACTTCAATTGCCTCTTCATTTGATGAAAGGTTTGGCGCAAATCCTCCCTCATCTCCTACATTTGTGGAGTGACCCTTTTGTTTCAGAACATTTTTCAGGCTATGGAAAACCTCGGTGCCCATTCTGAGAGCTTCACGAAATGACGATGCCCCCACAGGCATGATCATGAACTCCTGTATATCTATAAGGTTGTCGGCATGAGAACCGCCGTTCAGTATATTCATCAATGGAATGGGCAATGTATTTGCATTTGCCCCTCCTATGTAACGATACAATTCCTGTCCGGTATAATCTGCTGCAGCACGCGCTGCTGCCAGGGAAACTCCAAGTATTGCATTTGCTCCCAGCTTTCCTTTGTTCCCGGTACCGTCCAGATTGATCATAGCAGCATCGATACCATTCTGGTCACAAACGTTGAATCCGGCAAGCTTTTGCGCAATTATTGAATTTACGTTGTCAACAGCCCTTAGAACCCCTTTGCCTGAATAGCGGTTCTTGTCCTTGTCCCGGAGCTCCACAGCCTCATGAACTCCTGTAGATGCTCCTGAAGGAACGGCAGCGCGGCCATAAAACCCGTTTTCTGTAACCAGTTCGACCTCTATAGTCGGATTACCCCTTGAATCAATTATTTCTCTTGCTTTTATCCTGTCTGTCTTTTCCATATTTTTTGCTCAGTTTGGACTGATTTTCAGAAAAAGTTAGGTGCAACACCGGCTATGAATTAAGAAAATTACTCTTTGCTCTCTTCTTTTGGTTCTTCACCGCTATCCTTCTTCTCTTTTTTCTTCTCCTCTCCGGACGATTCGGGGCTGGCTGTTTTTTTACCTTTTGCGGGATCTTTCGGTTTTTCCGTTTTTTCCTCCACTTGTTTTTCCTCTGCAGGAGACTCCTTCTTTTTTGCTTTCTTTTCAGCAGCTTTCTTCTCTTTTTCTTCTTTTCCGGGAGCCTCTTCTGTTTTCTTTCCGGGAGCTTTCTCCTCTTTCTCTTCTGCTCCTGATGTTACTTCAGCTTTTTTTTCAACTGCTTCGGCTCCGGCTTCAACATCTGCGGCAGGTGGATCTCCTTTCTGTTCACCTGATTTATCCTCTTCTCTCACAGGAGTTTGTTCAGGCTTTTCTTCTGTGTCGGATAACTGTCCGGTTTCCTGTTCAGTGGTAGCAGCTGCTGGCTTCTCAGCGGCACCGGTCTCTTTCTTCTTTCCTCCCCTTCTCCTGGTGCGTTTTCCTTTTGTTTTGGTTTCTGTTGCTGAAGCAAGCATATTTTCGTTATAGTCAACCAGTTCGATTATGCACATATCGGCATTATCTCCCAGTCGGTTACCTGTTCTAAGTATCCTTGTATAACCACCAGGACGGTTTGCTATCTTTGTTGCTATCTCCCTGAATAGTTCCGAAACAGCATGTTTATTCTTCAGATAACTGAATACAAGCCTTCTTGAATGCGTGGAATCATTCTTAGCCTTTGTTATAAGAGGCTCAACATATACACGCAGAGCTTTGGCTTTGGCTGTTGTGGTTGAAATGCGTTTATGAAGTAAAAGCGATGATGCCATATTGGCAAGCATTGCTTTTCGGTGTGAATTCGTTCTCCCCAGGTGATTCAGTTTTTTTCTGTGTCTCATCTCTTATTATTGGTTGTCTAATTTATACTTGGATATATCCATTCCAAATGTCAGATTCATTGACTCTAGCAACTGATCCAGCTCTGTAAGTGACTTTTTGCCGAAATTGCGGAACTTGAGAAGATCGTTCTTGTTATACTGTACCAGGTCGCCTAGTGTGTCTATCTCGGCAGCTTTCAGACAGTTAAGCGCTCTTACCGACAGATCAAGGTCAACCAGCCTCGTTTTCAATAGTTGTCGCATATGAAGAACCTCCTCATCAAACTCTTCATTGGCAAACTTCTCTTCTGTATCGAGAGTGATTTTCTCGTCTGAAAAGAGCATGAAATGAAGTATCAAAATCTTTGCAGCTTCTTTTAGGGCTTCCTTGGGATGTACTGAACCGTCAGTTATAATTTCAAGTATCAGCTTTTCATAGTCGGTTTTCTGCTCAACCCTGAAGTTTTCAACCTCATACTTGACATTCTTGATGGGTGTGAAAATGGAATCCATGGCAATAAGTCCAAATTCCTGCTCAGCCGGCTTATTCTCCTCAGACGAAACATAGCCGCGCCCTTTGTTGATTGTAACCTCTATTTCAAGATTAACATCCGGCTCCATACGGCAGATAAGATGGTCAGGATTGAGAACAGTAAAACCGCTCATAAATTTGTCCAGATCACCTGCCTTGAACTCTTCCTTTCCGTCGATTTTAATATAGATTTTTTCCTCCTCAGAGTCCTTTGATTCTCTCTTTAACCTTATCTGTTTAAGGTTCAGAACGATTTCGGTCACATCTTCCATAACACCGGTAATAGAGGAAAACTCGTGATCCACTCCCGATATTTTAACTGTGGTTATAGCATAACCTTCAAGTGATGAGAGAAGTATCCTTCTCAGTGCGTTACCTACTGTAATCCCGTATCCGGGCTCAAGAGGGCGGAATTCAAACTTGCCGAACGTATCGGTCGATTCGAGCATAATAACCTTTTCAGGCTTCTGGAATGCTAATATTGCCATTACAATTTTATTTTGAATACAATTCTACAATTAATTGTTCCTTGATATTTTCGGGTATTTCTGAACGTTCAGGCATGTTCAGGAATCTCCCGGTCATTTTTTCCTGATCCCATTCAATCCAGGAGTATGCATTCCTTTTTCTCTGTGACAGTGAATCGTTTATAGTTTCGAGGGATTTTGACTTCTCCCTCACCCCTACATGATCACCTGGCTTTATTGTATATGAAGGTATATTTACCACATGCCCGTTAACCATGATGTGTCTGTGCGTAACAAACTGACGTGCAGCTGCACGGGTGGGAGCAATACCCATCCTGTAAACCACATTATCCAGCCTTGATTCCAGCAGCTGTAAAAGAACTTCACCTGTAATACCCTTGGCTGCCGATGCCTTGTGGAAAATGTTATAGAACTGCCTTTCCAGTACTCCATACGTATACTTGGCCTTCTGCTTTTCCTGCAGCTGGATCCCGTACTCGGATGTTTTTTTCCTTTTTTTGTTTAAACCATGGTGCCCCGGTGGATAGTTCTTTTTCTCCAAAACCTTGTCGGCTCCGAATATGGGTTCACTGAATTTTCTTGCTATTTTCGTTCTGGGTCCTCTGTATCTTGCCATCTTTACTTATAAATTATTTTTTATTGCCTTTTAATGTATTATACTCTTCTGCGCTTGGGAGGACGGCATCCGTTATGCGGCAAAGGTGTTACATCCACAATTTCTGTAACCTCTATACCGGTGTTGTGAATTGTGCGTATTGCAGACTCCCGGCCCGAACCGGGTCCCTTTACATAGACCTTTGCCTTCCTCATTCCCAGGTCATAGGCAACTTTTGCACATTCTGTCGCCGCTACCTGTGCTGCATAGGGTGTGTTCTTCTTTGAACCCCTGAAGCCCATTTTCCCGGCGGACGCCCAGGAAATTGTCTGGCCGTTGCTATTGCACATTGTAATGATAATATTGTTAAAAGATGCCTGAATATGAGCCTGTCCCACCGGCTCAACCTTAACAACCCTTTTTCTTGTTGTCCCTGTCTTTTTAGCCATTTTGAAAATTGATTATATTATTTGGTTGCCATCTTTTTGTTGGCAACTGTCTTTTTTCTTCCCTTTCTTGTCCTGGCGTTGTTCTTTGTACTCTGACCACGCACAGGCAATCCTGACCTGTGGCGGATACCCCGGTAACAACCGATATCCATAAGCCTTTTAATATTCATCTGCATAGATGAGCGCAACTCCCCTTCCACTTTATACTGTTCGTTGACAATAGTCCTTATCTCGGACAATTGCTTGTCGTCCCAGTCCTTTACCTTGACACTGCCTTCAATCCCCGCTTTAGAGAGAATTTCCCTTGCGGCACTTATTCCTATACCGTAAATATAGGTGAGGCCTACTTCTCCCCTTTTGTTTTTTGGTAGATCTACTCCAACTATTCTTGCCATATATTTAAAATTTTGTCGGTTTCATATAAAAAATTCAGCCCTGGCGTTGCTTAAACCTGGGGTTTTTTTTGTTTATTACATATAACCTTCCCTTGCGTCGTACAATTTTGCACTCAGCACTTCTCTTCTTTACCGATGCTCTTACTTTCATTCTTCGAATTTTTAATTATATTCCAATATTTAATTTCATCAACCAAAACCTTTCACAACATGGTGCAAAAAACTGCCTTCTCCGTTTTTAATCATTCTAAAACCTGCGTGAACAGGCCTCAGTTTTTCAACAATTCAATTTTTTCGGTTTGCACACCGGGTAACATTACTTGTACCTGTAGCAAATCCTCCCTTTCGTAAGATCGTAAGGCGACATTTCCACCTTAACCTTGTCTCCGGGAAGAATCTTAATATAGTGCATACGCATTTTGCCCGATATATGGGCAATAATTGTATGCCCGTTCTCCAGCTCAACCTTGAACATTGCGTTTGACAATGCTTCAACAATTGTACCATCCTGTTCTATGGCTGGTTGTTTTGCCATGGCAGTTCCTTGTTTTTGGTTTTTAATTCCTGCTCAATATACTCAAAAGTTGATAATATATCCGGTTTCTCTTTTTGTACTACTATTGCAAGTTCATAATGTGCAGAAGGCTCACCGTCACGAGTACGGATAGTCCATCCGTCAGCCTTCTGGTATATATTTCTTTTGCCCATGTTAATCATAGGCTCAATGCATATAACAAGTCCGCTTTTCAGTTTTATCCCGCTGCCTCTTTTACCAAAATTGGGCACTTCGGGTGCTTCATGAAGTTTTTTCCCAAGACCGTGCCCTACCAGTTCCCTTACAACCGAGAATCCTGATTTCTCGGCATGCGACTGGACAGCATAACTTATATCACCAAGCCTGTTTCCTTCAACTGCATTGCTGATCCCTCTCATCAGGCACTCGTAAGTAATCCGAAGAAGTTCCCTGGCTTTACCGTTTATCTCTCCAACTGGAAAGGTGAATGCGGTGTCACCATAATAACCGTTCAATATAACACCACAATCTATTGAGAGAATGTCCCCGTTCCTGAGTGCCTTTTCAGAAGGTATTCCGTGAACCACTTCGCTGTTGAGTGAGGTGCAGAGTGTGGCGGGAAATCCGTCGTAACCTTTGAATCCCGGATCTGCACCGTGATCCCTTATATACTCCTCCGCAATCCTGTCAAGTTTCAATGTGGTCACCCCTTCCTCAATATGTTTCGCCAGCTCAGCCAATGTTTTGGATACCAGCAAATTTGACTGGCGTAACTTTTCAATCTCCTCTCCGTTTTTTAACACCGACATCAAAGAACGTAAATTATTCAGTTTATATTACACCACCTCCTGAACGGCCCTTAATCCTTCCTGATTTCATCAGTCCGTCATAATGCCTCATCAGCAGGTGGCTTTCTATTTGCTGTAACGTATCAAGGGTTACCCCAACCATAATAAGCAGTGAAGTCCCCCCGTAAAATTGCGCAAACTGTGCATTCACTCCTGCCAACATTGCAAATGCAGGCAATATGGCAACAAAAGCAAGACACAATGAGCCAGGCAGTGTAATTCTCGACATTATAGTATCGAGAAACTCGACTGTTCTCTTACCGGGTTTCACTCCCGGGATGAATCCGCCGTTACGTTTCATATCCTCGGCCATTTGCGTTGGGTTGATTGTAACGGCTGTATAAAAATAGGTGAACAATATAATTAAAACGGCAAAAGTAAAATTGTACCAGAATCCGGTGAAATCGGAAAATGCTGCAGCAAAGCCTGACATTGCCTCACTGTCTGTAAAACCTGAAAGAGTGAGTGGTACAAACATAAGTGCCTGGGCAAATATAATAGGCATAACCCCTGCGGAATTGACTTTCAGCGGGATATATTGTCTTACCCCTCCGTACTGTTTGTTCCCGACAATACGTTTCGCGTACTGAACAGGTATCCTTCTGGTCCCTTGAACAAGAAGAATAACACCCATGAACACCAGGAACAGCACAATCATTTCCACTATAAACATTACCAGTCCACCCCCCTGCTGCTGTTCAAGCCTTGCAAAAAACTCGGCGAAAAGTGCAAAAGGCAACCTGGCAATTATACCTACCATAATTATAAGTGATATGCCGTTGCCAATACCTTTTTCTGTTATCCTCTCCCCGAGCCACATTACAAACATAGTCCCCGAAGTCAGAATTATTATTGAAGAGATCCACCAGAACGGTCCCTGGAGAGCAAATGCGGCATCGGAAAGTTGTACCTGCAGGTTCCTGAGATAAGCAGGAGCCTGGAATATAAGTATTACAACGGTAAGGTAACGGGTGATCTGGTTAATCTTTCTCCTTCCGCTTTCTCCTTCCCTCTGAAGCCTCTGAAAATATGGAACTGCTATACCCAGTAGCTGCACAACAATTGATGCGGAGATATAGGGCATAATCCCAAGTGCAAAAATGGATGCGTTGGCAAAAGCCCCTCCTGAAAACATATCGAGCAACCCAAGAATCCCGTCGGCTGTCTGCTGCTTCAGTTCGCTCAGCTGAGCCGGGTCAACCCCGGGTAATACCACAAAAGTTCCGACCCTGTAAATTAAAAGAATCCCCAGGGTATACAATATTCTGGAACGGAGATCTTCAATCTTGAAAATGTTCTTTATGGTCTCAATAAATTTTCTCATTAAACTATAGTTTTACAGCTTTCCCGCCTTTTGATTCTATTGCTTCAATAGCAGATTTTGAAAATGCGTGGGCATGGACTTCAAGTTTTGCAGTTAAAGTGCCATTCCCAAGAACTTTTACCAGGGTTTTGCCGGATGCAAGTCCTGCTTCAATCATAGTCTGAAGATCAAGTTTGGCTAAACTCTTTTTTTCAGATATCTCCTGTAGTGTACCAATATTAATGCATTTATATTCCCTGCGGTTAATATTATTGAAGCCGAATTTGGGAACGCGTCTTTGCAATGGCATTTGACCTCCCTCAAAGCCAAATCTTCTCTTGTACCCCGATCTGGATTTGGCACCTTTATGGCCTTTGGTTGAAGTGCCTCCTCTTCCTGAACCTTCTCCCCTGCCTAATCTTTTGCTCTTTCTGACCGAACCTTCGGCTGGTTTCAAATTACTTAAATCCATATTGAATATCTTAAGTTGATTAAACCTTTTCAGTTTTAACTAAATGTTTCACTTTTTCAAGCATGCCCAAAATCTGAGGGTTAGCTTCTGCTTCTGCTGAACTGTTTACCTTGTTCAGCCCGAGAGCTTCCAGCGTCTTTTTCTGGCGTGCTGTACTTCCTATTTTACTTTTCACTAATGTATATCTGATCCTGGCCATATGTAAATTTATTTTATCCGTTAAACACCCTGTCTATCGATATACCTCTCAACTCTGCAACACTGCCCGGATCTCTCATATCAATCAGGGCAGAAAAAGTGGCTTTAACCAGGTTGTGGGGATTCGACGATCCCTTGGATTTTGCAAGAACATCTGTTATTCCGACACTTTCAAGCACTGCACGCATAGCTCCGCCTGCAACAACACCTGTACCGTGAGAGGCCGGTTTTAGAAAAACCTTAGCTCCGCCGTATTTTGAAATTTTTTCATGAGGTATGGTACCCTTATGGATAGGAACTTTAATCAGGTTCTTCTTTGCATCTTCCATTCCCTTGGCTATAGCTGTAGTTACCTCGTTGGCTTTGCCAAGACCGTAACCAACAATGCCAGCCTCATTCCCAACCACTACAATTGCTGAAAAAGTGAACGTTCTCCCACCTTTGGTAACTTTCGTCACCCTTTGTATGCTTACCACCCTTTCTTTAAGCTCTAAATCGCTGGTTTTAATTTTTCTTATAGTTGACATAATTTAAAATTTTAATCCTTCTTCCCTGGCAGCATCTGCTAATGCTTTAACCCTGCCGTGGTACAGGTAACCGTTTCTGTCGAAAACCACCTCAGTGATTTTTTTTTCTTTTGATTTTTTTGCAATCATTTTACCGACCAGCTTTGCCTGTTCTGTTTTGTTTATATCCTTCTGGTCGTAAATATCTTTCTCAAGATAAGAGGCACTTACAAGTGTATTCCCATTTAAATCATCAATAAGTTGCACATATATGCCACGGTTACTTCTGAATACACTCATCCGTGGTTTTTCAGCTTTTCCGTTTATATGTTTTCGGATCCTTTGCCTGATCCTCTTTCTTCTTTCACGCTTTGTTAAAGCCATAGCTCCAATTAATTTACAAAATTATACACTGGCTGATTTGCCTGCTTTCTTCCTGATATACTCGCCAACAAACTTGATTCCCTTGCCTTTATAGGGTTCCGGCGGCCTGAGTGAACGTATCTTTGCGGCAACCTGCCCCAGCAGCTGCTTGTCAGTACTTGTCAGGGTGATCACCGGATTTTTGCGGCGTTCTGTCTTGGTTTCAACTTTTACCTCATCGGGAATCTGAAAGTAGATTTCGTGGGAATACCCGAGGCTAAGCTCCAGTAACTGTCCCTTTGCCTCCGCCCTGAAACCTACACCTACAAGCTCCTGCTGTATTTTATATCCTTCAGAAACACCTGTGACCATATTGCTTATAAGTGTCCTGTAAAGACCGTGCATCGACTTGTTTTCCTTGGAATCATCTGCACGGGTGACCAGAACTTTACCCTCTTCCACATTGACGGATATGCCGGGATTAACCTTCTGATTCAGTTCACCAAGGGGGCCTTTGACACTGACATTCAGGCCTTCTACAGTAACAGTTACCTTTTCAGGTATTTCCAAAGGTAAATTTCCTATTCTTGACATTTCTAAAAACTCCTCTTTTTAATATACATAACATAACACTTCGCCTCCAAGACTCTTTGTCCTGGCTTCTTTATCAGACATAACGCCCTGAGAAGTAGAGATGACCGCTATTCCAAGTCCGTTCAAAACCCTGGGCAATTTATCCTTGCCACAGTACTGCCTTAATCCGGGCCTGCTGATACGCTTCAGTGATTTTATCACAGGCTCTTTTGTTTCAGGATGATATTTCAGTGCGATTTTAATTACACCCTGCAAATTGTCATCCATAACCTTATAGTTCAGGATATAACCCTTCTCATGCAAAATTCTGGTTATATCTTGCTTAATGTTTGAAGCTGGTATTTCTACCACTTTATGTTTTGCCATCACCGCATTCCTAATACGCGTAAGATAATCTGCTATCGGATCTGTCATTTGAGTAAATATTATTTATTCTTTTATAATGAACTTTACCAGCTGGCTTTTTTTACCCCTGGAATCAAGCCTTTTGATGCCATTTCCCTGAATGTGATCCGGCTGACCCCAAACTGCCTTATATAGCCTTTCGGACGGCCGGTGAGCTTGCACCTGTTGTGCAAACGTATGGGATTGCTGTTCCTGGGAAGCCTGCTGAGCCCCACATAGTCGCCTGCTGCTTTTAGTTTGGCGCGTTTTTCCGCATATTTTTCAACCAGCTTGAGCCGCTTTACTTCACGGGCTTTCATTGATTCTTTAGCCATATTTAATTCTTTTTTATATCCTTAAATGGTAATCCGAACTCACGAAGCAGGGCATATCCCTCTTCATCGGTTTTTGCCGTTGTTACGAAAGTAATTTCCATTCCCATTATCTTATTGACCTTGTCGATATCTATCTCAGGAAATATAATTTGCTCACTTATCCCCAGGGTATAATTCCCGCGGCCGTCAAACTTATTGCTTATCCCCCTGAAGTCTCTAATACGAGGTATTGCTGCTGCAATTAGCCTCTCCATGAATTCATACATCTGCTCCCTGCGTAACGTTACCCTCACTCCGATAGGTGTGTTACGGCGGAGTTTGAAGTTTGAAATATCCTTTTTGGAAACTGTCTGCACCGCCTTTTGGCCAGCAATCTCCGTAAGTTCCCTTTCTGCTGTCTCGATAAGCTTCTTGTCTGCTACAGCTTCTCCGACACCCTGATTTATAACGATTTTTAACAGTCTGGGCACCTGCATTACACTTTTGTAATTGAACTCCTTTTTAAGCGCCGGGACTATTTCAGTAAAATATTTCTCTTTTAGTATAGGCTTGTATTCCATTACTTAATCTCCTCTCCTGATGTTTTTGAATAACGAACCAGCTTGTTTTTATCGTTTAATTTCCTGCCAATCCTCGTTGGTTTACCACTGGAGGGATCAACAACCATAAGGTTTGAAATATTGACGGGTGCCTCCTTTTTTAAAATGCCGCCCTGAGGGTTCTTGGCATTTGGTTTTGTATGCTTGGAAACAATATTCACCCCTTCTACAAGGGCTTTAGCGGTCTTGGTCATGACATCAAGAACTCTTCCCTGTTGACCTTTTGACTCACCGGATATCACATAAACGATATCTCCTTTTTTTATGTGTAATTTTTTTCTCATTACCCCTGTTTTTTTCCTGATTATAAAACTTCTGGTGCAAGCGAAACAACCTTCATGTATTTTTCTCGAAGTTCCCTGGGAATAGGCCCGAATATTCTCGTCCCTCTCAGTTCACCGAGATTGTTCAGCAATACTACTGCATTGTCGTCAAAACGGATATATGAACCGTCATTCCTTCTGATCTCCTTTTTTGTCCTCACAACCACTGCCCTGGATACAGTTCCTTTTTTGATATCTCCCGAAGGAATTGCGCTTTTTATGGTAACCACTATTGTATCACCAACAGAGGCATAACGCTTACCGGTGCCGCCAAGCACCCTGATGCACAGCACCTCTTTCGCTCCGCTGTTATCAGCAACTGTTAATCTGCTTTCCTGTTGTATCATTTTTATTTAGCTCTTTCAAGGATTTCTACTAATCTCCAGCACTTGTCTTTGCTTAACGGCCGGGTTTCCATTATTTTAACCTTGTCACCAATGTTGCAGCTGTTTTGCCCGTCATGAGCCATGAACTTTGTTGTCTTTTTCATGAATTTCTTGTAAACAGGGTGCTTTATCCTGCGGTCAACAGCTACCACAATGGATTTTTCCATTTTATTGCTAACCACAACACCGGTGCGTTCTTTTCTTAAGCTTCTCTTTTCCATTGCAAATACTAACTTTTCGTATTCTCATTAGCCAACCGTTGACGAAGGATCGTTTTAAGCCTGGCGATATTTTTCTTTGTTTGTGTGATTTTCAAAGGGTTATCAAGCGGAGAAACCGCATGGTTCATCCTAAGCTTTGTCAGGAGGTTTTTTTCGGTATCTATCCTCTCTTCGATCTCCTTGGTTGTAAACTCATTTATTTCTGATGTCTTCATATTTCGTTATGCTGATGTTTCAAAAAAATCGCGTCTTACTATAAATTTTGTCGTTACAGGTAATTTCTGAGCCGCCAGTCTGAGTGCTTCCCTGGCAACCTCGAAAGGAACACCGTCTGCTTCGATAATAATCCGCCCCGGGGTAACCGGTGCAACAAATTCTTCGGGCATACCTTTTCCTTTTCCCATCCTGACCTCGGCGGGCTTTTTTGTAATAGGCTTATCGGGAAATATCCGTATCCAGATTTTCCCTTCCCTTTTCATATAGCGGGTAACAGCCTGACGTGCAGCTTCTATCTGACGACCGGTTATCCATGACGACTGCAGGACTTTTATTCCGAAAGAACCGAAAGCAAGCTGGTTGCCTCTCTGAGCATTCCCCTTCATCCTCCCTTTTTGTTGCCGCCTGTATTTTGTCTTTTTTGGTTGTAACATTATTCCAGTAATATTTTGTTATTTTCTTCTTTTCTTGAATCCTGGCTTACCTTTCTGGTCGCCCGGCGCTGTTCCGGAAGCTCCGAGGTTGGGTGAGAGGTCGCGCTTTCCGAAAACCTCACCGTTGCAGATCCAAACTTTCACACCAACAAGCCCTACTTTTGTAAGTGCCTCACTCAAAGCATAATCAATATCCGCCCTCAATGTGTGCAGCGGTATCCTTCCCTCCTTATAGGTTTCTGTTCGGGCCATCTCTGCACCACCAAGCCTGCCGCTTATCTGTACCTTAATCCCTTCTGCCCCCATTCTCATTGTTGAAGCAATGGCCATTTTGATAGCCCTGCGAAATGAGATCTTTCCTTCAATCTGACGGGATATGTTGTTGGCAACAATCGTGGCATCCAGCTCGGGACGCTTAACTTCAAAGATATTTATCTGAACTTCCTTCTGTGAAATTTTCTTAAGCTCTTCCTTCAGCTTGTCAACTTCCTGGCCGCCCTTACCTATTATTATACCGGGTCGTGCCGTATTGACAGTGATAGTTATAAGCTTCAGGGTGCGCTCAATGATTATCTTTGAAATACTGGCTTTTGCAAGTCTTGCATTAAGGTATTCGCGTATTTTCACATCTTCAACGAGCTTGGCCGAGTACTGCCTTCCTCCATACCAGTTGGAATCCCAGCCTTTGATAATTCCCAGTCTGTTGCTTATCGGATTAACTTTTTGTCCCATCTATTGTTTTGTTTGTAGTATTGATTTCCTCTTCTTTCTGATCGCTGTCAATAACCAGGGTAACATGGTTCGATCGCTTTCTTATTCTGTGTGCCCTTCCCTGTGGTGCCGGTCTGAGCCTCTTGAGAGTCCTTGCCTGATCAACGTAGATCTGCTTTACCACCAGATTTTTATCCTCAAGCCTTACACCTTCGTTTTTGTTCTGCCAGTTTGAAATTGCTGACAAAAGCAGCTTTTCAACTCTTTTTGACGCTTCTTTCGGACTGTACCTGAGCATATCCAAAGCGGTATTAACCTCGATACCTCTTATCATATCTGCAACAAGTCTCATTTTCCTTGGCGAGGTCGGGCAGTTTCGCAGCACGGCTAAATACCTGCTCCTGTTTTCTTCCTTTATCCTTTGCGCTTTTTTCTGTTTTCGTGATCCCATTTTCTGCCTGGTAATTATGTTATATCTTTATAAAATCTGTTTTCCGGTAAATATCTTTCCAGTTGCCCTGGTATCTTATTCTGCAGCAGACTGAAGGAATTCTCTCTTCCGCCTTACCGTCAGCTGAAACTCTTATTTCCTTTTCCCTCCGTGTCCCCTGAATATGCGAGTGGGAGAAAATTCTCCGAGCTTGTGTCCCACCATATTCTCTGTAATATAAACCGGAATAAATTTGTTCCCGTTGTGAACCGCAATAGTGTTACCCACAAAATCGGGGGAAATAACAGAACGGCGGGACCATGTCTTGATAACGGTTTTTTTTCCGCTCTGATTAGCTTCTGTAACCCTTTTTTCCAGTTTAAAATCAATGAAGGGACCTTTTTTTAATGAACGACTCATAAATATTCAGTTTAGCCTTTAATACTATTTCCTCTTTTCAACAATATATTTGTTTGAATCCTTTTTCTTAAACCTTGTTTTGTAACCTTTTGCCGGGACTCCCTTACGTGATCTCGGGTGGCCGCCGGAAGCACGTCCTTCACCTCCTCCCATAGGATGATCTACCGGGTTCATGGCTACACCCCTTACTCTCGGCCTGCGGCCCAGCCACCTGCTTCTCCCTGCCTTTCCGGACACTTCAAGTGAATGATCGGGGTTTGAAACTGTTCCTACTGTTGCACGGCATGTTACAAGCACCATTCTTATTTCTCCCGATGGTAATTTTACCGATGCGTACTTGCCTTCCCTGGAAGTAAGCTGTGCATATGACCCCGCACTTCGTGCCATTGACGCACCTTTTCCAGGCTTCAGCTCAATATTGTGTACTACGGTTCCGAGTGGTATATCGGAAAGGAAAAGGGTATTTCCAATCTCCGGTGCCACATTTTTTCCGGATTTGATTGTTTGTCCGGGCTTAATTCCGACAGGAGCAATAATATACCTTTTCTCACCATCGGAGTAGACAACCAGTGCAATTCTTGCGGAACGGTTCGGATCATATTCTATTGACTTAACAACCGCAGGAACGCCATCCTTGTCCCTTTTAAAATCAATCAGCCTGTACCTTCTTTTATGACCGCCACCCATGTAGCGTAAAGTCATTTTACCCTGGTTGTTCCTTCCTCCTGACTTCTTCAACGGCATCAGCAGGGACTTCTCAGGCCTGTCTGTTGTTATATTTTCAAAAGTAGACTTTATTTTATGTCGCTGACCCGGCGTAACCGGTTTTAATTTTTTTACTGCCATTTTTCCTCTCTTATATATTGCTGTAAAAATCTATGCTTTCACCTTCTGCCACTGTAATAATTGCTTTTTTGCAGGAAGGAGTCCTGCCCGATATTAAACCTGTACGGGTGTATCTCGTCTTGTTCTTGCCGCCGTAACGCATTGTATTAACAGACTCTACATTAACGTCATACATTTCCTCAACAGCCTTCTTTATCTGCAACTTGTTTGCATTTTTATCGACAATGAACCCGTAACGGTTGAGCTTCTCGCCCATATTTGTCATTTTCTCGGTCACTATCGGTTTAAGTAGAATATCCATCTCTAATAATATTTCTAATTGCTGAATGATTTGTCCAGAACATCAATTGCACTCTCGCTAAATAACAGAACAGGAGAATTGACAATATGATATGTCGTTAGTTCTGAGGCCGTTAAAACATTAAAGCCCGGCAAATTTCGCGAGGACAAATATATGTTTTTATTTTGTTCAGGTAAAACCAAAAGGGACTTTTTATTTATTTTTAAACTATTGACAATAGAAAGGCATTTCCGTGTTTTGGGTTCCTCCATCTGAAAATCCTCGATCACAAAAATACTGTTTTCTTTTGCCTTGTATGAGAGGGCAGATTTGCGTGCCAGCTGTTTCACCTTTTTGTTCAGCTTGAAACGGTAGTCCCGGACACGCGGACCAAAAGTACGCCCGCCACCCCTGAAAATAGGCGATTTTATATTACCGGCCCGGGCTGTGCCGGTACCCTTTTGCCTTTTGATCTTTTTGGTGCTTCCGGTAATTTCAGCGCGTTCTTTTGTCTTGCTGGTTCCCTGCCTGTTATTTGCCATGAACTGCTTTACATCGAGATATATGGCGTGATCATTGGGCTCGATTCCGAAAACGGCATCTTTGAGGCTTACCTTCCTGCCTGTATCTTCTCCGTTGATATTGTAAACTGTTAATTCCATTACTGCTCAATAGTTAAGTATGAACCTTCTGCTCCGGGTACTGATCCCTGTACAATTAATATATTTTTTTCAGGTATTATTTTAACAACCCTTAATGATATCATCATGACCCTTTCGCCACCTGTACGCCCGGCCATCCGCATACCTTTGAATACTCTTGACGGATCCGAGGAACTTCCGATAGAACCTGCTGCACGTTCCCTGTTATGTTGTCCGTGGGTAGCCCCTCCGACTCCGGAAAATCCGTGTCTCTTTACAACCCCCTGAAAACCCTTCCCCTTGGAAATCCCGGAGATATCAAGCCAGGTGTCATTTTCGAGAAAATCTACCGTTAACACATCTCCAGTTTTCAGTTTATCAGAGAATCCCCTGAACTCAACAAGCTTTTTCCTGGGGTTTGTTTTTGCTTTTTTAAAATGTCCCAGCAGGGGCTTTGTACAGCTTTTTTCCCTTTTTTCGTCAAATGCAAGCTGAACAGCTTCATAGCCGTCCTTCTCCTGGGTCTTTACCTGTGTAACCACACACGGACCAACCTCAATTACAGTACAAGGGATGTTTTTGCCATCCTCCGTGAACAGTGAAGTCATTCCTATTTTTTTTCCAATTAATCCGGGCATCTTTTATGCTATTTTTCAAAAAATTACACTTTTATTTCAACCTCAACACCACTGGGCAGTTCAAGCTTCATCAGCGCATCAATTGTTTTTGGCGTTGAACTGTATATGTCCAGCAACCTTTTGTAAGAATTCAGCTCAAACTGCTCCCTTGCTTTCTTATTAACAAACGGGGAGCGTAAAACCGTAAATATCCTCTTATGTGTTGGCAACGGGATAGGCCCGCTCACTATGGCACCGGTGGGCTTTACGGTTTTTACAATCTTTTCAGTGGACTTGTCCACGAGGTTGTGATCGTATGACTTTAACTTTATTCTGATTTTCTGGCTCATTTTGTTTATTTTATACTGTATTCTTTGCTTCCCTTGGAACTCTCCAATATATTTTTTGCGACTTCGGGAGCAACTTCCTGGTAGTGTGAGAACTCCATTGTTGAAGTTGCCCTGCCCGATGTTATTGTACGAAGATCTGTAACATAACCGAACAGTTCGGCCAACGGAACTTTTGCCTTTATAACCCTTGCACCCGCTTTACTTTCCATTCCTTCCACAAGCCCCCGCCTTCTGTTAAAGTCTGATATAACATCCCCCATATACTCTTCGGGTGTAACCACTTCAACATTCATAAACGGCTCCAGCAGATAGGGCTTTGTTTTGGGGCATGCATTCCTGAAAGCCTGTTTTGCTGCTATCTCGAATGATAAGGAGTCGGAATCGACAGAATGGTAAGATCCGTCAAGCAACTCAACTTTCATGCTTTCAACCTGAAATCCCGCCATAACACCATTGTTCATAGCCTGACGGAATCCCTTTTCAACCGCAGGAATAAACTCTTTAGGTATATTACCAC